>Ga0233429_1002371_pt1 | contig 19617 bp, 28 predicted proteins | sample SI_118_April2016_3_FD_179879 | JGI IMG/M metagenome (GOLD analysis project Ga0233429, IMG submission 179879) | Seawater microbial communities from Saanich Inlet, British Columbia, Canada - SI_118_April2016_135_MG | ecosystem: Environmental > Aquatic > Marine > Inlet | place: Canada: British... | reverse complement strand
TTTGAAGTGTGGGTTTATAACCCTGTTGACCTTCCTAATAAAATGCTATACCAAAGAATCACCTATAAAAATGTTAAGGATCTGATAGCAAGTGGCAACCTTGGGACAGGTTCTATACCCGCGTGTGATAATATTTCTCAAGAAATTTTAATTTTTCCTTGGCATTATACCACCACAAAACCTTTTCAAAGCACACTTGGAGCAGAATTAAGAATGAGTGTTGCAGATGATAGTGAGCTCACAGGCGAATGGGGTGTTGCTACTCTGTATTGTTTATCAAAGGACGAGTAATGTTTTACCTCTGGTTTCTAAGATTCTTCAGGCCATTCATAATCGCTTATGGGTCTTGGTATGTATCTTTCAAGAAGCCATTAGTAGGGGATGAACAATTAGACATAGCTGAGCAGGTTATCAAGCGCGGTGATTTTATCCTTACATACAAAATCGGTGAAGCCACTAATCTGGGCATCCCGGGAGAGTATAAACACCTTGGTATTTATTTGGGCAACGGGAAAGTTATTGAAGCAGTGGGATCTGGTGTTAGAGTTGTTAGGCTGGACGGCTTCTTGTATAGGAAGGATAAGTTTAGAATAACCAGAGACACTTTACTCTCCCCAAGTTCCATTAACGCAATGATAGACTGGCTATATAAGCAAGAGGGTCAAAGATATGACATGGATCTTTCCCCCGAAAACGGAATGTTTTATTGTTATGAGCTTGGCGCTGTAGGATATGAAAGAGTCAAGGGTAACAAGATGTGTAAATTTAAATCGCTTGGCGCTGAGTTTTACACTGATAAAACATTTATAGAATGTGACTTATTCTCAGATGTATATGAATTCAAGGGAAAGATATGAAAGATAAATTAACGGTATTATTTTACGACGGGACAACTTACACAGATGTCTCTCAAGAGTCAGATAATTACATAGTAGACACTTTCTCGTCTCCATTAGACGCCGTAGATGATCAACTGCTTATCGGGTTTGATAAGCCTGTGTTTAATCTATATGCAGAGATGAGCACTGCTAACACTAACGCTGCTACATTATCTATTAAATATTATGTGGCATCCTTCACGGCCATGCCAGATATCTTGGATGAAACAAAGGCATTCACTAGAAGTGGGTTTATTTCATGGGATAAGGATAAAACCATATCTGACTGGGAAAAATCTACTATCAATGGTGAGGAGAAGTATTGGATTGAGATAACTTCCGATGTTGCCATGCTTGCAGGCACTGCCCTTGCTGGCCTTAAGATGGTTTTTGCTAACGACAATGATTTAAAAGAAGAATACCCCAATATTGTTGATGATTTTATACCAACAGGTGACACGACTTTTATTAGATACCACCAAGCCGTCACCAGGGACATTATCCAAAAATTAAGAAACCAAGGCAGAACCAAGGTTAAAACAAGACCTGACAATGCAAAGCTTGATGGAAACTCTAAATATTTAGCAGATATCACTATATGGGATTTATTAGATGTTTCTCAATTGAGAATTGCAGCTAAGTTTTTGGCCCTCTCAAAAATATTCTTTGCGTGCTCAGATGACATAGAGGACAAGTGGCTTCAATTGGCAGACAGATATAACAGGGACTTTGAAGAGGCATTCGGTGTTTACCTTCTTACTCTTGATACTGACGATGACGGGACATTGGACCGTGACGAACGTGGCCAGATAACAATTTCAAAGGTGCTTAGGGTATGAGTTCTATTGTAAAAGATATTAGAGAAGCGTTTGAATCAAGTATAGCTACAACTCTACCTACATATGAAGAGCTCAAATATAAATTCGACCTATTTAAGAACCACGGTAAAAACACAGGAAAAAGGTATGGAGTTATTGCAGGAGCGGCTGAGGGTGTTAGCGGTGTTCTCACAAATTATACCGCTGATAGGGATTTCACTGTTATATTATCGAACCAATTCACCAACAAAACAGATGACAGTAAGCAACAAATAGCTATAGACGAGCTAGAAGACGCCCTAGACGAGATTGTTAAAGAGGTCTCATGTACCAAGCTGGTTCCTGGCAAAGTCTTAAACATTGTCCTATCATCTATAGAAGAGATTAATTTAGAGGTTGAGAATGCTGTATCTTTACAGGCCATTTTCACCATTAAATATAGAAACCAACTAAACTAGGAGCTAATGATGGCCATAGGTGTAATCAAGAATGAAACAAAGGTAGGCATCGTAGAAGAAGCCGTCGAAGGAACAGAAGATCCAATCAGTGCAGGAGCTGAATTTATTCAAGTGCTAGAAGGCATTGAAGTTGCCCCTGCAAAAGAATTACTAGAAAGATTAATTATCGCTTCAGGCAAAGGTAAGGTTCAACCAAGAGTTTCCACTAAATCAGTAAGTGGCAGCACTCCTGTAGAATGGAAAGGCTCTGGTGTTGAAGGTCAAGCGCCTGAAACAGATGTTTTATGGCAAGCGCTACTTGGTGGTAAGAATCAATTAGTAGCAAGGATTACTACCGGGACAACCCACACAACATCTTTAATCAACGCCGTAGCTCACGGGCTAGTAGTTGGTGACTTTGTTGTAATATTAGAAGCGGGCGACCATACCGCTCACTTTGTTGAATCAAAAACAGATGACACATTTACTTATACGCCTGCTAGATCAGGTGCCCCAAGTGATGCTGTGGAGATTGCTAAATCCACAACTTATTATGCGGCCGGTGACGAGCCGACTTATACAAAGCATGTTTACTGGGGTGATGAGATCCACGAAAGCGCCATTGGCTTAAGGCCAGCAAGTGGAAGTTTCGAAAACCTTACAACTGGGCAAATACCTACAATAACATTTGCTGAAGAAGGTACTGACTATAATGAAGTAAATGAAGGGTCTTCTGCTACAGGTCAAACCCCCGCATTTGATGACGAGATCCCCCCAGTGGCGTTATGTGTTACCCTGACAAAAGATGGTGTGGCATTAGAAATGGACGAGCTCTCTTTGAGTGTTGAAAACACTATTTCATTTCTAACGAGTGTCACTTCGTGTACTGGTAGACTAAGCTCCAGGATTGCTGAAAGGCTTGTAAATGGAAGTTTAGCACCTTATATGGATGATAATTCACTAGATCTGTGGAATGATTTTAACGACAATACGAGCTTCAGCTTAGTTTGTATCTTTCGCAACGAATCAACAACAACTGGTGAGTTCGATCTTGGGTCAGTAGTGGGATTTTACCTTCCACAGTGTATTTTCACATCACTTACAAAAGCTGATAAAGACGGAGTTTTAACCCGCCCTGCAGAGTTCCAAGCTAACACTGGGACAACCGGAGATCTAACAGAAATCTTTGTAGGTTTTTGTTAATCATATCCTTTGAATGAAGTGTCCTAGTGTCGTATGATATTAGGACATTCGTTCAAAGGAAACATTATGATAGTAGTATCGAGTTTAAAAAAGCTTGTTAAATTTAAAATTGGTGAATTAGTATTCCACGCCAAACCATTATCTTACATTCAAAGAGCAGAGCTTGCTTCACTTACAAACCAAGTAGGGAAAGATCCAGTTGTTAACCTAATTGAGTCCCAGGCTTATCTTATAAAGCACACGCTAAAAGCTTGTGAGGGTCTTAAAGATGAGGACGGGAAAGATTACGAGTTTGGATTTGAAGGTGACTCTCTTACCGATGATTGTGTAAGTGAATTATTCTCTATTGAGCCAACCGCTTTAATGAGAGATGCCCTTGCAGGCCTTGCCATGCCCTTAAAGAATGGGAAGATTACCAATATCTACACCCAGGAAGATCTTGAAGGCGTTGAGATAGTAAGAGAAAAAAGCTCTGTAAAGTAATAGGCCCATACCATGAAATATGGGGGCCTTATTCTGAAGCTATTAGGCAATATAATAGCGTTACCGACCAAGAATATATCTGCTTAGTGGCTTCTGTTGAAGCATCATTTGATAGTAAGTGGAGTTGCTATCACTGTAAGAAAACATATGATCGTTATGATGGGCCTAAGAAAGATCGGGCATTGCGGAATATGTTTACTAAAAAGAGCTGCTCCGGTGAAACCGAGAGAAATTATCAATTAGAAAACGTTAGGTTTAAAAAGTGCCCTGGTAATTACACTGATACCCAAGTCAGGTATTTGGTTGACTGGTTTATGATGTATGAGAAGGGCGTGATGCCCTTTGATGGCCCTATGGCAGATCAGCCTGCAAAGATAATAGAAATTTTTGAGTTAATACAATCTATTAGAGATGAGAAGGTGTTGCAGCAAGAAAAAGAAGACGCCATGGATGCGCGTCGTAATAATAGTAAATCTAGGTAAACTCTATTAAAATAATGAAATCAAGGAAAGATGATGGGAGATACTGTCAAGACTACCCTCACGCTAGACGCCAAGCAGGCAGAAAAAGCGTTAAGGGCACTTAGAATAGGCATTGGCGCGCTAGAGAAGGGCTTCGACAAGACCGACAAACAGGCGACCAAGAGCACTAAGAAAATGAAGAAGGGGCTTGATAGCACCCGCTCTTCAGCTAAAAAACTAGGTGCCACTCTTGCTGGTGTCTTTGGGGCTGCTGTTGCATTCAAGGGGCTCCAACTATTAACTAGAGGGTTTATAAGCGCCTCAAAAGAAGCGTTAGAATTTTCCAAAGCAATAGCTGAAGTTAATTCGATCCTTCCCAAAAATGAAAAACTTACAGCAAAGTCTACGCAAGCATTTATAGATTTCTCTTCTGCTTTCAGTGGTGATGCACAGACCCAAGCGAAAGCATTTTATGCGATTGTTTCAGCGGGTATTAAAACTACAGCGGCCCAATTAGAAGTATTAAAAGCTGCCAACCTTGCTGCTACTGCTGGCCTTGTTGATATAGACACCTCTGCTAAGGCATTAGTGTCTACAATGAATGCTTACTCGCAATCTGGGCTCACAGCTAAACAGTCTAGTGATGCTCTTTTTGTTGCCGTAAGGGAGGGCCAAACAACCTTTGGGCAACTCGCAAACACTATAGGCGTGGTCGCCCCAATCGCAGCAGCTGCCAATGTAAGGTTTGACGAATTGGCCGGGACACTGGCCGCGATTACCAAGGGTGGTATCTCTACAGACATCGCAGTAACAGGATTAAAGGCAATTCTTACAACTGTCATTAAGCCTGCCAAGGAGACTGCGGATGCTGCAAAACGAATGGGTCTTGATTTCAGTATCGCTGCTATCGAGTCAAAAGGGTTTGCAGGATTTCTCAAAAGCGTGGCCGAAGCGACAGGTGGCAGTACTGAAAAACTTGCAAAGCTGTTCCCTAACGTAAGAGCTCTTGGCCCAATATTAAAAGTTGTAGCAGGAGACTTCGAGGACTTTGAAAGGATACTTGGAGAGACGGCGAAAACATTAGATGTTAATTCCAATGCTACAGCAGATGCATTCAAAGTCATATCCCAATCAGCAGCGTTCCAACTGGAACGGCTTCAACAAGAATTAGCTAACTTGCCTCAGGCATTCTTTGTTAACTTTGAACAGCCAATAGCTTTTGGGCTTAAGGCCATCAGGGAGTTTGTCGGGGGCAATGGCTTACTCCTTGTTGCTGACGCTGTAGACATAGCGGTTAAAACCTTTGCTTTTTTTACAAGCTCTCTATCGAGTGTTTCGAACACTTTAGATGCTATGGGGTTTGTTATTGACGGTGTTTCTATCTCAGTAAAAGAGATGGCTATATCTTACAACGAAGCCCTTGCAGCTATACTCAGGTTCACTGGCGGGCGGGAAGAGATTATAAAAAGCGCAGATGATGCTGTTGCCGCTAATGAGCGAGAAATAGCCTCCCTTAAAGAGGCAAGAAAGCAGACACAGCTAGATGTTGCAGAGAGGATTAGCGCACAAAACAAACTAGAGGAGACGATAGACCAATTCCAAACTAAACTACAGGAGAGCAGGCAAAAAGAAGTAGAACAAAATCAAACGACAACGCAGACAATATTAGAAAGAGATATCGAGTTCTATGCACAAAGAACCCAAATAGCAGTGGCAGGGACAACCGCAAAGAATGAGCAGTTGACAGCAATAGAGCTAGAAAGACAAGAAATAGAAAGACTCCAGCTAGAAGACGCGAAACTTGCCGAGCAGGAGAGGAAAGATCTTGCCCAAGCTGAAAAAGAAGTTGAGGCAAGCACTGAGCTTCAAAGAATCTCTGATAATCTTGGCAGGCAAGAAACCATTAGAATGCAGGCTGAGCAGATAAGGCTTAAAAGAGAAAAGAAGTTCACCCAAGCTAGAAAGAAAAGACAAGCTGCTCAAGAGAAGTCAGAAAAGAATTCAATATTTAGAATACAGAAATTCAGAGAGCTAACTAATAAGCAACGTCTTGCTAATTTGCAAACGACATTGGGAAACATTTCAACACTCACTCAGAGCTCTAACAAAACTTTATTCGCTCTTGGTAAGGCAGCGGCAATCGCACAGGCCGTGGTGAAGGGAGCTTTAGCAGTGCAGACCGCTCTGTCAAGCGTGCCTCCGCCGTTTTCCTTTGCCGTGGCAGCAGCTACAGGCATCGCAGCCGCTATAAATGTTCAAAAGATTGCATCACAAAAACCCCCTAGCTCTGGTGGATTTCAGGACGGTGGTATAGTTGGTGGACCAATATCAAACGCTGACAATAGGCAGATATCTGTTGCAGGCGGTGAAGCTGTGTTAAACAGAAGACAACAAACTAACTTATTTAACTCTCTTAACAGGGGTGAAGTATCTAGTGGTTCTAATATAACCGTGAACATTGAATCTCTAACAGGTGATATACCAGAGACCACAGTTGACGGCATGATCTCAGCAATAAATGACAGAATAGACTTCGGTAACGCGGAGCTAAGGACTTAATATGAGCGGCAGCAGAGGTGCATACAAGGGCGGGATAAGTGAGCTAAATGAGTATTGGATATGGTATGACATGAAAAGAAGATGCCTGGACGAAAAGCGACCTGAATACTACAGGTACGGGGGCAGGGGAATAGATATATGCGAAGACTGGCTGATCTTCGAGATCTTCCTCCACGACATGGGGTTTCGACCAGAGGGGGATTACTCGCTTGAGCGGGTCAACAATGATAAAGGCTATTCCAAAGAGAACTGCAAATGGGCCACGAGAAGGGAGCAAGCATTAAATAGGCGCCCCTATGGGAAAGTAAAAGAAAAGTATATTAACCCTCAGCGTAACAAGTTTATGGTCCAGAAAAGAATCGACGGCGTGCTTAAGTTCTTTGGGAGATTTAAAAAATTAGAGGACGCGATAAAAAGAAGAGATGAATTATTTGGAGGTGTTTCTTGAATTACGTGCCCAAGCTCATATACACACATCCAGTAGACGGTTCTACTACAATAACCCTAACACTCCCACCAGAGGGTGACTTCTTCCCAGAAGACAAACTAGGCGTAGGGAAATTATCCAAGTCAAATAACGGAACGAAGCAATTTCAATATAATTACACTGAAGAAAGAAATAAGATACAACTTACATTTCTAACTGAGACAGAAATAACTGCACTTAGAAAGCTGTATGAAGATCATGCACTGAAAGGCGGGTCTTTTGATTACTATGAGTCGGAAGATGAGGTCACTTTTATAACGGTTACTCTAAGAGATAAGAAATTCAACCCAAGAAGGCTTGTAAAAGAAACTACAGGCTTCATATATGACTTAGTGCTAGATATTGAGAGGACTATTTGACGTACGAAACAGAGCTTTTAAATAAAGAGTTTCAATTAAATATCGTTATCAAGATAGGCGCAGAATATTATTCTCAATATCAAGTAGACTCGGGTCTTACTATCGACGCCGATAAACTTGGCACTGTGATGAATGTAAGATTAAACCCTGACACTGTAGATATTAGAAACGTAAAAACAACCCTCCCAAGTGTTTCATTTTCACTGCTAGATAAAGACGCTGTGATCTCTTCCCAGGTAATGACAGATATTACCAACTGGATGAATGAAACATGTATTGTGTATGTGGGATTCATCACAACAGCAGGCTTTGCATTTGCTGACTATAAAAAACTAGCCGATACAAGAATTAAATCAATAAGAAAAGTGGCCAACCAATACGCCATTTCTGCAAAAGATATTACTACCCTTGTTACCGCCCCTTCTTTTCAGGTTAGGTCCACTTTAGACGGGGGGATCTCAGCCGTAGATACTACGGTATCCTTGACAGATGCGACTGATTTCCCCTCTTCTTCCACAGTTGGCAATAACACTGTCTTGTTAAAAATAAATGACGAGTTTTTGAAGTGGACAGGGAAATCACTGGAAGATTTAACAGGCGCTACAAGGGCAGATCTTTCTTCAACCGCAGATGCACATAGTGACGACGACGAGGTTTTTCTTGTAACAGAGGTCGAAGATAATCCACTAACTATATTGCTTCAAATATTACTCTCTACAGATGGGAGTGGCACTAACCATGCTACTTATGATGTTTTAGAACATGGTGGCCTCGGGATTGATGCTGCGTTGGTGGATGTTCCAGGCATTGAATCCATAAGAGATGTTAACTTTTCAACTGATTCATTTAGATTATGGCTTTACGATATAGACGACACGCTGAAGTATCTTGAAAAAGAAATCATGGCCGCTACAAATACAAGAATAATTGTTAAGGATTCTTTAATTTCCCTATCGCTATTAGACCAAGTCGATTTTGGAGCGAGTGTCCCAAATTTAAATGAAGACGATATCGTGGGAAACCCCACATGGAAGCTTGATTCTAACAGGGTTGTTAACAAAATAAAGGTTAACTGGGCATGGTCTGAAGGTCTTAAGAAATATACCCGAGTATCTGAGTCTCAAGATGATGACTCGATAACTGACTACGGTGAATCCAAGGCACTGACTTTTAATTTTAAAGGGGTCCAAGCTGACATAGGAGGCTCTGCAATCGTCTCTAGCAGAGCTGCAAGATTATTGGCACGTTTGGCAACACCACGGGCAACAGTGCAGGCTACAGCTCATTTTAAGCAGTCTGACCACAATGTGGGTGACGATGTTCTAGTCACTCATAGATATTTACCACAACAAGGTGCATCACTTGGCATGAGTGATCAAATGGAGATTATGTCTAGGGCCATAGACTTTAATACTGGGCTTGTAAGATATAAATTAGAATTCACTTCCTACCACGGAATACGATTAGGCCTTATCGCCCCTTCACCAAATATTTCAACAATAGTAAGTCAGTCAATTATAACCGTGCCTGACGGTGCGTGTTATGAGGTTGGTTACAAGGTTAGACTGTGGGATTACACGGCTCAAACATACTTTGCAGACCCAATTAACGAGATAATTGCCATTAGCGGTAATCAATTAACTTTCGGAACTGCATGGGCCACAACTTTAAGCACAGGTTACAAGATTAAATTTGCAACATATGATGATAGCAGTGATTTACAACGAGCTAGATATGCCTATGTTGGGCCTAACGCCGGTACTTTTACCATCGACGGCTCCAAGACATATCAAATTACTTTTTAGAGGTATATATGACGCTTCCATATCCCTTTACGGGCAGTGAAACTTTAGCAAAAGAACCCATAGATCAAGAATTGTTTGACGAAAAAGTTAGACAAAACATTGAATACCTCGATTCTGTCAGCGGCGGTGGTGGTGGTGGAAGCGTGGGTGACGCGGGTGCAAGGGGTGAAATACTTGCAGGCGGTGAAACGAATGAAGCCGTTTTTACCAAGAAAAGATTCCACGTAACACAATCAAACCTTGCGAATTCAGCGTTAAAAGAAGGCGCAGAATTTGGTTCACACGACATAAGAAGAAGGCTTGTTCACTACGAAAGCAATGACCCCACTTGGGTTTATGCAATATCAACAACTGGTAAGGCATACCTTGATCAAGTCATAGAACTGGCAAAGGATTCTTCATTGTCTTTTTTTGTAGAAGAGGGAGAAAATTATTTCTCACTGATCTACGAAGGCACGTCAACGACTTGCGATGCTGTAGACGTGAAGATAGATGGTACTGCAATAGTCACCTACACTGGCATAGTTGACGAAGATGATGTTGCTCAAACAAACACTTTTAATTCTAACAGCACTATATCAATTGCTGGCTATAAGGAGCATTATTTCGGGCTGGATGGACACAGGCATATCATAACTATAAAAAACACTGACTCTGCCTCGAAGGTATTCAAGCTTGAAGGCGTGGAATTTGGTTACAGGGCCGACTCACCCACTATAGACCACGCTGTTAAAATATCCGCAGGGCTGGGTTCTGCGAGGGGTACAACAGCATCATTCAGTGAGTCAGATCTAAGTTTCTCCCCTCCTGCTAAAAGTTTTTCTTGGGGCCATACTGGTGCAATCAAAATGAACACTGGTGGAACGCTTACCGCTGTTGATGGTCTATCACCTGCAATGACTCAAACTAAACCAGAAGAGGCCATTTCATTTTCATCTGCAGTAACAAGTCTGGACGTTAAAAACAACTGGAACTTTCCAGCATCAGGCCTTTGTGAAATGACTACGCCTTATGGGGCTAAGCATATCTTTTCTTACACATCTAAAACAGACAGTTCTATACAATCCCATTCACTAGATGGAATTATTTGGCAGACCCAACCAACCGCAGACTTCACTCCAATGGGATCACTAGACAGCGTGACTCCTGGTGATTCGCAAATGGAGCTTAATATAAATCACATCGGTGCTGGTACAATTGTTGTTAGTGCTTCTAATAATAAAATCGATTTCAAGGTAGGGGAAAACGGCGGGGCACAGTCCACTTTCGCTGCCACTATCACAAATGGTCTATACTCTGCAGACGTACTTCCTTTGGGAGCAGCAATAGAAGAGGCGTTAAATACGGCCCATGCAATTAACAATGGCGGATACAAAGCTAAGTATGACGAAACAACACAAAGATGGATGGTGATGGCGCATGGTCCAGAGGTTGATTCCTTTGAGCTCTTGTTTTCATCTGGTGCTAACCAGGCCAATTCGATTCACGGTGATCTTGGCTATGGTGATGCTGACCTGAGTGCGAGCCTTTCGTATGTTGGCACAACTACCAAACAACATTTGTGCCAAAGAGTTTTCGAGGCTGATAAGTTTTTAATGGAAGCAAATGACCCTCGGATTAAGTACCCATATACCTCAACTAGCGCGGCCATAGAAGCTGACGCTGTGACTGAGATGTTAGGTTTCGGACCAAAGACTGCTTATATTAACTCAACAACCCAAGGTGCAATAGCCATTTACCCAGACCATGATTGTTCTGGAATTGCACTGCACTTTGTTCAGTCATTCGAAGCAGGCGCTATAAGCGTGACCGTGGACAACCAACAGCCTGTTTACCCGCTGAACCTTGAGGCAACTGCAAGCACGGCCCCCACGACTTCCAGTGTCAGAGGCAAAATAATGTCTTGCTTCATATCTTTCCCTAGAGGTACTAGGTCTATATGGGTCCAAGCTGAAAACAGGGTTTCTTTTGAGCTAACAAATAACAACCAAGGGTTTGTATTCTTAGGGGCCAGACAATATTTTACTAAGCCCAACTGGGAGTCACTGACACTAACAGAATCTATAATTAAAACCATCGACATAGCACCAATAAGTTTATGGGCTTCAGAACATGCGCATAACACGGGAACGCTTTATGTCCCGGGTTCTGGTGACAATATAAATAGTATTACAGAAAGTGGAACCTGGGCTGGTGGCCTGGATGGTGACGCATTCAACAACTATGCAAGAACAAGTACAACCACAGGGGCTTATGTAGAAGTTGATTTTACTTTGGCCGGTGACGGTGGGGGTATAGGGCTTAAAATGTCCAGGTTTACAAACAGGTCTGAATACCTTTCTTTGTACCTTTCCACAGCCGCCATCGTTGAAGGCACTGATCTTGTTCAAAATATAATAGCCTTTCAAAATCCTGGGTATTCTAATTACGACATATTCTTTTTTACTGGGCTTCCAGCGGGAACTTATAAGGCCCGATTCAAAAATAATGAAGCTACGGCCAACACTTTCGGGCACACCAGTATTATAACGATTGATGATGTCCAAGAAGAAGAAAACAAAAACATAAACGCAGATGTTGCCAACAACGGCCAGGGTGTGGGTTACCCTTTATACACAAAAAGAATTACCCCTAACAGGCATTCAGCTGACAGGGTTCCTTCATATCTTGAGGAATCAGGTTATCGCGAAGGCGATGTTATGCCGGTGGATATTGGCATAGATGTTTCAGCGGCTTTCGAAAACTTCACCGAGTCCACTTCTAATTTTGGTAAGCATCCTTGGCATTTTGCCAGCACTGTAAGCCTCAGAACGACAGCATCGTCACTTAAATTTATGGGCTTCATGAGGTCAGCATGTATAGAAGATGCTTGTTTCACCAGCCACGAAACAGCAGTGACAGCGACCTTGGATACCAGATCTTATACGGCTTATTCGCAAAGAGTGTGTGTTAAGGCCGGCGGGGTGCCAACTGCAATTGAAGCTAACGCGAGATTGTGGCAAAAAAGGTTTAAGCTTGCCTGCTCATTTTCAGCGTCTGACACATTCACCATTGCTGATACAAGGGGGCTTGTTGAGGGTCAAAGGGCCATACTGGACGACGGTACAAACACGGAAGAAGTTATCATCACTACCATTGTATCTGATACAAGCTTTGATGTTAAAAAAGCTAGGGCCACAGTCGTTGACGCTAACGTGACAGATGTAAGCTTCCCCGGGTTTCACACTATTAAATTCACTCAAGGCTCTACAAGTTCTTTCAGAAGTGGTTCGCTTGCTTACGAGCCATTACCATTAGAACCTAATAAGTGGTTCGAAAGAAATGCCTCTGGCTACAAGCTTGAAACAAAAACAATCACATTCTCGGGAGTTGTTAATAACGACGATTTATATTATCCGATTCACAGTGACGGGAACGCAGGCACATATTCGACAAGTTCAATTGATATAACAGGGAGATCTGTTATCTCGCAAACATGGAGCTTTCCGCAAGATCTAAAGAATGTTCAAATCAGTACTGGTGATATAGATGTCAAAATAACCTCAAGTAGATGGGTTCCGGAGTTATAAATGAAGTGGATTATAAAAGAAACCAAAGACGAAGATGGCCTTGTTATTAGCAGAGAAATTAAAGGTGCTACAAATGCGGCCTATCATCCATACCAAGATTACATTCTAGTTAACGGACCCGATTCACCGAGGGGTGAAGTTAAGATAGATGTTGATGATTCCGGCGAGGCTGATGTCGTGACCGTCGTAGAAGACCTAGACAAAAAGGCGGTTAAAGCACAACACTCAACTATGGACACAACTATAATTTCAGATGCTGCAGCTGTTTTTGGAACAACCAGACTTGAATCCCTGTTAGCATTTACAGCGTCTTATCACCTCAAGATGACTGCCCCAGAGAAATATATTAACCAAAACTTAACTGCCCTTAAATCAATTGGAACATTCACGCAGGGCGATGCTTTAGACACTGCGGATAAAATAAGAGATTATTATAAGGAAGTTTTAGTTGAATTAGATATCAAGAGAGACACGGCCATAAAAGATTATTTAGTCCTTAAGGCCTCCAAGGGATTATGAAAAGAGAAATACAATACGTCATTTTTATTGCCACCTCAGCCGCCGCCCTTATTGCATACGCCCATGCTAATTTCCAAACCAAAGAAACAGCAGTCCAAATACAAATAGACCAATCTGAAATGCGAAATGATATAAGAGAAATTAGACAAATTGTATGGAAGTTATATAAACGTGAGAACGATAGATAAAATTATATTACATTGTAGTGCTAGTGATAAATATTTCTACGATTTCAAGCTTATGGAAACTGACCATGTGGATCATAGGGGATGGAATTCTATTGGTTACCATTTCGGTATTGATTATCAAGGTGAAATTAAAATACTACGCCCAATAAAAAAGCCTGGCGCTCACTGTAAGGGCCATAACTTTTCGTCCATAGGAATTTGCGTGTTGGGGCTCAAAGTGTTCTCACAGAAGCAAATGGAAGCTCTAGCAAAGCTTGTGCAAACCTTTTTAGACATCTTCGACTTGACTCAAGATGACGTATACGGTCATAATCATTTCAATCATTCAAAAGCTTGCCCTGTATTTGATGTGGACAAGTGGAAAGAAAAATATCTAACCAAGGAATAGGAAATGACAGAAGAAAAGAAGATGGTGGAATTCGCAGTATCAAAAGAAGTTGATTTCGAAGTCGACATGAAAGATGGCAAACTGCGGCTAGTATTTGCTTACGATGGAAAAGGACTTGATACCGGCCTTTATGTTGACCTTGAACCCGACTACTTCCTGGATAAATTAGCGGCTTTGATTCCAGGAGAGCTAGACGATGCGGTCCTAGCAATGGTTAAAAGCGCGTTAAAAGCACTGTGAATTGGGCAGCATTAAAAGAATCATTTATAAAACTTCTTAAAAACAAGGTGGTGCAAACTGCCTTGCTTAAGATTTTAGGCAAGACCACTGGCTTCAGGGCCTGGGTTATTTCTTTTATATTAGAAAAAGCCTTTAAAATGATAGCAGAACCAATCATTAACACGGCCATAAGAAAGGGCCTACTTGTTTATGACAAAACGCGTGGTAAAATACTATTAAAAAGAGTCATGGAGGCTAAGGAGGAAGGCAATGAAGAAGGTTATCGCAAGCACATTGGTCGCCTTTAGCCTCGCCGGGTGCCAGGTTCCAGAATTTAGAGAAGTAACAAGGCGGGTGTGGTCCTTCAAGTTTGATCAATGCTACTGCCAGGCATATGACTTGAACAACCCTGGACCTCTAGAAGAGCTTTATAAATGCGAAAAAAGATTCTGCGACGATATTCTAGGATTCTCTGCAGACGAATGGGCACTAGATATCACTCCTACAGGAAAAGAGTTGAGACGTTGGGGTCAGGACGAGTGCCGCTAACGCGACTTTCTTATTATGTCCAAAATTTTATCTGCAGAAACAGGCTTAAAGCCCCACACATCACAACCAACATTAATCATTTTTTCTTCGGCTTTTACCTGCCAGCAGTCGTGCACGTGACCATGGAGAAGCCAATTGGTGTCGGTTCTTTTAGGTCTAAGCTCAACATAGCGATCCTCTAGGCCTTCGTGATCGCCATAATAAGGGAAGTGATTTAAATGGACATAAACATCTTTGGCCAGCTTGAGTTTTGCCGAGTGGTAGACAGAGGTAAAACCGCACGACACAAGGTTGTTTCTTGAATCGTGATTGCCCCATATAGCATGCTTGTTGCCATTCAGGCTTGCTGATATGGCCCTGGTTTCAGCGGGTCTTAGGAATGAAAAGTCTCCCAAATGGAACACATCATCGATTGGCTTAACGACTGAGTTCCAATTTGATATGAGCATTTCCTGCATTTGGTACAAGTCTTCACATGGCCTATCGCAATACTCCAAAATGTTCTTGTGACCGAAATGTAAATCACTCGTAAACCACTTCACTACTTCCCCATTAAATAAATATTAAGCACCAAACTCGCACAACAAACAAAAGCCACAAACTTAAAAACCTTCCCGCCAATATCGTTAGTTATCATATCATTACAAGTAACAATGTAAGATTTAAGCCCTAGGTTTTCCAACTTCAGAGCTTCGTTTTGGTCTTGGAGGGACTTTTCAACCTTCCAGCTTTCTAGTTGAGGGTCGAGGTTATTCATAATCCGACCTTGGGAAGTTCAACCGTCCATATTTTCCATGGTGTTTCAGCATTTCGTGCCAACTGTCGTCAACCTTAGTGTAGACCCATTGCTTGCTTTCAGTGTTAGGCAAATATACCCTTAATTTTTTCATTAAAACCTCATAAATAGCTTCGGGTAGTATCTCCCGTTGAGATAACCCAACCCAGCCCCCACTAAAATATCACTAGCGTAGTGCTTCTTTGCTGCCACCCTGAGATATGCCGTAACCCCTGCTAGCGCCACCGACCCATAGCAGTGATACTTGTTCCCCATTAAACACACAAGCCCCGAACTGGCAAAAGACATCGACGAATGGCCACTAAAGAAGCTCCGGTCGTCCTGCCCGTTAGGCCTGACTCTCTTGGATCTCATTTTTACGACGTCTGAAAGAAGCATGGCCGTAAATTGAGTCGCCGCTATAGATCCAAACCTTTTAAGCCTATCTTCTTTCTCAGTAACCACATAAACATATGGCATAGCAATAGATGCATATAATCCATAGTCCGATAGTTTAGCTGGCAGCTCATGATCATCCCAGGCCAGAGCTTTAGATATCGGCTCATCAACGGGTCTCAAGACATCGAAGCTTTTATCTGCACTAAATGCATTAAAAGCTATGCAAATAAATGTAATTAGTATTAAAAGTGCTCGCATTTTTCACTCCTTGTCAAAGCGGTTACAATAAGTTTCCTATAATCTTCAATTGTCTGGCCCATGCCCTCTATCTGGCGAACAAGGCTGTCTTGGTGGGTGGAATTTCTTATGGCGTGTTGGACAAAGCTTCCAAGAATTTTCTTATCAACGTGGAAGGTGTCTCCTTTCTGCGACTCTATTAACTCTTTTAAATATTTCAGGTCTTCTGCATACGGGGTCATTCTTTTGCCTTCTTCCATTTCCCAGTTAACTCACACTGGAAAAAACCTTTATTAATAAATATACCATTCACAACAGGAAACAACTCACAAAAAACCACCGTATCAATGTCGTGTATGGCCCTATGATGATGGAAGCATAATGCTATTAAGTTTTCTTCAATATCTAAATGACCACCGTTAGAACCTTTAGTAATTATGTGGTGCCCAGACACAGCAGTAGTTGAGCCGCATATTTCACACGGTTTAGCTCGGTAGGCTTTTAGCAGGGCGGGGTTTTTAACTATCACTCATGGCCTTTCCAATTTTATCAAAAATCGCGCCACCGAAAATCGTCCATAATATCCAAGCAGCGACCATGGGGCCAAGGGACACCCACCCAGCCCACTGCTCACCATCGGCCCAAACAAAGACCAATGGGACCGAGGCGAAAAGCCACAGCACTGCCAAAGTTTTAATGATCCGTTTAATCGCGTTACTCACACACCCTCTCAAATCTGTCAGCGTAAAGTTCTCTGTCACCACCATATAAAACAGTTTCATGCCCCGGGGTGGGGTAACAATATTTGCTCTTATATTCTAAATGGAAAATAGGCACATTTTTTTCAACTAATTTATCTACAAGGTTGCATTCACCGTATTGGTTGCACTGTTCTACGACGTGAAAATCTGGGGATGCTTCACCAGCGTCCACAATGTACAAAGCATTAACAAAGCCGAAACTAAGCGCCAAAAGATTAGCTCTTTCTTTGAGTTCATTTAACATTACTCCCGTTAAAAATTCTGCGTTGTCGCAAATGACGCCGGTGAGGCCTATGGACTTGGCCAGAATAAATTTCTTTTCTAGTATGGGGACAATTTCATCTTTGTGCTGAGGGTCCAATATGTACTCGTCATAACCCTCAAGCTTTACCTTATGTTCCTTGCCCCTGCTGTCTTTTTCTTTTTTAATGTAGGGTTCAAGCTCTGAGAAGTTGTCTCTGCTTTCCTCTGCAGTACCGCATGATACATAGGCCCTAACTTTTTCTGTATACTTTTTGATTGACTCAATGACTGCGACATCCAAAGAAGGGTCCACAAAAGCAACATCAGCAAGCCACAGCATGTTAACATCAGGAGTGGCTCTAAGATCATAGATAAACGGGTACTTCTTTTCTGGAGGCGTACCGTTGTCCTCTGGAACTGGCTGTTCATGAGGTGTATCACTTTCAGCTTCTTTTTTAGTATCGACATTGCTACAACCTGTTAAATACAAAACCCCAAACATAAACACCATATACATGGCCAATTCAACTAGATCCTTCTTCTTCACTTCCTGCATTGGTTCCCTCCAATTTTTCAACTCTAATAGTGACTATATAGTTGCCTATAACTTTCTTAGTTTCAATTTCGTCAAACTCTCTTATATCCATAAAGGCTAAGTGATCAGTAACTATTTTATGTTCTAGTGTGTCTCTCATTCGGCATCCAAATTTTAAGGACAAAGTCGCACGCGCCAAGCCCTTCTTCTGTGTCGTAAGTAAGCATGTTCGATGGGTCCAGAATGGATTCCCCGTCCCAAAAAAGCGCATGTTTTTTGTTTTCAAAATTTTTAGACGGAACTTGCAATATCGCCCTTTTGCATGTGGAAGACCAACCGTCGCCTGGTTCAGGATAATAGCTTTCGTATTCGAACTTTAACAGGTCAAGCAATTCTAAATCATCGCGCCAGTAAAGCCCCTCGCCTAAACCAAGGCTTTCCCTCGCCTCTGTGTTTAAGCTGCTAAAGATCGCCTCGTAAGACTCGCCGGTAGCCATCGCTAGGCAGGCCACTGCGCAATCCGCCATGTTTCTTTGTTTTACAATTGCTTTCAATGCAAAGTCTCACTATGTGTTATCTGCCTATATAAAAACTGATTCAACCCATGCATTTTTTCTAAAGATTTAATTCTTTTAACTTCTATCTTATAAGTCATGCTATCGTGCCTCATCGTTCTTATTCGATTTTTCTTTTCCGCTATTTGGTTTTCTAGGTCTGCCATTCTTTCCAGTAGCATTTCCACCATTGGTAACCTCCATGTCTTTTAATACATGGTCAATGTTACCAGTAGGGGAGCCCATAGTCCTAGCATTTTCATCCCAGGTTTCCGCCAAAGCCTCTTCCTCTTTAGGCTTCAGCCCTTGAGAGCGCCAAAGCGAATGCATTCTCGCACGGTTATCGTAGTTTTCGTCACTATCAATCATGACTCTCCTGTGTCTCGACGCAAGCATAACTCTTCTATTGTAGCTCATAGTTTAAATCTGACCCCGCAAACTCGTGCTCAGTCGCCGGTCCCTCTGGCTTCATATTTTCACAGGCTATCTTATTAATAAGCTCACCCATTATTCTATGCATTGTTTCCTCATCGGATTTAAGTTCCATAGAAAGCATGTTGTGTTTTATTGCTATTGAAAATTCAGTTATCATTTCTGCCCCATGTATTCAGTTATCTCTGCGATAAGCTTGTTAAATTTGCCTTCTTCATTTTTACTCTTACACCAAGTAAGCATACTGCCCATCTCGTCAGGCGCTAATGTGTCAAAGTGTTTGCCCTTTGTTTTGCCGAAGGGGACTATATATTTATTGCCGTGGTTGGGCTGGTGGTTTTGTTGGGCTGGTTCCTTGCCTTGGGTGTTATCTTGAGAGTCAGGGTCTGGGTTGTCATCTAAAAGAAACAAACCGCCAAGAGCATATTTTCTAGCATAACTAGAGGCACTACCTGTTATCTGTGAGTCATTCATTCCTTTTTGCAACAAAGGCTCTCTTGCATACGCACAATTAACAACAGTGCTTTCATTGTCCGTCAGGACGGCTGTGGCTTTCAGATAATACCTTTCTCCAATCATTACCATCTCATCTGTTAAAACAAGGCTAAGCCCATTTAGAAATGGTTTTATAGCGGCCATAACATTTTCAGCACTTCTGTATTTGTATTTACCAAAAGAATTATACTCGGCCTTTGGTGCCTTAAGCTTTGCTTGTATTTCACTTAGTTTTTGATGAATTGACACTTTCCAACTCCTTTT
>Ga0233429_1002367_pt1 | contig 19642 bp, 18 predicted proteins | sample SI_118_April2016_3_FD_179879 | JGI IMG/M metagenome (GOLD analysis project Ga0233429, IMG submission 179879) | Seawater microbial communities from Saanich Inlet, British Columbia, Canada - SI_118_April2016_135_MG | ecosystem: Environmental > Aquatic > Marine > Inlet | place: Canada: British... | reverse complement strand
TCAAATGGTTGGATGTAATTTTCTTTAACCTGGTGACGGGTCTCGGCACAAAATTACGTTTACATTTTTTATGCTCATGACGACGATTTTTTCTTGATTAAGAATCTCGGTAAATGATTTCACGATACCCCGGTCTGGTTTTGATCGGGAACGCCGAGTCTCTACTGTCGTTACGCGAAAAGTCAGAACATCGCCGGGACGAACCGGCGCGTGCCACCGCAACTCGTCCAATCCCGGTGACGCTATGCTTGAAGCTTCCGATAGAAAGTTTTTTGCATAGAGTCGCATCATCAGACTGCCGGTGAACCAACCGCTGGCAATCAATCCGCCAAAGGGGCCGGCCACGGCTTTTTCCGGGTCAATATGAATACTTTGGGGATCGTAGGATCTGGCAAAGGAAATCATTTCCTCTTCCTCCACCTCGATCTCCCCCAAGATGAGGATGTCGTTGGCGGTGTAGTCCTCGAAATAACGCTCGCTGTTTGCTGAAGGCATTGGATTTTTTATCCCCATATTAGGAAGCTGTGTTGGAAATTTTGGCCATACCGTTATTTAATACCACATGATCTCGCTCCGATACGAGAGATCGAAATGAGACGGTGTCGCCATCGATCCACATTTCAGTCCTGATTATATCGCCGGGAAAGACGGGCCGGGAGAAACGCGACTGTAAGGACAGCAGCCGTGCAGGATCATAGTTGCAGCAAGATTGAAGAATGGCATGCCCAGCGACGGCGAATGTCCCCAATCCATGCAGGATCGGCTTATCAAACCCGACAGCCTGGGCACGTTCTGGATCAGCGTGCAGTGGGTTCTCGTCACCATTTAAACGATAAAGCAGGGCCATGTTTGGCGCGGTTTGAATTTCACATACTTGGTCGGGTTGTCGTTCCGGCAATTCATGGAGGGGAGGTGTCGGTCCAGATTTCCCGCCGAAATTACCATCGCCTCTGGCAACAATGGTGTGATGGATTGAGGCAAGCAAATCGCCGCTTTCTTTTTCGAATAAATCTCTCTCATAATAAATTAAGGCGCCGGTACGCTCACCCTTGTCCAAAACGTCGCTTATCTTTGATCGGCTGATGAAAGTTGCCGAAGTCGGCAGCGGTTTATGGAGTATTATTTTTTGTTCGCCCGCCACGACTTTTTTTAAATTAACACCAAAACCTGGATCTGGCCGTCGTCCCAACCAGCCGAGTATACCTGCCATCATCGGCAGCGCCTGGAGGTCTTTCTCGTAAACAAATTTTAGCTGGTCCGGATTGTTGGGCTCAGCACCTAGGCCGACACTCAGCGCATAGAGAATGGTATCTTGCTCTGTATAGCTATGTTCGGATTCAGGATATTCAAAGTTCACCATTTTTTCATGATCTAAAGGCATCGAAATTTTTCTCCTAACGCCTAGCACTTTACAAATGTTGTCATATTCTATTAGTGCAGGTCGGTTCCGGTACTATTTAGACCAGACCAGTGTGTATTTGACAAATTATGAGCCGACTATCCCAATTTTCTCCATTGAGTTAATGCGACGATACTCGGTCAAATAAATAACCACTCCGGAAGCCATGTCGGAAGGATTTGTGGGAGCCATGTGGATACCCAGGCGGGATACCAGGCGAGGTGCAATGTTTGGTCATAGAATGCTATGAGGAATAGCCAACCAATGGCAGCGTATCCGATCGCTACCTTCCAGCTATATTTTCCCCATCGAGCTAGATACATGAAAACAAAGAGAGGAAGCGCAAATTTTTGGCCGATGATCAGCATGATCAAAATCATTGCAAGGAGATAGCCAAAAAATTTAGAAGCCCCTGGCAGGACGGCGCGTTCAGAAGTTTTCACGGCGGTTGTTAGTAGCGAGCCGGATTCCGCTATTTGAACCCGCAAGGCGCTGCCATCCATCACCAAAATTAGACTTATAAAAATTATTCCTGGCAGAATAGCGACATAAGGAAACTGGCTAACTTCAATCGGCCACTCATAAGCCTCAATGCCGGCCCAAAGAAAAACGCCGCCGAGAAGAACTGAAAAAGGAAAAGAGATAAGCGGATTGCGTTCCGCGCCTTCTCCGGCGATTGGGGCGTCTTGCTGCTTTCTCTGCTGCCAATAATTTTTAACCGCAAAGAATATGGTGATCAAAATTAATGCCATTATGATGAGGACAATGGGCCGGGTAATCCAGCCAACACCCTCATGGACGTTCATGCTGAGCTGGAAAGCGTTTTCCATAATATCGCCGAGGATGAGAGCCAGGATCAGCGGTGGCCGTGGCCAGCCTCCTCGTTTCAGGGTGAACCCGATGATCCCCATGATCAGGCAGGTGATCCAATCGCCGAGTGAAGCACCGCCCAGCCACGCTCCCATAAAGACAAATAGGATGACGCCTGGCACCAATAAATGCCCCGGCAGGAACGATACTTTTGCGACTTGCTTGCTCATTACCATAAGCAGCAAGGCGACGACGATATTGGCGATAACGATGGTCCAAACCATACTGAAGGTTATGTGGAGATCGGTGGTCAGCATATCCGGCCCGGGCTTCAACCCGACAATGATCAGCGCGCCAAGCAAGATGGCCGCGCCTAGACTGCCAGGGATGCCAAAGGCAACTGTCGGCACCAAGGAGCCGCCTTTTGTCGCATTATTTGCCGCTTCGGGCGCAATAACGCCGCGAATATCGCCTTGGCCGAATTTTGATTTGTCTTTGGCGGATTGAACCGCATGGCCATAAGCGATCCAATCGACAATCGCTGCCCCCAGACCGGGCAACATGCCAACATAAGTGCCGATAATGGCGCAACGCAACGCCAGCCACCAATGTTTAAAGGCGTCTTTAACACCGTCTAAAATACCACCGTCTTCTGCCTGACCTTCCGGCACGCGTGAGATCGAAACGTTGCGGATGGCAAGCTCCATAATTTCCGGGATAGCAAAAAGCCCTAAGACCACGGGAATAAGTGGCAGTCGATCATTGAGGTATTCTGTGCCGAAGAAAAAACGCGACATTGCGACGGTTTCGGCCGTCCCAACGGTCGACAATAATATTCCCAAAGCCGCGACCGTCAGGCCTTTCAGCATTGATCCGCCGGAGAGCGAGCCAACCATCGTCAGGCCGAGGATCCCTAACATAAATAATTCAGGAGAATTAATGGATAGAATAATGGGAAGGATTAGGGGCAGAGAGGCTGCCAAGATTAAAGCGCCGAAGACACCGCCAAAAGCGGAAACGGTAAAGGCGGCCCCAAGCGCCCGGGCGGCTTTGCCTTGTTGCGCCAGTGGATAGCCATCAAGGATTGTCGCTTGTGAGGCGGCTGTTCCGGGTATGCCCAGCATCACCGAGGCAATTGTATCGCTGGTCGACGTCACGGCAAACATGCCCAAAAGAAGTGCAAAGGCTGGGACCGGTTCCATGCCGAAGGTAAACGGCAACAAAAGAACCAGGCCGATAATACCACCGAGCCCCGGCACGGCACCCAGCCATATACCGATAAAGACACCCAAAAAGAGATAACCAATTGCAGGCCATTCAAATACGAGAAAAAATCCGGTTATGAATGCGTCTAACATTGGTCGACCTTATTTCGATAATTTATTGGTCAAATCTTAGGACTGGTTTAATGGCAGCCCCAGATTCGCTGTCGTGGAAGGTCTGTTCGATTTCGTCGAAAGGATAAAACTTTATCAGGCGATCAAAGGGGAATTTTCCCTGCATGTAAAAATCGATGAGCTGGGGAATAAAAACCTCTGGATTACTATTGCCTTCAGAGATGCCGGCGATCTTGCAGCCTTTCATCAAGGACCGCATTGGAATTGGTAAATCCTTGCCATTGCTAGGTGCCGTGACAAAACCAAATGTGCCGCGGGGCGCCAATATATCGATGCCATCCAGCATCACCGAAGCGACGGCCGTGGTATCAAGGGCAAAATCCACGCCATCCGGTAGAATCTTTCTAATTTTATCATTAGCACTACCTTCATCAGCGGAGATAACTTCATCAGCGCCCAACTCCGCCGCCAATTGCAGTCGGCTTGGATGGAGATCAACGGCGATGATTTTTCCAGCACCCGCTATTTTGGCTGCCATAACCGCAGATAACCCCAGCGATCCAGCGCCGTAAACGACCAATGATTGGCTTGGCTTCATTTTAAAAATATTGAATACCGCGCCAGCACCCGTCTGAATACCGCAGCCTAGAGGGCCTAACATTTCCAGTGGGGCGTCTTGGCGCACTTTAATTACGCCGCGCCGTCTGCCGATTGCATAAGTCGCAAAAGAGGATTGATTGAAAAAATCGCCATGCACGGGGCCATCTTTACTTTGCAGATAATGACAGCCATCTGGGCGGGTGCAGGAAAAACTATTGACGTTGTAGCAAACAGCCGGTTCAGCTTCGAGGCAACTTGGACAATGGCCGCAGGAATCAAAGGTCATAACCACATGGTCGCCAATTTCCAGATCATTTACGTCGGGGCCAAGCTTTTCGACAATGCCGGCGCCTTCGTGGCCCAATACAACAGGTCGCGGCGACATACCGCTGGGACCAGCGACCTTAAGGTCTGTGTGACAAACACCGGTGGCCACGAGGCGGACCAATACTTCCCCAGGCCCCGGTCCCGAGAGCTCTAATTCTTCAATTGATGGAGTAAGGCTGTCATCCCGAAAGACCGCCGCTTTAATATTTTGCATTTACTATACCTCGTTTTCCCACAATGCGCGGAAGGAGCGGCGGACGGTCTCTATGTGCTTTTTCATGTTGAGCGCCGCTAAATCCTGATCCCCTGTTTTCAATGACGTGATAATATCGCGGTGTTCCTGAGCAACATTTGAACTTCCGTCCCAGTTTATTTGGCCGAATTTCAGGCAGACACTGGTGGGAAAATCAATTACCCGCAAAAGAACATCGAGCAGCGTATCATTCTCCGCTGCGGCATGAATTTTTTTATGAAATTGAGAATTGAGTTCTAAAAATTCTTGATAGCCGTCTGCCCGGTTATTATTCATACAATATTCGAGGCGGTCATTAATGTCTTCGATTTCAGCGATTGTTTTATGTTCGATGCGGGTCGCCGCCAATCCCGTACTATAGCTTTCGAGCATAGCCATAATGTCGAAGACTTCTTCGAAACGAGTTTCAGTAACAATCGGGACCACAGCCCGTCGGTTGGCACGTAACTGGACGAGTCCTTCATCGGCAAGGTCTCTTAAAGCTTCTCGGACTGGGGTGCGGCTGACGCCACAATGCTCAGCAAGTTCGGGTTCAATCAAAAGATGGCCTGGCGGAAACTGGCCATCAAGAATTTCATGCTTGATGGCCAGATAGGCCGTTTGCTTTGCGGTCGGCATCAGCGCACTCCTTTAGGGAAAGCTATTTCTTTTTCTTGCCGCCTTTCTTTTTCGTACCCAAGCCCAACGCGGATCTGAGATATGCCAATGCCGGCGGCGAGATTGTTCGGAAATTATTAAATACTGAATTCATTTCCTCGCCAACCAGTATTAAGGAATCTGATCCCAAAGCTTTCCGAAAAGAGCCCTTGGTTTGAGGGTCATTCCAGTTTGCCCGATAAGCTTTGCGTAAAGCCGCTGCGGCTTTGGGGTCGGTTCCAGGAGCTGCGACCAACGTATTCGACCACACCATATAGGTTGAATACCATTTGTAGGCTTCCCATTTGTCGCCAGACGGTGCAGACCCTTTGACGTCTTGATAGAATTCAGCAAGCGGCTTTACATTCTTACCATATAAATCACCAACCAGATTTGGCTTGCCGGTTTTGGCATCAAGGGAGGGGTGATAATAAAGCGCGGTTGCGGTCTTTTTCTTTAACAAATCATTTGCATAAAAGGCGTAGTAGCCTGGTGCACCGGTCGTTAGGGTCTTAATTTCTTTACCCATTAGGGCAGCCTTGAGTTTAGGCTGGTTGCGATAACCCGTCACGTGTTTGTAATTCAATCCCAAAATATCGAAAGACAGAATGGAATACATCCCAAGCGCACCGCCTGGAATACGGCCACCAGAAATGAACCGACCCGCTTTCATCATATCGCTCGGTACCTTAATGCCTGGTTTTAAGTCTGCGGTCACGATGGTGATAAAGGGCAGGCCGCCCGCGGCGCCAATCGTGGTGAATTTGGCCGGATCATATTTGATGCCCCGCAAACCAGCGACAATTCCAGCAAGATTAAGCGGCCCCCACATTAATGTGGTGCCATCTTTTTTACCATTCTTATAGACGTGGTTGATGCCACGCTGGCCGCCACCGCCAACCATATTCTTAATTATAACGGTCGGATTACCGGCAATATGTTTGCCGTAATTTTGAACAAAACGGCGTGCGTTCCTGGTTAGGCCGCCGCCGGCGCCAGCCGGAACGATTATTTCGATCGTCTTGCCTTTGAAGTATTGGGCTTCTGATTGGGATGAGATCCCAAATGTAAATGCTGCGAGCGCCCCAAGGCCAATAGCAGCCCATTTGGATTTGCGCTTCAATCCGAAGTTCTCAATATTTGTATATTTCATTAACCTGCTCCTGTTTCACTTCTTTTTTGAATGACGAATAAAAAGTACGACATTTTTAATTCTGTCACAATAGGATTTTTTAGTCTAAATATAAAATTAGCCTATTAAAACGGAAAAATGGCCATATTTAGCCATAAATTTACAATTTACAATAATTTACTTTTTGTGTACCATTTTGTTTGGCGTCGAATAAACATAAAGAGTACTACTTTTAATGAATAGTATGAGTCGATATGGGGCAGGTTAAAAACATTCTTTTTATAATGTGCGATCAATTGCGCTGGGATTATCTCGGCTGCTATGGGCACCCAACACTCCAAACCCCTCATATCGATCGTTTGGCTGCTGCGGGAATGACCTTCGATAAGGCTTTTGTTCAATCCGCTATCTGCGGACCATCTCGAATGTCATTTTATACCGGGCGCTATATGAGCAGCCATGGCGCAACAATGAACGGCGTCGCCTTACCGATTTCCAATCTAACGCTCGGTGATTATCTGCAGCCGCTGGGTGTACCATCATATTTGATCGGCAAAAGTCATGTGACTCCCGATATTCAGGGTATGCAACGGCTTGGATTACACGCAGGAGAGGGGCGGTGGGAAATCATCTCTGAAGGCGGATTCGATGCGATCGAGCGGGATGACGGCATGCATCTGGATGCAAATGTGGACCCAGACCTTGCCTATAATGCTTATCTGGCTGCAAAAGGATATAAAGGAAAGAACCCTTGGCATAATTGGGCTAATTCTGCGGAGGGGCCTGAAGGCGAGATTTTGTCCGGGTGGAAGATGGGCAATGCTATTATGCCGGCGCGGATTAAGGAGGCTGATTCCGAAACACCGTATATGACCCGCCGCGCGATTGAGTTTATCAAACAGCAGGATCAAGAACCGTGGTGTTTGCATCTTTCCTATATCAAGCCGCATTGGCCCTATATGGCACCGGCGCCCTATCATGCACGTTATTCTGCCGATGATTGCCTGCCGCCACGCTGTGATGCAGCAGAGCGTGATAGCGCTCATCCTTTGCATCAGGGCTATATGACCCATCCGGAATCAATCATTTTCTCTGATGCGGAAAAGCGACAAAAAATTGTTCCAACTTATATGGGGTTGATCAAACAAATTGATGATCAGATCGGCGTTCTTTTAGATTACCTGGAAGAATCCGACCTAATGGACAAGACAATGATCGTTTTCACCAGCGATCACGGCGATCAAATGGGCGATCATTGGTTGGGTGAGAAAGAACTCTTCTTCGAAGAATCCGTTCGCATTCCTCTTATTATATATGATCCAGCGGAAGCTGCCGATTCCATGCGTGGCAAACGGGAAAGCCGTTTGGTCGAGGCCATTGATCTGGTGCCGACATTTGTTGATGTCCTTGGCGGAGAAATCCCGGACCATATTCTTGAAGGTCGCTCTCTTACCCCCTTGCTGCGTGGCGACGCACCAAGGGATTGGCGCGACTTTGTGGTTTCAGAATTAAATTATGCATATACGTGGTGCCGCCGAGATTTGGGACTAAAACCCGATGATGCAAAGGCGATCATGTTGCGCACTGAAAAGTGGAAATACATTCATCACAATTGTTTTTCGCCACAGTTATTTAATCTTACCGATGACCCCGACGAGTTTCATGATCTCGGGAGTGATCCAGAATATCAGCTTGTGGTTAGTGAAATGGCCGAGCAAATGCTCAAATGGCATTCTGATCGCAAGGTGAGAACGACATTATCAGAGCAGGCCATTGAGGACCGAACGGCGGCCTTTTGGGATCGCGGTGTTCAGCTTGGTCAATGGTAGCAGGAGAAAAAAATGGTACAATTTATTCGACCCCCACGCATTGAGCAGAACCCGAATGAAAGGGTGCCGCTCGTTGCGCTCATTTATTTCGAAACAGACGAGCCTGTTGCGACGACCATCTCAATGGAGGATGGCCACAAAAGGCGAGAGATATGTTTTGATCCGTCTCACAATCCGGCAGAGGGACTCCCGATCATTGGTATGCGGGCGGATATGGAACATCGCTTTACTGTTTCTATCAAAACTGAGGCGGGGGAGGCTGTTGATGCTGTTGCGCTGACCTACCGCACACCTGAATTGTCCCATGACACGGTGGATATGCCGAACGTTCAATTGATAACAGCTAATCCTGACGCCATGGAACAAGGCTACACTCTGCTAAGTATCCGGCGATCATCACTTAATCGACAACATTGGGCAACGCCCGCGCAATCGGAGTTTGAGGAACGCTGGGGCCTAATTGCTGCCTTTGATGAAGAAGGCGAGGTTGTCTGGACCTATCTTTCAGATGCCCGCATTGCCGGTATCCATCAACTTAAAAATGGTAATCTTTTCTTTCATTATGTCGATTTTCGTACCGTTGAAATGGACATGTGTGGCACGATTGTTAGGCAGTTTCATGCTGCCAATCGACCTTATGGACCGATCTCAAACTCTATTCCGATCGAAGCCGAAAGCCTCCATCATCAACCCCATGAGCTTGCCAATGGCAATTTTCTGGCGCTCACAGCAAATGTTCGAGAAATAGAAAATTATTATACCGATATTGTCGATAAATCTGCACCCCGAAAAACCCAGCGTGTGGTCGGTGACAATATTGTTGTGTTTACACCGCAAGGCGAAATTGTTTGGAATTGGGATACCTTCGATCATCTTGATGTCGAACGGGTCGGTTATGGCTTGCTGGAGCCCTATTGGTGGGTCCGAGGATTTCCGGGCGCGCTGGATTGGACCCATGGCAATGGCGTTACAAGTGACCCACATGACGGAAATATTCTGGTGTCGTTGCGTCATCAGGACGCCATTTTGAAAATTGATCGCGACTCCAAAGAAGTCATGTGGATTTTGGGTGATCACCAAGACTGGAAAGGGGAGCTTAAAGAGAAATTGCTGACCCCCGTCGGAGATTTGAACTGGCCCTACCATGGCCATAATCCGCGGGTCACAGGACCCGACCGCTTTATCATGTATGACAATGGTATCGTTGGAACCTTACCGCCAAATCCCCGGAAAAAGCCCGCCGAATGTTTGGCGCGTGCGGTAGAATTTGAAGTTGATCTAGAGAAAATGGAAGTCCGCCAGGTGTGGAGTTCGACCGCGCTCGACCAGGAGGCGCCGGTGACATCTTGGGCGATGGGTGATGCCCATCGCTTGCCAGTGACGGGCAATGTCATGGTTGTTGATTCTGCCTGCGCCCCCCGCCGTGAAGTTTTGAATAAATCCGGCTCGCTTACCTGGGACAATTTGGAATGGCGCCTGGCCCCCCGCGATAGCTGGCACCCAACCGATTTTCCAGCCTGGGTACGCGTTCGGGAATATGGCGGGCGTGACAACACCGAGCTGGTCTATGAGCTCAATCTTACCGACAAACATGAAATCATCAACTGGCAGGCTTTTGGCGGACTGCGCATTGCCAGCTTTTACCCGCCGGATGTGACAGCGATTTCATGATTTAGGCCGCTATACAGGCCATCGTGATATGATTTAAAAGACCGCTGGCCAGACTGAGGATTTAAAATGGAACTACGACAACTTAAATATTTCATCAGCGTAGCAGAGCAGGGTAGTTTTTCTGCAGCTGCAATGGAACTCCATATATCCCAACCTGCACTTGGTGCGCAGGTGAAAAAACTTGAAGAAGAGTTGAACGTCGGTCTTTTTAATCGAAATTTCAACGGAGTTGAACTGACCAAAGCAGGTACTCGATTTCTCAGTCATGCCAGGGACATAATAGGAAAAGTCGAGTTTGCTGAACGCGATATTTCTGAGTTTCAAGGCAAGATCGAAGGGGAGGTAAATATTGGGGTGACGCCGTCATCGGGCCGGGTTTTGCTGCCGACTATTCTCGACGAATGCTCGACTCACTATCCAGATATTAGCTTATCTTGTCGCCAAGGTTACAGTGATGAGATGATCCGCTGGATCAAAAATGGTGACGTAAATTTAGCCTTCTCTCACGAGCCCGGCATAGACGAAAATCTTACTGCAATTCCAATGTTGGCCCAGGAATTATGCGTTATTGGGCCGCCGGATATAGTAGGTAAGAACGCAAAACCATTAGATTTTTCCGAACTCGGTAATTTTGCTTTAATCCAGGAACGTAAAACTCATTCGACTAGAGATTTGTTGGAGCGGATAGCGCTACGCCTAAATATCAAACTAGATATTATGCTTAGTGCCGATCCGGTATACATGCGCAAAAAAATGATGGAGACCTACAACCGCTGCACGGTCTCGGTTTATGGATTATTCCATGATGAGGTTATAAGTGGCAAATTTTCGGCCCGACCCATTGATGCGCCCGAAATGACGCGCGTGCTATATATTATTAAGAAAGGCGGTGAGGTCGTGACGCCAGCAGAGCGCGTGGTGTTGGATATGATTCAAAATCAAATCAAATCAAAAATTGCTGAGGGCATGTATCATTGGCATGAGCCCGATTGGCGTCCCCGGCAGCGGCAGAATCTGCGCGCCGTTTGATCCTATAACCTACAGCAATACCCCCTAAAAATAATCGGTATTGGTCATATTTCTCTACTCGTCCTAAGACTATTCTTCTACGGGAGTATATAAATATGGATCAAGAAAACTCACCAAGTGGTGCCAATCTCACGCGCCACATTGATTTGCGTGATTTGCTTGAGCGCTTCGAGGAAATCGGCGAGCTTGAAATAGTCGAAGGGGCCGATTGGAATTTGGAACTCGCCGCCTTGGCTGAGCAGGTTTGCGCCCGCAATCCGGGACGTGCGCCGGCACTATTGTTTAAAAACATCAAAGATTATCCAGAAAACTTTCGCATTCTTTCCGGGGCGGCAAACTCCTTTAAACGGCTTGCGATTGTTTTGGGTTTTCCGGAGCCGGAGAAGGAGCTGGACCTCGTACAATCCTACCGGGATCGCATGAAAGAAGACTTTGAGCTGATCCCGCCGGAAGAAGTCAAAAACGGACCCATTCTAGAGAATATTGACCGTGACGATGAGGTTGATCTCTATAAATTCCCAATCCCTCATATCCATGAACTTGATGGCGGGCGTTATATCGGCACCGATGACGTCGTCATTATGAAAGATCCGGATAGTGGCTGGGTCAATGCCGCGACCTACCGGGTGATGGTGCAAAATAAAAACACCACCGGCATTTGGATGTCGCCGGGTAAACATGGCCGGATGATCCGCGAGAAATACTTCGCCAAGGGGGAGCCTTGCCCAGTCTTAATTTCCTGCGGCCAGGACCCCCTACTATTTTTGGCGGGCCACTCTGAAGTGGATATGAACGTTTCTGAGTTTGATTATGCCGGCGGCCATCGGGGTTTCCCGTTTGAGACCATTCCGAGCGAAATTCATGGTCTACCGATCCCGGCGCATGCCGAAGTTGTCTTGGAAGGGGAGATTTATGGCGATGAGGAAAGCGCTCAAATTGAAGGGCCGTTTGGTGAGTTCATGGGCTATTACGCCAGTGATGCCAGCTCACAGCCAATTGTGAAAGTGCGCCGCGTTTATTACCGCAACGACCCAATCCTGACCATGGCTGTCCCCTCAAGACCACCTTCAAACTTTACCTTTGCCAGGAGTGCCGTGAAGTCCGCCATGATCTGGGATGAGATAGAAAAAGCGGGCCTGCCGGGCGTGGCGGGTATCTGGTGCCACGAAGCCGGAGCCGGCCGCCTTTTTAATGTGATCTCGATTAAACAACTTTATCCCGGTCATGCCACGCAAGCGGCCATGCTCGCCGCCAATTGCCATTCAGGTAATTACGCTGGGCGCTGGGTTGTTGTCGTCGATGAGGATATTGATCCGTCCAATATTTTTGATGTCGTTTGGGCAATATCGACGCGCTGTGATCCGCCGGAAGATACGCAGTTTATTCGTAAATCCTGGTCGACGCCATTGGACTCAATGCTGCAAGGACCGCCATTTCAAAATAACCGCGGCATTATTGACGCCTGCCGACCCTATGGCTGGAAAGAGGACTTTCCGATCGTTGCTGAATCAAGCCCTGAATGGAAAGACAAGGTCGAGAAGAAATGGCCACATTTATTTAAAAAATAATCAAATTAATAGAGAGAGGAACGAAACAATGACCAATACAAGTATACTAAGATCAACCATTCTAGCCAGTGCTGCAATTGCCGCGACATTGGCTTTTAACCCGATCAATTCACTGAATGCTAAAGAGCTTCGGCTCGCGTCCTTTACACCTGCGCGTTCTTCGCAAGATCGTAGTGTGCTAATCCCATGGGCCAAAGAAGTTGCAAAGGCTTCCGGTGGTTCATTGACTGTTAAGGTGTTTTCCGGTGGTGCGCTTGGCAAAGGTCCCGTGGGTCAATTTAAACGTGCGGTGGATGGTGTCGCCGATATCACCTGGGGTCTGCCCGGATTTACCGCATCTGTCTTTCCGCGCACGGGCATTATTGAATATCCATTTGTCGCCGGTGACGGAGTTGATGGTGTCAACAAGCTCTATAAGGCCATTGACCTAATCGCCCCTGAATGGAGCAAAGTGAAGTTGCTGACACTTTGGGTAAGTGAGCCATTGTTCTTGATCATGAAGAAAAAGGCGATTCGCAGCCCGAGCGATCTCAAGGGTCTTAAAATTCGCACGCCTTCGACTTGGCAAGCGGCGGTTATCAAAGCGCTCGGCGGTAGCCCTGTCGCAATGCCAATTAGCGGCGTCTACAATGCGCTCAACCAGGATGTCATAGACGGTGTTTTAACGGGACCTATTGGCGGCAACTCCTTCAAGCTTACTGAAATTGGAAAATATTTCACCACCGGTATTCCCTTTGGTCGCCTCCCATTCTTTATCGCAATGAACATGAAAGCTTGGAATGATCTCAGCCCAGCCCATAAAAAAGTTTTGGAAGCCACAACCGGTCGCGGCATGGGTCACAAGGCGACGCGTGGTCATATCGAAGAAGGCGGTAAAGTTATAGCGGCTCTTAAAAAGAACCCGAAGAAAACCTTTATCGAGATATCGGGTGCAGATCGCAAGAAAGCCGCAAAAGTAATGGCGGGTGTTCGCGACAAATTGATTGCAGAACAAAACGCAAAAGGTCTACCAGCCTCTGCCATTCTTGCTAAAATGCTGGCGAATTAGGAAAGTATTTTTAGTGCAACTATCGTGATTGAACGGCTTTTTCGCCTTATTGCATTACTTGGCGGTCTGGGACTGTTAGGGCTCCTCGCCTTAACAGTCGCAGCCGTTTTGATGCGTAAGGGGTTTGGCTCTCCGCTGATCGGCGTTTTTGATATATCGCAGGTTACTCTCATCGTCATTGTGTTTAGTGGTATGGCGCATTGTGGGATTACTCGAGGTCATGTCGCCGTTGAGTTGTTTAATGATTTTTTCTCGGCGCAAATTCAAAGAGTGGTAAATTTCTTAGTAAATATTACGACGGCTGTACTGCTCGGGTTTATGTCCTGGGTTTCCCTGATCCGGGCTTTTGATGCCCGCGATCTTAACGAAGCCACCATGATGATTTTTATTCCTCACTTCCCCTTTATGATTATCGTCGCTCTTGGGTTGGCACTTTATGCTTTGGCAAGCCTGATGCTGGCTTTTGGCTATAAAGCAGATGCACCAGAAAGTTCTGCCTGATATGGAACTCTCATTTGCAGTAATCGGCTATCTCGGTTTGGCCGCGATGTTTATTTTGTTGGCCCTTCGAATGCCGGTCGGCATCGTTTTAATTTTGGTTGGCACCCTCGGTATCGCGAGTATCGCGGGATGGAATGCGGCCATCTCTACATTAAGCTCGGAGCCGTTCATTATTGCTGGCTCGGTTCCCCTCATTATCATACCGCTGTTTGTTTTTATGGGTAACTTAGCGACACTCTCCGGTATGAGCCGTGATCTCTATGCCGCAGCCTATTCCTGGTTTGGCCATATGCGGGGCGGCCTTGCATCTGCTACGATTACGGCGTGTGCTGGGTTTGCCGCTCTTTCAGGGTCATCCGTTGCCTCTGCAGTCACTATGGGCCAGGTAGCTTTGCCAGAAATGAAACGGTTTGGCTATGGCGCGCGTCTTTCCACCGGTTGCGTTGCTGCGGGTGGTACCCTCGGCATTTTGATTCCGCCCAGCACGGGATTTATTGTCTATGCGATCTTAACTGAAACTTCCATCGGCAAGTTGTTCCTGGCCGGAATGTTGCCCGGCATTCTTTTGGCCTTACTATTCATATTGACGATCATCGTTACGACTCGACTTAATCCCGAACTAGGGCCACCCGGTCCGGTTCGAACTTTGAGCGATCGTCTGACATCCAGTGCCAAAGCGGTTCCCATGCTGGGTATTGTCCTTGTCACCATCGGCGGCATCTATAGTGGTATTTTTACCGTCAGTGAAGCGTCTGGTATCGGTGCCCTGTTGGCTCTGCTCTTCGCCCTTTACCGCCGAACTCTTACATGGAGAACATTGCAGACGGCGCTTTTGAATACAATGCATACCACCGCTTTTGTCTTCCTCATTATTATTGGCGCTCATGTATTTGCACCTTTTTTGGCGTTAAGTGAAATTCCTCAAAATTTGGGTGCTGGCATTGCGGCGCTTGACCTCGGTCGGTACGGCATTCTGGCTATTATTTTGGTCTGCTATATAATTCTCGGTACGTTTATGGAAGGGTTTGCCATCCTCGTTTTAACGCTACCAATTGTTGATCCGTTAATTAGAGATTTTGGTTTTGACCCAATTTGGTTTGGTGTTGTAATGGTGATCGTCCTTGAAATGGGATTAATCAGCCCGCCGGTCGGCGTGAATGTGTTCGTCGTTAAAGGCATCGCGAAGGATGTGCCGATGGGGGAAATTTTCAAAGGCATACTTCCGTTTTGGCTGGCGATGATGGTTTGCCTCGTTTTGATTGTTATTTTTCCGGAAATTGCGATGTTTTTACCTGAAACAATGGTTGAGAATTAGTAGCCACCTTAAAATTGAGTAGTAAAATGTCGACAAAACAAGAAACATGGGATCGGTCAGCCTCAGAAATTGCGTTGGCTCTACGTGACGGTAGAACCACTTCCACCGTACTCACCGAGTATGCCATCGCTCGCCATGATCAGCTTGGCGAGAAACTTCATGCCTATCTGACCTGGGCCCCCGCGCTCGCCTTGAAAGAGGCTCAATCCGCCGATCAAGCTTTTGCAGAGGGCCGCGATCTAGGCCTGTTACAAGGCCTGCCAATATCGATAAAAGATCTCTATGGCGTCCAGGGCTATCCGACCTATGGCGGCTCGGCCCAGCCACTTGCTGCCAAGTGGGAGCAAGAAGGGCCGGTCGTGCAGGATATTAAATCTCAATTGGCCGTCATCACCGGTAAAACCCATACAGTTGAATTTGCCGCCGGCGGGATCGGCGACAATGTTCATTGGGGAGCGCCTTGGAACCCCTGGGATAAAGACAATCACCGTGGGCCCGGCGGCTCATCCAGTGGGGCCGGGGTAAGTCTGTGGGAAGGTTCAGCCATCGTCGCATTTGGCTCCGATACCATGGGGTCGGTGCGCATTCCGGCCTCGATGACAGGCGTCGTCGGATTAAAAATAACCCATGGGCGCTGGTCGGAAAAAGGCATTGTTCCGCTCCGCGGTGTGCAAGATACGCCGGGGCCGTTGACGCGAAGTGTTGCTGATGCGGCCTTTGTTTTCGCCGCTTTGGATGCGGCCCACCGACCCAATCCACAATCGTTTTTAGAACAAATAAGCACTGCTGATTTGAGCGGCATGACGTTTGGTGTCGCGGACCGTTGTTTTTGGGAAGGATGTGCTTTGAACATTGCCGAGATTGTCCAGGAAGCGATTGCCAAATTGGAGCAGGCCGGGGCTAAAGTCGTGGATGCGCCCAGCCCTGAAACGGTGGAGTTGCTATCGGTGGTTATGTCCGGTGGTCTGCCCAATAATGAGTTGGTTGTTTTTCTTGAAGAAGAAGTGCCGAATTGGCAGGAAAAGGTTGATCCCGCATTAAGGGGCCGGCTTGAAAAAGGTAGCTCGCAGACCGCGATTGAATATATTAGGCGAGAACAATGGCTCGCCCAACTTCGTCAAAGCGCCCCTCAAAATTTCGAGCACGTGGATGTTATTCTTTCGCCGACGGTTCCCATATCTCCACCAGTTTTGATCGATGGAAAACCAGTGCCAAACCCTGATAACCCGCCCATCATTGGCGCCCGCAATACATGCCCGGCGAATTTCCTCGAACAATGCGCGCTGACTTTACCGGTAGGTCTGGATACGGATGGTATGCCGGTTGGACTGCAGCTTATTGCGCCAGCTAATTCCGAAGAAAAGCTATTGGCTGCCGCTTCGGCGATAGAGCGTGTTCTAGGCACACCGATGCAGCAAATCGGTCTGCCGCCGATGGTTAAATGAATGCTAACGTCTACTTTTGACTAAAAGCAGACGTTATCGCCACCTGTAAAAAAAAGTCCGTTTTACCCCCGAAAGCGGATATCATCGCAGCGATGACTGGCGGCTATTTTAAATCGCTGAGAAGGCGTCTCGATTGATTTCTTTGTACTTAACGCCAATCAAAGTCAGGTTACTCCCAATATGCTACTTAATGCCTATCCTAAAATTGAATAGGTAAGTATTTTTTCTTGCAGATAGTACGATACAAAATTCCTCACGAATAATTATGGAAGGACGGGTAATGGTTAAGACCAAGATTAAATCAGGTGAGAGGACCGCCAATCCCCGGAAGCTAAAAAGCAAATTATCCAGTGGAAAAAGAAAAAAAATGTCCCCACGAAATCAACCTACGGAACAATCTGCCGCTACCAGCATTTTATCTGGACCGATGAAAGGTTTGATTAGAGGCGCGTTTTTACATCGTGGCTAGACAATGATGCTTTCGGCTCTGCAATCCCTTCAAGTTCGCATCGAGTCAGCCAAGGGCGCCGACCGTGATCTTGATGCAGAAATTGAAATAATCTTGAATGGCCCATCCGATGATCCACCAGATTACACTGCATCCGTTGATAGATGTCTGGATTTGCTTCATGCCAAATTGCCAAATTGGCATTGGCATCTTGGTCGAGACGCGACTGGTCTGATGCCGTACGCGTCCATATCGCATGATAAGTTGATCGCGTCCGCTGATGGCACGACGGTGCCACTGGTGTTGCTTACAGCAATTATCAAGGCACTAATCGAACAGAATCAGAAGTAGCCGAACAAGCGACAAAGGTCCGTTACTGGGGGCAAAGCAGACTTTAATTTGTTATGGCTGAAGCCTATTCTGGGATTTTAAGTCCATAAGCTCAAAGGAGGATCAGAAGCCGCCGCTTGCAGAATATTGCTGCGGGATACAAGCCCAATTAATTCATCTTGGTCATTCGTAATGGGTACTGCGCTCTGCTGGTAATCTAACATGACTTTAGCTATGCGGCGCACATCCGTTATTGGATCGGCTGCTATTACTGGCGCTGACATTGCGTCCGCCACCGTTTTGCCGCTCTCGTTTTTAATCAGTTTTTTGTTGTCGATCATAAACCGCAGTAGGTTGCGTTCCGTGAGCATACCCACGATCCGTTGCGATTTATCCAATACTGGCAATTGGTGGTGGCGCTGATTACGGAAGCGTTCATATGCGGATAGAATACTTAATGACATTTGCATGGTTGTGACCGGAAAGCTCATGATTTGATGCGCATGAATAATCGCTCCGCGTTCACTGATTTGCAGTTTGTCTCGATAAGCCTGAGCCGAGTATGCCGCCCTGGGTTCATTGGCAAGCGGATGATGGTCAGCTATTTCCGTATCGTCCAGGCGTAACGATGATCTCTGAGTAGGTTGAATTTTCTGAACTTTGCGCAAATTTTCAAGCGTATCTCGAAAGCTGCGACCTGTAATATCGTAGATGGCAAACATAGAATATCGCCTGATTATTATAATTTGAAGCAGCCAAGTTTCTCATTTTGTATATTGGATCGATATGCATGCGTAAAGGGATATTCCGTATAGCCATCAATGTCAGCTATTGGGCCAGAAGGAGACATTCTACTGGTGACGTTGAAGAGTCCGCTTTCGGAGGTATAGCAGACACAATTTTCATGGTGCCGGAGAGTCTGCTATTCGCCAGAAAGCGGACATTAAAACCGAAAATCAAACAGATAAAACCAAGGCATATAACACATAGTTTTATGAATTTAAAAATATAGATCTACTGCTTGCCACCGCCACCTGAGAGTGGTTGAGCTGCAAGTTCCTTGATTGCAGCTTCGTTGATGTCGAAGCCAAGGCCCGGTTTGTCAGGCAAGGTGAGCCAGCCGCCTTCTGGGTCCGATAATCCATCAAATATTTGTTTGCAGCACTCAACGGCTAGGTAGTGCATTTCGATTAAGCCTCCGTTCGCCAACCCGGCGTGGAGATGCATATTGAAATGGGGCCAAGCGCCACCATTATCTATACCGACATTGAAAGCTTCTGCCATTCCACCAATTTTTGCGCATTGGGTATAGCCACCCGTGATAACGACATTGGGCTGAACAACATCAACGGCACCTGCCACCATCATATCGCGAAAGCGGAAGGAGAGACCCTCATTTTGTCCGCAAGCCAAAGGAATGCTCGTGCGTTGCCTCATGTCGGCCATTTGCCGGACATCGTTTTGGGTGATTGGTTCTTCAAAAAAAGCGATGTCATATTGCTCGATTGCTTGCGCTAACTTAACCGAGTGGAATGGATCGAGATTGCAGTTGCCATCTACATAGAGATCTATATTAGGTCCAATTGCCTCGCGAACAGTGCGAACGCGCTCAATGTCTTCCTTGATCACTTCGCCAATAGGTCGCTCACTTTTGTTCCGTGTTGCCCCATCACCAACCGTCATTTTCAATCCGGTAAATCCATTTGAAACCCAGAGCTTCGCCGCTTCGCCAAGCTGATCGCGATCAAAGAACGGATAACCAAAGGTCGCGTAGACGGGTACCTTGTTCCGGGCACCACCCAGCAATCGCCAAATTGGTTCGTTCATCGCTTTGCCTTTAATATCCCACAAAGCAATATCAATTGCAGCCATAGCATGAGCGGCGTAACCGGTCTGACCGCGGGGAGATAAAATCCAGTAGAGCTTGTGCCAAATATTCTCGATCGCAATCGGATCTTCGCCAA
>Ga0233429_1002355_pt1 | contig 19726 bp, 14 predicted proteins | sample SI_118_April2016_3_FD_179879 | JGI IMG/M metagenome (GOLD analysis project Ga0233429, IMG submission 179879) | Seawater microbial communities from Saanich Inlet, British Columbia, Canada - SI_118_April2016_135_MG | ecosystem: Environmental > Aquatic > Marine > Inlet | place: Canada: British... | reverse complement strand
TATAATCGCATGCTCATCGATCATTGCCTGCCCGTTGCTTTTGTGTTTTTTGAAGGCAGACGGGAATTTTGCCATGATAATACTGGGTTTGAGCGGTATGGTTATACTTGCCGCCTCCGCTGTTAACGTACTGATCGTTCAAAGATTATGCCCGGACATGGCCGGCTCTATTGCAGGTATTTCGATGGGATTTGTATGGGGTTCTGCGGGGCTCATGCTTCCGGTAGTCGGGTACATTGCAGATCATTACAGCATGGAAACATCTTTAAGGATTGCAGCGTACATGCTTCCAATAGCAGGAATGCTGGTCTTGATACTACCGAATATTGATAGGCCGGCAAATGATCTGAGTAAAGAGTAGAAAATTCTGAATATTTAGTTTATTATCTCTTGTTAGATTCCTCTGCTCCACTCGGAATAACGTCATTCTCCACCTAACAGACCGGCGGACAGGTGAGCGGAGTAGAAGTGTAATCAACATTGAAATTCACATACATATTTATACAATACTAAAACTCATTCAAACAGGAACAAAATGGATATATTTATAAAAAACATAGTAGATATTCTAAAAGTTGAAGTCCCGCTTTCCGGGGAAGAGATAGAGGGTTTCATAGAGATTCCTCCTGATCTGGCAAAGGGTGACTACGCATTTCCCTGTTTTGCCATTGCGAAACAGCTGAGAAACGCCCCTGCTAAAATATCTGCCGAACTTGCACAAAAACTACCCACCGGTGACATAATAACGGACATCAAGGCGATTGGACCATACCTGAACTTTTATGTCTCCAGGAAAATGCTATTCAAGACAATTCTGGACGAGGTATTTACAAAATCAGACTCTTACGGATGTTCTGATTTGGGAGAAGGTAAGACTGCTGTCATTGACTACTCATCCCCAAACATTGCAAAACATCTGGCCGTTCATCATCTCCGTTCGGCAGTAATCGGAAACGCAATTCACAATATATACAAAACCCTTGGTTACAGATGTGTAGGCATAAACCATCTGGGGGATTGGGGCACACAATTCGGACAACTAATTGTCGCCTTTAAAAGATGGGGCCCGGACACAAAGGATCAAGGTTTGATAGAAGAGACAGGACTAGACATAAATAAGCTCAACGAGCTGTATGTTAAGTTCCATAAAGAAGCAAAAGACAATCCTTCTCTGGAAGATGAGGCTAGGGATTGGTTTAAAAAACTGGAAAATGGAAATGAAGAGGCAAGAGAAACCTGGCAATACTTCAAAGAGATAAGCTTGTCAGAGTTTGAAAGAGTATATGAAAAGTTAGGAATTACGTTTGACTCATATGCGGGTGAAAGTTTCTATAACGACATGCTTGACGATACCGTCAATAGAATAAAAGAGGCGGGTTTGTCTAAAATAAGTGAAGAGGCCCTGATTGTAGACCTCGAAGAGTACGACATGCCGCCCTGTATACTAAGGAAGAAGGACGACGCCAGTCTGTATGCAACAAGGGATATATGTGCCGCGGAGTATAGAAAGCGGGAGTACGATTTTGACAAATTGATCTACGTTGTTGGTTCTGAACAGAAATTGCATTTTAATCAATTTTTCAAAGTCCTGGAGCTTATGGGATATGAATGGGTAAAAGATTGTGTACACGTAGATTTCGGTCTCGTTAAGTTTAAGGGCGGAAAAATGTCTACTCGGGAAGGTAAAGTTATCCTGTTAGAGGATTTGCTTGAAGAGTCGTGTAAGATTGCCATGGAGATTATAGAAGCCAAAAATGCAGAACTGGAAAACAGGGAAGAAGTAGCAAACGCCGTTGGCATTGGTGCCATAATCTTCTCAGAACTGAGCTCTAAGAGAGTTAAGGATGTGCTGTTTGATTGGGACGAAATTCTCAATTTTGATGGTGAGACGGGCCCATACGTCCAATACACCCATGCAAGGCTGTGCAGTGTATTGAGGAAATGCGGCGAGACAGCAACTAATGATATAGAATATGGTCTCCTTAAAGAAGATGATGAACTGCTGTTAGTCAAAAAACTTGAGTTCTTCCAATTGACATTAATACGTGCCGCTCAAAACTGTGAACCGTCGATAGTCAGTAAATATCTGCTTGACCTCTGCAGCACATTCAACAGATTCTACCAGCATCACAGGATCCTTATTGATGATACTGATCTTAAGAAAGCAAGGATCTTGCTGGTAGACTCAGTCAGACAGGTGATAAAGAATGGCTTAGGCATACTTGGACTCAAAGCGCCTGAGAGAATGTAATTCACACACATTATTATTCCCGGCTTGTCGCCTAAGGCGCCCCTGGATGTAGTTTATAGATCCGACTCAGTCTGGATCTGGAATCTATTTTTCACCATTTATAATTTCTGATTGACAGATTATGTATGCTGTTATAGTATAGGAAGATTGAGACGCGGGGTAGAGCAGCTTGGTAGCTCGTCGGGCTCATAACCCGGAGGTCGCAGGTTCAAATCCTGTCCCCGCTACCAATTTTAAAGGCTTCAGGATTTTCCCTGAAGCCTTTTTTATTTCTCCTTGAAATCAGTAGCTGAATTCGTCTCTCGTCCTTCTTGCCTCTTTCTTATCTGTCTTTCATCTGTGAGAATCCGTGGCTATCTTTAGTTATTTGTCATTTGTCTTTTCAATCGTAAATCCCAAATCGTCAATCCTTACACCCTCAATTCTTAAATCCCTTAATCTGTCTTTTATCTGTATTTATCCGCGTCCAATGCCTTTCGTCTTTAACCTTTGTTTCAATTCTTAAATCTCTTAATCCTTAAATTTATTATTTGTGTTAATCCGTGAAAATCTGTGGCTAAATTTTGCTTTCTTTCCTTTGCGTACTTCGCGTCTTTGTGTGAGTAATTTTTTTTTCTTGTCTTGATTCTTTTTATCTGCCTTTTATCTGCGTATATCCGCGTCCAATGCCTTTTGTCTTGATACTAAGAAACAACTGATACCATATTTTGCAAGTCTGCATTTATTGGGTATTTGAAAATCTGATGGTTTGTCGTAAGTCCTTGTTTTTTAATCTTGATTTTGGTCTCTATCCTCACTATTATACTGCTAGTATCTACACTACCTACAAATTGATATCCCATCAGATGATGGATATCCTTTTCATAAATTAAGTTTATCTTTACAAGGATGTAAATACATGGACTTTCTCATCACATTTAAACGTTTTCAAGTAATAATATCCTTTTTGATAAAGAAGTTTCACAACACGTATTAACGATATGACGTTGGGAAAACTACATTAACATCTGTATGCCTTTATAATATTGAGATTGAGTTTTCGATAAATATTTACTATTAAACCATTAATTTATTGGGTTGCGAAGGAACGCATTAACCAATGGAGGTAATAAAGATGGAATTAATTCTGAATAGAGAACAGGCAGGGAAAATGTTAGGCGGTATTAAATTCAAGCTATCCGTGCAAGTGGAGTTAAAGAGCGAAGAACAAGATATCATCAAGAAATATAAAGCGTCTACGTGGGTATTGCATGCTCGCAGACCTTCTTTTGCGCAGGCAGCAATAGAAGGAGGTTCGGTGACAAAGGCTATCGGAGGGAAGCTTTTAGATAAGGTATTCTCTAATATTACTATTGGCAAGTTAACCAGCGGTGTCAGTTTTACGTGTAATGATATTAATGATGTATTAGATCATGAAGATAAAGTTAAGGAAGCTTGCGCGACCTTTTATACCTATTTGGTTGTGATGCAAAACTTTGGCGGAGAAGAAAGAATTTCTTACCCCGCAGCTTTAGAACAGGGAGGGACGGCAAATAGGGAACCAAAAACCCTCTGGTAGTGCGTATTTTTGCATATAATGAAGTTCTATCTATGCTCGCTAAAGCAGCAGCTGATTTGTTAAAATTCAGAATCCCCGTTGTTTTCTATTGTATCATTATTACGGTTGTTTTTGGAAAAGAGGGATTCATGAAACTTGTTCTCAAGATTTATCATAAAATGCATGAAGCAAAATCTATGGACACTTTTTGGTTAAACTTAGACTACTCGAAAGCTGCTTTACCTAATTATTTGAAGATGAACCAAAATTGTTTTTAATTGAGGTAATCCATGAGTCAACTCAAAAAAGTATTTGAAGACGCAGATGAAAAATACAGGTTGTTAACTAAAATCCCTGAGGAATTTTTAAGTACTCCTCATGAATTCAGGAAAGAGTCTGAAAAAATCACAACTGCTTATGAGACAGAATGTAGTGTTTTAGAAAAGAAGCTTAATGAATCATTGGCAACTTGTGTAGACACAAAAGAGAAAAGAATCGAAGAAATAAATAATTACACAAAGAAAAAAATTCAGGATTTAAAATGGCAAAGGAATAGGGACTTAAAGATATCTAGAAAAAATGTAGTCAAGAAGCTAACAAAACAGCAGGACTTAATATTTTCTTTAGGTGTTATGGTACTTGCAATAATACTTGTACTTGCCGGACTGGTGGGGTTAAGTTTTCTTATTGCAGATGCAAAAAATCCAGAAAGGACCGTGATCGCGAAGGCAGAAGAAGACTATAAGTTTTGGACAAATCCTGAATGGGGTGATCTGAAAAAGGTAAAAGAGCTGGAGAATAAGATAAAGTACTTGAAAAGCACTGAGTTTGACAAAAGTGAATTCTTTTCAATATTTAAGCGTAAGGGAGGTATTCAACTCGTAATAACAATAATTCTCTCATCCGGATTAATTTATATATACATAAGAAAAATATTGTTATTCAATTCTCATAAAAGATTGATCAGTTCTGAACCTGATAATACCTCAATAGATACAGATGAATATTATCAGGAGAAAAAGTCAAATATGAAAGTAGGTATTGACAAACAGCCAATTTCAGCCTCTACCACCTCACCAACACCATCCCCAACCTCTGTCTCCATATCTGAGGAAGCACAGCGCGTTTATGAGCAGGGACTCCGGCTGTTCGAGGACGGCCAGAAACGGGAAGGACTTGACGCCTTCCACAGGGCTACCGAGATTGATCCTAACTGTGTCGATGCGTGTGTGGCACTCGCAAGAGGTTATCATGCTGTAAATCCTCAGAAATACTATGATGAGCTTGCCCACTTTGCAGAACAGGCATTCAGAGCCGCACCAAACAACCCTAAAGTAAGAAATATTCAATCGATTGCTCATTTCGTAAAAGGCAAGATGGCATGGGATGAAAAAAATTGGCAAGAAGCAGCTCTTTACTTCAAACTATCTTACCAAATTGAACCTAAACAGCAAACGCTTGCCGCCTTCGGCCTTTGCGCAGAGGAGGCTGACGAGCTTGGGATTTTTGCTGATGCCTGTGAGGCACGTCTGAAAGAAAAGCCAGACGCCCACGGAGTTCAATTTATGTTTGGAAGAACACTTGTGAAGATGGCCATTAACGTTCTATCTGAGCCCGAGACATGTATTAGAACTGAGTATTTACGAAGAGCCGAGGAGCAACTAACGACCTTTTTGGAAGTCAATCCTGCCAGTGCCGATGGTAACTACTGGATGGGAATTATCTTTAGTATGACTAGCCGATTTGATGAGGCGGCAAACCTTGTCGTAAAACTCAAAGATATTGACTCAGAGAAGAGCGAAGAGTTAGCCGACCTGATTGATTTTCCAGTTCCTACAACCCCACTCCCATCTTCAGTCATCGGCTCCCAGGTTGGCCGAGATCCTGACAGTATCCCAGTAGCAGAATTAATGCGTATCTGCCAAGATAATCCAAAAGAAGGCATTTCGTTAATCGATAACATGTCAAATAAAATGCAACAAACAGATTGTATTGTTCTCGCTAAATTTTATGCATACCAAACTGCTGTTTCTAAACCGTTCATAGAATCGAAAATTCCTTTGTCAAGCAATCCTGAAGAATTCATGCATGGCAGTCAAAGTGATACTATTGAACTCTGTGAAAAGGCATTAGAGCAGATCGCAAAATTTGAATCTGGTAATGTGACTTTTACAATATGGAAAAAAGACAATTTCAAAAAGAGTAATCCAGATAATAATCCAGACGATAAAACAAGGGCAGATGCAGTATGTACAATTTTAGATAGATTACAGCCGGGGCGTGTTCAGGAAATTCTTGGAAGGACAAGACTGTCCTTTTTTGGGGGAACTAGAATTGGTTCTGTGCCTGGGCTTAACTTGAATGAAATTATTGGGCCAGAATCAATCTCTTGTTTGCAAGATATTCTGTTTGCATTTCCTAAGGTTATTAGATCATTAATAGCGTTTGAGGTGAAAGAACAAGTAGAGCATGGATTTAAAATAGTGAGCTGTAGGGTGTTTGAGCAAGCGACCAGTAAAAGACCTGAGGAAGACCCTGAGCAGTGTTTAGGAATACTAAATCTATGTGTGGATGGCACTTATTCGTATGAAGTTTATTGAGCAAACGAGGGATTATTAATCTCTTATGTTAATGATTTCCAAATTCCAGAAGATGCCATTAAAAACATCGTTTACGTAATTGTTGTTTAAAACAATTTCTCTATATTCAAGGTATTTACTATTAATGCTTAGTAAGGAGACATCATATCATGGGTCTATTTAAAAACCTTTTTGGGAATTCCACCGTCTCAGCAGAGCGACAGGTGAATTCTTTAAATGATATATTCAGAGAAGAAGAAAATAATATTAAAAACGAATTCCTCAAAAAAGAAAAAGAGGTGAATAGTAAAAAAGATCGGGAAATCTCCAAAGTTGTAAATGTATACGAATCTAGTAAAGATAAAGTAGAAGAGGAATACAATAAAGCATTTGATAAAAAAAAGGTCATTTTTGAAAAAAATCAACTTAAATTGAATAAAGAATATCAGGAATGGTATCGTGATATAAATTCGAGATTATTGAAAATACAAAATTTCTTCAATACACATTATGAGACTTCACAGGAAGATAATGAATTATGGAAAGATTTGAAAGAAGTGGATGAACATCTTTCTTTACCATATATAAATGCTGGTCAAAGTAGGTTTTCTGCTAAACCGCTTGATGATAAAGATATTGAAATTCCTTTACCTATATTGATACCTTTCTTGAATAGATCAAATATTCTGTTTAAATGTGATGAGAAACGAATCAAGGATGCTGTTCCTCTGTTACATGCTATTATTGCGAGAATTTTAATGTCACTCCCCGCAGGGAAAGCAAAATTTATATTTATTGACCCAGTTGGATTAGGAGCAAATGTGTCTCCATTTTTAGCACTCAATGAGGATTTATACGGTTCTAAAGTATGGGTTGAATCGAATCATATTGAAGAACAATTATTCGGACTTTCCCGTCACATGGAAAATGTCATTCAAAAATATCTTCAGAATAATTATAAAAATATAGCCTCTTATAATATAGATGCAAAAGAAGTTGAAGAAGCTTATCGGATTCTAATAGTAATAAATTTCCCTGAAGCTATTACAGATAGCGCTGCTAACAAGCTAAAGAGCATTATGCAGAATGGACCTAAAACAGGTGTAAACACAATTCTCATAGCAAATAAGAATAAACCAATGCCTTATGGATTTAAATTGAGTGAATTAGAAAACTTAGCAACTGTTGTAGATTTGGATGTTAAATCAGAGAAAATTGGCTTGGAATATTTGACTAATACAGAACAAATAGATTTCACTAATGGTAAAAATTTTCAGATTAATCGTATTGTTGAGTATATCAATGAGGGTTTAACTAAACTAGATACCGTTAGGGTGCCTTTTCAAAAACATTTACAAGAAAAGATGGATTGGTGGACAAAGAAAAGTGGTAAGAACTTTGAGGTGTCCATAGGTAGATCAGGCGCAAAGGGCATACAAGTTCTTGAATTCAACAATGAAACGACTCCTCATGCGTTATTAGTAGGGATACCTGGATCTGGCAAAAGCAATCTGCTACATACCTTTATTACAGATTGCATTACAACATATCATCCAGATAGCATAGAGCTTTACCTGATTGATTTTAAAGGGGGTGTTGAGTTTAACTTATATGCGGAGAAAAGAATACCTCACGCAAGAACCATCGCAATCGAGAGTGAAAGAGAATTCGGTTTGAGTGTAATTGAAGGCTTAGAAAAGGAATTACTCACGAGAGAAACTTTATTCAGGGATAAAAAAGCAACTACATTAGAAGAATTTAACCAAAAACATCCCGATGACAGAATGCCACGAATTATATTGATCGTTGATGAATTCCAAGAGTTTTTTACAGAAGAAGATTCTATAAAATCTAAGGCTGAAAATATTTTTGATAGAATAGTTAGAAAGGGAAGGGCATTTGGAATCAACGTTTTACTAGCCACACAATCATTAGCAGGAATTTCACTTCCAAGGAGCACGAAGGATTTGATTGCCATACGCATAGCCTTAATGTGCGCTGATAATGATTCACGATTGATTCTTGCTGATGATAACTCTGCCGCAAAATATCTAACAAGACCGGGGGAAGGTATTTATAACTCTGCGAGTGGGTTAGTTGAAGGTAATAATAGGTTTCAAACTTTTTTTATTGAGAAGAAGGATTTTGAATTTGTGAGTCAAAGGTTGGATGATTTAACGAAAACCAATAATTGGCAGAGAAAGCAGAAACTGATTATTTTTAAGGGAAGTGACCCTTCTTATCTTGAGGCTAACGAAAGTATTACACAGACAATTCCTGAAGCTAAACCCAAAATATTGAATCTTTGGGTCGGTGAACCAGTAACGATTGCGGAAGATGTGTTCACAACATTAAGGATGCAGAGCGGTTCTAATTTGTTGGTTGTTGGGGCAGATGAAGATACCGCATTGAGGATTATCATTGCTTCATTGCTAAGTATAATTGCACATCACAAAAGGGAGACTGCAAGATTTTATTTCCTCAATTTTGTAAATATTGACTCTGACATATATGCAAAACCGAAAGAATATTTTGAAAGTATACCGTTTAGTACCCACTTTGGTACAAATAGAGATGCAAAAAAATATTTGTTAGAAATTAAATCTGAAATTGAAAAGCGATTAGAAAATGATGAGCTGATAGAAGGTAATATTTACTTAACAATTCTTTCCTTACAGCGAGGCCGTTGCTTACGTAAAGATGGATATTCATTGTCAGAGGAAGGTGAATTATTATCATTTGTTTTAAAGGAAGGTCCGGATGTCGGAGTATTTACAATTATGTATGTAGATTTACTTAATAATTTGGAAAGAACCTTTGATTACAAAGTCTTAAATGAATTTTCGCAACGTATTGCCTTACAAATGAGTGCTGACGACTCAAGAAATTTGTTAGATTGTGATTCAGCATCAAAATTAAGCCTGAACAGGGCATTCTATTACGATGAAGTTGAGTGTATATTACAGAAGTTTAGGCCTTATACATTACCTAATTCAAATTGGGTTGAAAATAAAATAATCATTAAGATCAACAATTCATAAAGGAGGTAAAGTAAATGGCACAAGCAATTGTAGATCCACAAGAAGTAAGGGTTTTCGCTACTGAATTAAGGAAATTTGCTAATGAAATTGAACAGAATATGAAAAGAACAGAAGCAAGATTGTCACGATTGGGCCTGACATGGAAAGATCAGGAGCATAGGAAATTTGAAGAAAATTTCAAAAAATCTGTAATAGTTCTAAAACCGCTCATTAATGATATTAATAAATACATCGGTTTCTTAGGGCGTAAAGCTCAGGCTGCCGAAGAATATTTGAATAGAAGGTGATTTTAGTTGTCTAATCAAGCTTATATCAGAGATATTAGTGCGTTACGAGATTTAAAAAATTCTCTTAAGAAATTTAGTGAAAACTCCATTACCATTTTGTCAAACATTGAGTCCAGAATTAATCAGGAAATGAGTTATCTTAAGTCAAGGAAAGACTTATTTCTCAATGCCTTAAGAGAAGCAGAAGATAATTTGCAAGAAGCAAAAGGCTCTTTAAGATACTGTAAGTCACAGGGCTACTATGAGACTTATGGTGATGGAAAGAGATATTGGGTAGAACCTGATTGCAGCACTGAAGAAGAGTGGATTACAGAATGTATGAGAATATTACAAACAGCAAAAGAAAAATATCAACGATGTAAACAGATAGTCTGGAGAGTAGAAAATCAAATTGGTATGTTTGAGGCGGAAAAGGTCAAATTTCAAAGGTTGATTATTAATCATAATGAGAATTCTGTTAGCGTTCTTACACAACTGATTAATGGAGTAGAAGACTATAGATCAATACAAATACCGGTTGTGAGTACTAATTCTAATGCTTCTCAAAAAAATGTGCTGATTGGCACCTCTACGGAAATTGCCACTAATGTAATTAGTAATATGCCAGTCTATCACTTTGAAGCAAAAAACAAACAACAGTTTGAAATAAGTAATAGTGTTGGCGGGAGTAATATAAGTTTTTATATTTCGCAAAATGGTAGATCAATTATTGGGAATAGTAAAACTTGTGGTAATTTAAAAATAAAGGAAAGGAATGGTCAAAAGATCGCCTTAATCACAAATATCTCGACTCCTAATACATATCAAGACATGGGTGTTGCTGAGCACATTTTGAAAAATGTGGAACATATTGCGAAGCAAAATGATTTTGCTGAAATCAGCGGATGGGCAGATGCTCATGAGATTGATTTTTACCTAAAACAGGGATATGATGTCAGAAATCAAATCCCAAATGTAGGTGGTGAAATTTACAAGTCATTCTCTAACAAAGAGAAATTTGCTGAAACACAAGATAAAATCAAAACTGCATTTGAAGGTATTAATCAAAAGCTACTTAACAAAGAATTTCACCTGGAAAAATCTCAATTGACAAACAATATCGATCCCAAAAAAATACTATCACCTGAAATAGATGGAAAATTCTGGGATCACCATGGGAATCGTAAAGAGGATTACATTAAATTGATTAAAAACGTGAACAAACATAACCATCTAATTGAAAATGGTGCATCCATAGAAAATATTGCAAATAGTCATCCAGAGTTTGCTAATGCATATGAAGTTTGTACCAAAAATCCCATAAGACTCATAAAGTTAAATAATTACTATATGGTCGATGAGGATGGAAGACATCGGGTTGCAGCAGCACAATTGATAGATGAAAATGTAAAACTTACAGCAGACGTTCGAGAAGCAAAAAAAACAAACTAAGGACTTGATATGGATTTGCAACATCTTAATGAAATGCTTCAAAATGAGAGTAAAGCCTTAAACATCCATATCGAGAAGACCAGGGAAAGTTGGAATGATCCCGTTCAAAAAAGATATTATAATGATTTTATGTCAGAATTTCAAAAAGGAACACCCAACTTATGGAATCAAATATCCAAATTAGATAACGTCATTTCTAAAGCAAAGACTGTAATTGATAATTTATAAAAGAAAAATAATTAAGGTGAAAGCATGACAAATCTTATTACATGTGCAGGTTGTGGAAAAAAATATAGCGGCAAAGCTCCAAAGTGTCCAGATTGTGGTGCGATATTTTTTAGATGCAAGCTATGCTGCGAGCCGATTGAAACTAGGGACAAATTCTTTATACCCCTCACTCCTGGAGAATTGGAATTAAGAGGCAAAGATGTAGGACGCGATAAGGCTATAAGAAATGAGCTTAGGAACGGCGGTATTCACCTGTCTTGTGTAATGCCATATTTTCCATCCTTAAATTATATAAAGTGTACAGATTGTGGGTATTCTATACGGTGTCCGAATTTATCTCTCAATAGTTTTTTGATACCATTACCTTCTGCTCCTTGTATACATAAGCATCCACACTCTTATATGCCCTCAAATGATAGTGAGATTTTACACATTGGTGAATGCTTGAATTGTGCAAATCCGCAACCGCTAGGCCTTCCCTTATACACTTGTTCTTTTTGTAAACTTCCAATCATTCTTGCTATACACGATCTTGCATATTCCACTATTTATAGTGATGAGGGACAGGTAGAAGTACATTCCTTCTGCACAGGTGAATCTATATTATGGAGATGCGAACAAAAAGGGAAAAGAGGGTGGTTTGATTTCTTATTTGGCGAATCTGATCCAGGAAAGAAGAAAGATGTATAAAATATGAAAATACAAAAACCAAGTAATACGAATAATTTTGTCCAGTAGAAAAGACCTAGCAGCATACTAGTAAGTCAGCAAAAAAGCAAGATGTTAAGAATGGTTAATGTATACAAATGTTATATATATTTGAAAGAATAGAAAATGTGAACCGAGAATACTTAATATAAATTTTTTTATCCTGAGTTAAAGACAATTTAAAAAGAAGCTGGACGAGATGATTACATTAAATAGAGAAAATGATGAAGAATCACAAGGATAATTATATGGTAAAAGATGAAAACAATATCCTCATAAATAGAATCGTAGCAATAGCAATTCTTAGTATTGCTTTGCTTTTAGGCTATTGGGGGTTTTGCAAATATAGAAGCACAACTAATAAAATGAAAGCAGAATTAATTGAAATAGGCAATGACACCAGTTCACATGAAGAGGCAGATAAAATACCTGACAAATCAGTTTTAATATTAGGGCGTTGGAAAGATGAATATAGTGAAATAGAATACTTCGAAGATGGCACTTTTATGTTAAATACGGATACGGGGGAGTATAAAAAGAAGGCAGGCAAGTGGACTATAAATAGAGACATTCTTGCATTGCGCTTTTACATTCATCCGAAAACACATACATATAAGATATTGGAACTGTCTACATCCGCATATAAGATTGTAGGAATTAGTGTTGACATGAAAACTTACAACGCAATAAGAATAAAGCCCTTCTATACGGAAGGCAAAGAGTATAAGAGAGATGGTAAAGATTTTGAGGAATCCGAAAAAGTAAGCAATTTAGCGCAAGTACCTCAGCGCGAATTGGACAAAAGAAATATAAGAGATGAACCAGAGGTTAGCAGTATTAAACCACAATTTGAAAGAGAGCAGGAAGTATTAAGCAGCGAAACGGAACCTGAAGATGGAAAAGAGGAATTTGTTGACACAGATAAGATCAAAACAAAGATAAAGACAATCCAGAGAAAATTGGATGATTTAAGAGAACGATATGAAAATACAGCGGAAACGTTGTCTAGATTGAACATGGAAACAGATAGTAGTGATATAGCAGATTTGGAAATTGAACGTAGAAAAATGGCTCAAGATATCAAAGAAAATAATATTCAGAAAAAACAATTGCTTGCTGAATTAACTGTAAGAGGTAGAGTTGGGTGGAGAGAGGACGAGAATTGGAGTACTCACAAAGAGCCTATAGAAAAAGTATCTGTATCCATTCATAAAACTCCAACATTAGACAAACAGTCAGTAAATAATTTCGCAGTAAACAAACACCAACAGTCAACCGCCGGAGATAACTATGCAAATGTAACTCAGGTAAAACTTCGTTCATCTCCTAGTAGAGGTTTAAGTAAAGATGATGTAAAGGAGATGCTTGGATGGTACAACTTTTATGACAGCGTTTGGAATAAAGGCGGTGATTTTACTAACAACTATGAAGCACAAGTGATCAATGGTGATAAAGTAGTTATCGACCATGCAACTGGATTGATGTGGCACCAGTCAGGTTCATTACAGAAAATGAATTGGGGAGAAACATACCAGTGGATTAGTGAGTTAAATCGTCAAGAGTATGCCGGGTATCGCAACTGGAGACTGCCTACAATTGATGAGGCAGTAACATTATTGGAATCAAGTAAATTTGGTGGCGAGAATGGTTTATATATTGACTCTATTTTTGATTCAAGGCAGAAATTGATCTGGACTTCTGATGAGAAGGCAAAAACCGAAAAAATGAGGTTGGGTAAATTTAATCTTGGTAAATCTACTTCAAGTAGTAGACATTGGTGGTGTGTTAACTACGCAAGTGGAACAGTCTCCTGGCTGATCAAATTAATCGAATTGAACAAACACGTTCGCCCTGTACACACAATGAGATAATACACCTTGGTTATTAAAATCATAACATTCCGAATGGCTCGGAATACCCAAACAGAAAGGAGTTTAGAATTAAACCTTTAATTTATTGTGAAAGAACGTCACAAAACAAGGAGCAACAATTATGAAATGTAAGGAATGTAATGGTAAAGGTTCTGTAAACTGTCCTAAATGTAATGGAAAAGGGCGGGTTGGAGGAGGTGTTTTTACTTCGTCAAGTGAATGTAAACATTGTAATGGTTCAGGAGTTAAGAAGTGTGGTGTTTGTAATGGTAAAGGATATTGTTAGTTTTTAGCTCCTAGGTACCAACTTTACTCGTGTATGGTTTTAATGTAATATTTATAGATGTAACGGTTGCAACAATCTTAATAAATTAGAATATACACATGAAGTTGAAGTTAAAACAATCAGTTAGGAAAACTTCTAACAATCTTCTAACAAAACATCAGAAAACAGTAGAAAACAGCAAGTAAGACGTTACTACCGAATAGCCGTAAAGCCAACAATAATAACGCCTTACTTATTTCTGTTTATTTTAGGTTATGCCTCTTATGTGGCTCATAACCCGGAGGTCGTCCGCCAATAAGCCGGGCGGATCCCCGCTACCAATTTTAAAGGCTTCAGGATTTTTCCTGAAGCCTTTTTTATTTCTCCTTGAACTCAGTAGCTGAATTCGTCTCTCGTCCTTCTTGCATCCTGCCTCCCGACTGAGTCGGACCTTGAAGTCGTGCCCTAAGCAGATCCGCCTTTGGCGTGACTACTCCGAGGGGCGCCCCGGGCGGCTTTCTTATCTATCTTTCATCTGTGATAATCCGTAGACAAATTTTTCTCTTGTTTTTAATTAATCTTTTAATATTATAACTGAGATATGTTATCTCTTGGTAAATGTAAATTAGCTATTACAGAAACCAGCAAAAAGCCTTTATTAAAATAATAATGCGTTATCGGATTTTAATCGAACAAGATGAAGATGGAGTGTTTATAGCTGAGTGCCCGTCCTTACCAGGTTGTGTTTCACAGGGCAATACACGAAAAGAGGCAATAAGCAATATTCACGACGCAATAAAAGGATATTTAGAGAGCCTTAAAAAGCATAACGAGCCTTTTCCTCCTTCAATTCCTCAATCCCTCACTTCTTAAATCTCTTAATCCTTAAATTTATTATATGTGTTAATCCGTGAAGATCCGTGGCTAAATTTCTTTTTCTTGCCTCCTGCTTCTCGCCTTTACTTCTGGGACTCCTTTATTTAATCTCCATTAGCGGCAGGGTATGAAGCGTACCATGGTTTTCTTGTCCCTGATGACTTCTCCAAGAAGATCAATAGTGCGATCGACTTCTTCCATCGTATTACCAAGTCCCAACGAAAAACGCAGAGCACAATGCGCCTCTTCTTCGGAAAGTCCCATCGCCAGCAAGGCGTGTGATGGTTTGGGTGAGCCGGACCGGCATGCTGACCCGGAAGAAAGAGAAACGCCTTTCTGATCCAAGGCGAGGACCACTGATTCTCCTCGAATCCCGGGCAAGGTCATATTCAATGTGTTTGGCAACAGTGCCTCCGGATTTCCGTTCAGCTTTGCATCTGCCATTAACTCACGTATGCCTTTTTCCAGTTTGTCACGCATCCTTTTGATCCTGTCCATTTCGTGGATTCGTTGGATAGCCAACTCTGCGGCTTTGCCCAGCCCTACAATCCCTAATACATTTTCTGTTCCCGCACGCATGCCGTTCTCCTGCTTTCCACCACTTACCAAGGGTTCCAAAGCAACACCTTTGCGAATATACAGAGCGCCAATACCTTTCGGACCATATAATTTATGCCCTGACATTGTGAGTAAGTCCGCACCGAGGGTTTCTACGTCTATCGGAATTTTGCCAATCGCCTGTACACAATCTGAATGAAAAAGAACGTTCCGTTCTTTCGCAATCTTAACCAGATCGGCTATAGGATTAATAGAACCGGTCTCGTTGTTGGCCATCATCACACTTACCAAACATGTTTTTTCTGTAATTGCAGATTTCAAATCATCCGGATTAAGCTTCTTAGTCTTACCAATCTCCAAGTATGTTACCGTAAATCCGTGTCTTTCCAGCCACTGACATGTTTCGATAACAGAAGGATGTTCTATGGAAGTTGTGATAATATGATTCCTCGAATCCCAATTTGCAAAAGCCACACCTTTTATAGCGAGATTATTGGCCTCGGAACCACTACCGGTAAAGGTTATGCGCCGTGCAGTGCAATTGAGCAACTGGGCTACACTTCGTCGCGCCGCCTCAACTGCAAACCGTGCATCCTTCCCTTCAGTATAGATGCTGGATGGGTTTCCATGACCATTTTCAGCAAACTGAAGCATGATCTTCCTTACTTCCGGGTCAAGAGGAGTGGTAGCATTGTGATCAAGATAAATACGCTTCTCTATATGCTGAGACTCTGAGCCTGATTCTATCATCCCTGCAGTATCACTGTATTCACCTGAATCTACTACAAGAGTATTCTCTCTTTCTGTTACTTTAACTACTTCACACAGGAGAGTTTTATATACAGGAAAGCCTGAGATTGGATCATAACGCTGTAGATCAGTCAATTCATTTACATTGCAATTCTGCCACTTCTTCGGCCCAACAGGCCCTCCACCACCCATATTGGCATCAATGGCACCCTGAACAATATCATCTGTAACAAGCGCGCACATGGTAACTGTACCACGCTTTGTCATAATATTTACAAGGTCTCCGCTTTTTATACCACGAGCTTCTGCGTCCAGAGTATTGATCGTTACCGTCGGCTCAGGTCTCTCTTTCTGTAATCCTGGAATACCGTGGTGCTGAGAACGAAAATCCGTGGTTACTCGTGATCCTGAATTAAATATCAGGGGAAATTTTTCTGCAAGTTCAGGCTGTGAGAGAGGACCTTCACCAGGTTCTGTATATACTGGCAAAGGGTCATATCCATGCTCTTCAAGTATTGTAGAAGCTATTTCAAACTTTCCTGTTGGAGTATCGAACCCCGGTTTACCGTCAGCACGCAGTAATCCCTTCTCCCATTTCTTATACTCCGTCAAAACTGTTGGAATCTGCACTGTTCCGTTTGCATTCCGAACATCTTCAAGAGTGAAACCGGAACCATTCAATACCTGCCTGAGGAGCTCTTCTTCATTGGCAGGGTAAAGATGTCCATATCCAAGACGTTTGGCAAGTTCTGTCAAGATAAAGAAATCATTACGGGACTCACCTACAGGTTCAGCAATCTTTTCCCTGATTCTAAAGATTGGACCATAAGTCATGTATGATTCAATTTCATACATGGTCGTTGCAGGCAGAACTATATCTGCATATGCAGCATCTGCTGTCAATTGGCGATCGATACTTACAAGGAAATCGAGTTTATTCAGTGTCTTACGCCAGATAGCAGGTTGAGGCCAGGAGGTAATGATTGATCCGCCAAGAATGATAAGAGAACGAATAGGGTATGGCTTTCCTTCTAAAACAGATTCCGGTAACGAGATTGCATGGGATTCACCACGATACGCACTGTAGACAGGAAAGCGCTCCCTGCCCAGTGCTTTTCGTACATCAGGATTGGGAATGTGACCCTCGCGGTTTAAAGGAAAATTGTTTTCTTTCATCGTAAAACAACGTCCACCCGGTACATCAAGCTGTCCTGCAAGTGCCCAGAGTACCATTGTTGCACGTATTGCCTGCACACCACTGTCACTGTACTCAAGTCCGCTATACATAATTGGTGACGCACCGTTTGCCTCTGCAATTCTCCTGGCAAGAGATCTGATTGTTTCGGCAGGAACACCAGTAATATTTTCTACAGCATCCGGCCTGAAGTGTTGAACATATCTGGCAAGGTCATCGAATCCGACCGACCAGTTTTTTACAAAGTCCTCGTCATAGAGTTCTTCTTCTATAAGAACATTGCACATTCCGAGAGCCAGTGCACCATCAGTACCAGGACGTATTGGGACCCATTCCGCATTGGTAAGTTTAGCAGTCATAGTTTTTCGCGGGTCAATTACAACAACCTGTGCGCCCTGTTTTTGTGCACTGACAATCCTGTTGAGATCAAGAGGCGGACAATCTGTAGCAGGATTTGTCCCCCATACTACTATCATCTGAGCATTCTCAATATCAGAGAACATATTAATCAGCATCCCCCCCATCGTAATATGAGGAGCAATCATTGCAAACGAGACGTAACAGAGTGCCCCCACGCCCAGGGTATTCGGTGAACCGAATGGAAACAGAACGCTTGATGCAGAAGACACTGCTACACCTTTTGGCTGAAATATGTCACACATGGCAAGCTCAAAGCTTCCCCTCCCGGTATATATTGCAGTAGCCTCCGGCCCGGACTCTTCCTTAATAGTATTGAGATTTTCAACGATAATATCATAGGCACTGTCCCATGAAATCCTCTCAAACTCATATGTCCCCTTTGGACCTTTTCTCCGCATCGGATAGCGAAGTCGATCTTTGGCATATACAATTTCAGCAGAATGTTCGCCGAGTTTGCAGATCATCCCTAGTTGAGAGCTTTCATCAGGGCGTACTTTGTCAATCCTCCCCTTTTCGTCATAGGTGACAGTAACCCAGCAGCCTGCCGGACAAATACCGCAGATTGCATACTTTTCATTAATCTTTGATTGAAATGTCATATGTTTATAGCTTTCAAAAGTTATCAATCAACAGCCGGAGCAAACAGATTCAAACTGAAAAGCCGTTCAGTATCAAACCATTGCTTCTCAACGGAAAGACCTGACTCTTCCGCCAGCGTGTCAATATCGTCGAGCGAATACTTGCATGAGTTTTCCGTGTGGATAGTCTCATTTACCGTAAACGAAACCTCTAAATCAAGTTCACTGATAAAGGCTTTCTGATCAACATTACTGATCAGGTACATCTCAATCCGTCCAAGTTCTTCATTGTAAATTGCCTTGTGGTCAAAATTCTCAAGGTCAAAATCTCCACCCAGCTCCCTGTTCACGTGTGTGAGGAGGTTCAGGTTGAATTCCGCAGTGATACCCTGTGTATCATTGTAGGCGTTTTCTATAATAGTTTTGTTTTTTTGCAAATCGATGCCGACCAGGAATCTGTCATTGGGGTGCATTATTTCTTGTATATGCCGTAGGAAAGTAGCTACCTCTGATCTGTCAAAATTGCCAATACTTGACCCTAACCATGTAATGAGATTCTGTTGATCTTTCAGGATATTCAGATGATCAATCCCTTCGTTATATCTGGCGGCAATTGCATTTATTTCCAGATCAGGATATGCTTCTAGCAAGGAATAGGAACTCTCTTCAAGCATCTTATGGGACACGTCTATAGGTGTATAATGGGCGAGGTTCTGACGATTAAGAAGAGCCTCTATCAGAATCCTTGTTTTTGTGGAGCTTCCGCTACCTAATTCAACAAGGACTGTTTTTTCAGAGAATTCCGAGACAATATCATCCACATTTGTTTCAAGAATATCTGCTTCTGTACGTGTCAGATAGTACTCCGGAAGTTCGCAGATTTGCTCAAACAACTGTGATCCGATATGATCATAGAAATAGACAAAGGAAAGGTATTTGGATTCAGATGTAAGACCGGTTTTAACAGCTTCTGAGAAGTTATTTATGAAGATCTCCTTGTCAATTGTTACAAGCGAGAATCGTTCCTCAATTCCTGAAAGTGTCATTATGCTTCTCCAATTCGAAATCATTATTAAAAAATATCAATATTACAATATACTCTACTTGAAAATCAAGAAAACTTAGAATTTTTTAAGCGCTTTAGTGCAATG
>Ga0233429_1002352_pt1 | contig 19741 bp, 24 predicted proteins | sample SI_118_April2016_3_FD_179879 | JGI IMG/M metagenome (GOLD analysis project Ga0233429, IMG submission 179879) | Seawater microbial communities from Saanich Inlet, British Columbia, Canada - SI_118_April2016_135_MG | ecosystem: Environmental > Aquatic > Marine > Inlet | place: Canada: British... | reverse complement strand
CCTCCATCAGCGTCTATAAAATAAGGCCCACGCACCTCTGCATTACCGCCGAAATACCCCCTAGCCCCCTCGCTGCCTGTGAGGACATCTACTGCCCCTCCTATGTACGGCCCTAGGTTGTTAACAACCCATACCATATCCTCATTGATCCCGCTATGTTTGGCGGAACTTACAGCACCAACATCTAGGGAGCCTAATAGAGTAGAACTCCCTGAGTTATAGGAGGAAGTCATGGTTACAGCACCAAACTTAGCATTGCTAGCCGAGGTCTGACCTATCGGGGTTCCATCAATAAAGCCGCCATTGATATCTGCCGAGGTTTGGGTTCCGATATCAGTCACGTTTGCTTGGGTAGCTGTTGTCAAAGTTCCAGCTACATTAGTAAAATTTCCGTTAGTCCCGTCGAAATTGGTTGCGGTCAATCGAGAAGCAGACCCGATGCTTGTTATGTTTGGCTGAGCAGCCGTCTGAATAGTTCCGGTTAAATTAGTGCCGTTGAAATTAGTTCCGTCGAAATTAGTAGCGGTGAGTCTTGATGCTGTACCAATAGAGGTAATGTTTGGCTGGGCGGCTGTACCAAGAGTGCCGTTTACTGTGGTTGCGTTTACCGTGGTGATGTTTGCGGTTGTCGCGGTGGCTATACCGAAAATTGCGTTGGATGCACTCGTCTGACCGATTGCAATGCCGTCTAATGTGCCGCCTGTTAAAGCCACACCGTCTACATCTTGAGTAGCGATTGAACCCAAAAAAGCCTTCCGCACCGCCTGGTTATCACTAGTCGGATTAGAGGCCGGGAGAATCGGGATGCTACCAAAAGTCTTAACGCCATTAACAGTTTCGTCCGTAGCAGTGTGAACAACTCCACCCATCCCCGTGCCATCGCCCGAAATCGAACCCGAATAATTAACATCCGTCACGTTCAGGGTGGTTCCTGAAATAGACGTGATGCTTGCAGACGGGCCGGTGATTAAGGTCGTGGCTGAAATCGTTGTGCCGCTTGTTGTTCCCGTTGCTTCGATGTTTCCCACTACTGTCAATGCCTCTTGTGGCGTAGGGTCTCCAATGCCTACGGATCCGGTCGCCGTGATGACCATAGCTTGAGAGCCACCCGTGTCAAACCTTATGAAGTCCTCGTCGGCAGATTCCTCAACTTGAATTTTTGTGTCTGTGTCGGCATCCTGCATGACTGTGCCGATGGATATACCTGTCAGATTAGAGCCGTCACCGTAAAACGCAGAAGCAGTCACATTCGTTACTACAGTCACGCTTCCATTGATGGTCGTGATGTTAGCCCGTGTGATTGAAGCAGTGGTAATTGAGAAGGTTCCGCTAGCCGTACCATCCACCATAGCCGTAATATCACCCGTAAGAACTAAGTCCGCGCTAGACACTGTTTGAGTCGTGGATATATTTGTACTGTTCAACTGCCCGAAAGTGCCGTTAGATGGACTACTCGCACCTATGACAGTCCCGTCTATATTCCCCCCGTTGATATCTGCTAAAGTGACCGTGGTGGTGCCTGTTGCGGTGAAGTTATCTACTTCAACCAAGCTAGCCGCCACTGTCATAATCCCCGAAACCTGGAAGGACGAGACAGCCGTTAAGTTTGAAAACTTCCCAGATGACTCGCTCGTATTCCCAATCGCAGTACCATTAACAGACCCGCCCTCGATCAAAACATTATCGTTGGCCATCGTTGAGATAGTCCCAACCCCTAAAGACGTCCTAGCCTGGGAGGGGGTCTTTTCCTCAAATACTGAACCCGTGCCAACTAAAAAACTATTGGCGGTACCCACTGAGCCAGCAATCTGAGCCAGCAAAGCATTGTAAGCCTGTACATTGATCCCAATAGATAGACCCAAAACACCGCGACCATCAGATAGATTCGTTTGAAATAATCCGCTTGGATCGAAGAATAGGATGTTTGTGGTCGCTGGCTTTGCTGTCATGCCAACAAATTCAGAAAGATCCGGATCCCATTGCATAACGTCGCCCGACTCGCTTGGCCCCTGACCGATAATCAAACCTATTGCGGTTTGAATTGCGGACTGTTGAGCGTCCGTCATCAACGTGCCAAGGGTTAAAGTCTGGATGGTGAACTTACCCGCCGAACCAGTAGTAAAAGTCCCTGTGGTTGCCGTAATGCTCGATACAGAAGTCATATCCCTGTTAGTCCAGGGCATGTTATTCCCCAGTATCGAGGAGTCGGCGGTAAAACGAGAGGGTACACAAATCAGCAAAAGCAAACACAAGTGGAGCGCAAAACAAAGGCGTATATTCATGTAACCCTCTCGAAATCAATTAACCTGAAACAGAGCAAGACCAAGCAGTAGCACTCAGGGCCGCACACTCAATCCTCAATCTATTGGCATCAATCAAAAGATTGTCAGCCGCACCGTTGATCGTATCCCCACCCTCCGAAAAGTCGATAGTAGCGTTCGTGGTAGAAGCAGTGCCACCGATTCCTAAAAACGTCACCATCTGGCCCGCTGTTGGGTTGGTAGGTAGTGTCAGACGAACCGTTGATGCTGCACTAGATGTGTCAAAGCCAACAATCTCGCCAGCACTCGCCTGATAAGCAGCCGTCTTGTAAACGAAAGTCTCATTGATTGAACCGGTGAAAGTAGAGTTCGTAATGGCAACCCCGTCAATCGTTCCACCCGTTACAGCAATGGAGCCAGCATCTTGAGTAGCCATCGTGTCTAACCCTAAAGAGGTTCGAGCCGTACTAGCGTTTTCCTTAACCCAATCAGTCCCGTCACCAACCAAGAAATTAGAATCCGTTGGAGTCAGAGCCGCAATATCGTCTAGGTCATCGTCCCATGCCTGAACGTCAGAACCAATGGCTAGACCAAGTGCCGTTCTAGCACCGCCAGCACTATTGGCTCCTGTACCACCCTCTGTGACCTCCAAAAAGTTGGTTAGCTCCAGAGTCGTGATATTGGCAGTCGTTAAATTACCCGTGGTTCCCGTAATCGTTGAGAAAGTACCCGTGCCACCTGTTATCAACACATTGTTGCTAGCCATGGTGGATATGGTGCCTAGACCTAATGAGGTTCGAGCAGTAGCATTATCCTCAAGAACATAGTTAGAGCCATCGCCTACAACGATATAACCGTCCGTTGGCGTAGCACTAAGCCCAGCTAAGTCCGACAAAGTAGCGTCAAACGCCTGGACATCAGAGCCAATGGCAACACCCAAAGCAGTACGAGCCGAACCAGCATCCGAAGACCCAGTACCACCCTGTGTAACAGGTAGGTCATTCGTCAAGGTCAAGGTGTTGATCAAAACCCCACCGCCATCTTGAACCGTAAACCCAACCGTACCAGAGTCATCCGCAATCTCTAGGCCGTCAATATCCCTCGCGCGAATCTCATCTGTGGCAATGTATAGCCCGTTAGATTGAGTCCAACTATTAACCACGTAGGAAAACAAAGTCATTATGCTCGTATCAGCAGCACTTAAAATAGGACCTAGAGCAATTAAACCAATCAATACAGCCGCTACCACGTTGTTAGTGGTGCGCCCTTTTCTGTTATTTTGAAGTTTCATCTGAAACCCCTCCTTGCCCCTTACGGAGCTTTTACTACCCAGCCTTGAGCAGAATTTAGATACACCATTTTGACGTGTCCCAGCGACATATCAATAAGTAAATTGTTTGTAGAACCGTTGATTTTAACCCCGTTGGTTAAAATACGGATATTGTTTGCCGAGGCATTGCCAGCGTCTAAGACCTCAAACCATGCACCAGTGGCCGTGGCGGGGGGTGTCAGGTCTACTGAGGTTATGAAGGAATCTACTATCACACGCTCTTTAGTCTGAATCGTATAATTAGAAGCGGTGCTTATAAACGATGGAGTAGCCGCACCCGTTACACTAATCCCCGTGATTTGGGAGCCATCACCTATGAAAGACCCCGCCTTCACAGCCCCCTCGACATCTAAGTCTTGAGTGGGAGTCTTCTTAATCCCGATCTGCATAGAACCAAGATCAATAATCATTATGTCTGAATCGCCCGCCTTGTTCTGAATCTTCAAAGGCGTGGTGTCAGTAGTAGGACGCAACTTATCAACACCCACATAAGCCCCAGCGTCCTTGTTATGAGAACGCTTCCACTTGTAAGGTGAGGCGCAATAATCCAACGTAGAGAGAAGGGGTAAGAGAAAAAGCGGTACAAACAGGTGCTTCATTACATCAACCTCCTCAAGTGCCACTTATCGCCAGCTAAGTCATAGATAAACTGAACCGACATATTATCAGTATCCAGTAAAGCACCACCGTCCTGGATATTCTCACCTGCACCCGCCAATACCGTCACGGGATAAGTAGAGAAATTACCCAAGCAATCCAATACATCTACCGTGTCGCCATCAACTGGATTCCCCTGCAATGTCATCGTGACCGCTGAGGTCAACCGCATCTTGTAAAGATACCCAACAAGCGCAGACAAGGCACCGCTCACATGGTTCGCAAAACCCTTCGCTCCAACCGCTTTAGGAGTCGCCGGTGATGGGGGTAATAAATACCCCATTACTTGAAAAACTCCGCTACTATCGTGCAATTAGACGCAGCTATTACACTGATATTACGGCTGCCTATATTAGCCTCTGACTCAACATGCAGCGCCGCTGGCTTAAAGACTGGGTTTTTACCCAACGCTAAATCCCCCACGGGGATAACCGCCGTCTGGTAAACATCAGCCCAAAAGTCATCGGTGCTATTGAAAAAGACATACCTAGCCCCAGAGGGTACAGGAATGCTCTCAGCAGCACCGCCACCCGTTAAAACAGTAATAACCGTGTCCTCAGACTGACGACGAATGCCAGGAGCCCCAGAAAGTTCTAATGGAAGCATCTAAACCTCCTACTTAAACCCAGGATCTAAAGGCCCTTTAGCATCAGGACTTACCCGTTCAAATTGTGCTGGCTTCTCAATGTCTTTACCCTTGGTACTTGGTGTGGTAGAAGGTCGCTTACCCAAAGTCGTTGACCCGCCTGTTTTTTCTCCCCATCCGTGCATAATAATCTCCTCTGTTAAATTCCCATCCAAGAGGTACTAGATGGCGCAAAACCACCATGTCCCCTGTACTTTTGCAAACTATCATCCTCATCAGCTTGAACCCTGTTTTTTATAAACCCCTCACCCATGCCAGCCTGACGCAAAGCATCCGCACCGTGAGAAGCCCAGTTGTGAAGAGGAGTCTTCGAGTGAGCCCGCGTCTTACGATCCCACTTGCTCTGATAATTCTTGAGAGCATTGATACCATCCGCACACTTCTTCTCGTCAAATGAACTTCGGCGAATTAAAGCCCGTGTGACCCGTATTCCCTCGTCTAACTTCCCCCGCTCTAACACAGTGAACTTAATCCCAAGATTTGCCGCAACCTCTGTAGTAGTAGTCCCTGTACTGAAATCACGCTGGTTCAAGTCATGTGGCCCTAAATGAGTCCCATACTTGTACCCAATATCAACCCGCTTCTTATACAAAACCTCAACATACTCAGCACAACCCTTGTCCTTATCCTCATGGTAATCAATAAATACAGGTTGACCACCACGCGACTTCTGCATAAACCAAATACATGTAGAGTCATTAACCCCAATATCCCAAGCAGTATGAACAGGTAAACGGTCGTCATAAGGAAATTCACCTATCCGACCATCTGACTCCATAGCCTTAATCTCGTCACCGTAATAAGCGCCAGGGGCTGAATCGTGGATGTTGCACCAATACTCCTGCAATATCATATCCTCGGGCATCCCAGAATCCCTGTCCTCCTGGATGTCAACCTCCGAAATAACCCCAGTGTCATCCACTGTCAACCTCTGAGTAAACCAATTCTCATTAGCCTCAGCACGCTTCCACAAATCAATAGCATGATTGTCACCACGAGGAGTAAAATTGAAATGTGCTTGGCCATGGTTCGCAGCCAAAATAGGACGAATCAAATTCCAACCCCTCGGATCTTGCAACGCAAACTCACTGAACACACACCAAACTGGATTGAAACCAACCTGCTCCAAATGATCCACGCCGAAAATCTTGATGATAGAGCCATTCCGTAAAGTAGCCTTCATCTCAGTAGAATTCGTAGATTGGAGCAGGGCAGGGGGGATGTAATCCAAAAAAGGACGACCATCTGAATCCATGCCATCCCAAATAATATCCTTACCCATCCGCTTTTCTGGAAACAAATAAGCATACAAACCTCGACGCTGGGAAGCAGCCACTATCGTCTTATTCCACAAAAGTAAGTCCTTACCAGCCCTACGATGCCACATAACCATAGTCCGCTTGTGAGGCGAATTATATAACCCCAACTGATAAGGACGAGGGGTGAAATTATAGGGCAAAGACTGTATAGCCATTAACTCCATTCTACAGAAAGTAAACCAACTCCAAAACCACCGATATACTGGCTGTAAAGGGATTCTTAGTGGACCATAGAGCTAAACCCCTTAGACAATAGGTTCCACGTAACTATCCTTTGTGTATACAAATTGCTATACTTCTGGGATGAAACAACACACCAACGCACTCTACACAAGACCAAAAGCCAAAGATAGAACCAAACCCGCTCAACTCCATATCCGAATCGGAGCACAAGAACTCGCAATCATCGACATAATGAAACGAAAACTAAATATAACCAAATCCCAGGCCGTTAGACTCGGACTCATGCTCTGGTACAAACAAAATAAAACAGAGTAAATATGAACGAAAAAACACTAATGGACGTAATAACCCAAAGCAATAGAACACTCTAACGTATAACTATCCATCCTTATCAAAACCTCCTCGCCACCCCTCACAGGAACACGCAAAACCTGCTCCGACCTAAACAAATTCCCATCCCTAGCGAAATCTAACGCAAAACTAGACAATATATCCCAATTAACTAAGCAATCTTTCATAGGCACGGTATAACAAGGGCTTGCCACTTATCGGTATAATCCATCCACAAATATGATGGATGACTCACAAAGGCTGCTAGGGTAATCGCTAGGGGGTCGCTAATACTGCCAAAGAAGGGTAAAAAGGGGTTTTTGCTTTATAGATAAAAATTTGTGGGGGAGCCATAATATGATATAGCTGGAACCCCGAAGGTATGGGGGGGGGAACATCGGCTCAGAAAAAGACCCCCCCCGCCTTTTAACGGATCCGCTGAACATCTGTGACCCCGCTATTGCCACAATTTCTAAACTACCTATGCGGCAGTGAACGGCGCAAACGTAGAGCTAAGTTACATCAAAGTTTTCTAAGCGGCCTATGCGGCAGTGAACACTGGGTCGAGCAACACAATCCGTAGTCCCGTTTTCTAAGCTACCTATGCGGCAGTGAACACAAGACTAGACACTGAATTTGTAATGAAACCTTTCTATGCGGCAGTGAACGAGAACGGTAGCTGACATCTTTAGTCCCCGTTTTCAAAGCTACCTATGCGGCAGCGAACGAGAAAAAAAGAGATTGGCATTTCTAAGCTGCCTTTGCAGCAGTGAACGATTTCTTCAGTCGGGACGTTACCGCCCTGCATTTCTAAGCTGCCTTTGCAGCAGTGAACTCGGGCCTTTCGTCAGTAAGATATCAAGAGACGTTTCTAAGCTGCCTTTGCGGCAGTGAACAGAGAACGGTAGCTGACATCCTTAGCCCCCGTTTTCAAAGCTGCCTTTGCGGCAGTGAACAGGCTTACGGCAGATAGTTGATCTAAAGCCGTTTTCTAAGCTACCTATGCGGCAGCGAACTGTAGGTTTTTCAAGCCGTGTAACAGATGAGTTTTCTAAGCTAACCATGTGGCAGTGAACATTCTGGCGGGGGTCAGAGTAGAGCAAAACCCATTTCTAAGCTACCTATGCAGCAGTGAACGGTTGAAAATTATGCAACCGACCAACCCAGTTTTTTCGCATTTTCAGTCTGAATCTCGCATTCTAAGCCACATCATAATCTCTTTATGCACCTCCGCCCGCCTGTGCGCTTGTTTCGTTTGTTTCGTTTGTTTTGCTTGTATCATTTGCTTGTTTCGTTTGTTTCGTTTGCATCATGTATATCATTTGCTCATTTTGGATCGCAGAAACATGTCTTTACTGCGTTATCTATGTACTACTGATGTCATAGCATCAAGTTCGATAGTTATCGCTCTGTAGACATCTCTTTGTTGATAGTCGCTTAGAACGCAGAGTTTTTATCACTCTATGTCGATAGTTGAGATAATTTGTTTTTAGGGGTACACAATCTATAGTTTATCGTGTACACTCTTCAGTATAAGAGAGAAAACTTTTTAAAGGAGGGAAGGTTGTGGAAGCAATTAAGAGGCTGAAGAGTCTCGGTAAGAGATGGGAAAAAAATGGTGTGAAAAGGCTGTACATCTCGGAGTACAGTTTGAAAACTGTGTTCCCGGATGCGCCAAAATATGGGAAATTTACAAACCTATGGATTGATGTAGAGGGAAGTGAGATGGGGAGTAACAAATACCCCATCGTTCACTTTTTGGAGGAAAAGGGGGTGAATTGTATAAAAACGAAGTAATCCAGCGAGGGGGTGCAATTCCCCCTCTCAAGCTATGCCTCAAGTCGGGGCTGGATGATAAGGAAGGATTTTTTATGAGACGAATTATTCTAGCCCCGTCGTGGGCAGTTGTTGGGGGCGCTGTTAGTCGCGCCTCCAACCTTTCGAGGGGGCACATCGACTGCCCCCCAGCTGGGTGCTACTCTGCCCCAGCAGTGGGGTGGGGCGAGACATACGCCCCAAAGGCTGGGGACGTAGTCACAGTGCGTGACTACGACCACCGCCGCATTAAAGGGAGCATCGAAGATGCTCCCGAAAAGTTGGATAAAACCTTGAAAAGGGTTTTATCCAGAGAATTCGATGGGATTGATACTCCCATTTTGATCAAGACCGCGACCTCCGGCAGCATGGGAGAGTCGACCCTGCTGTCTGTAAGGGTAGGAAAGAAATCTTTCCTACTCGAAGACTTTGAAGACAAGCTTGAGAAATTGGGCTTGAAGTTGTCAAGCCCCATTCCTCCACCCTGGGAAGAGGGATGGGTGGAGGAATAGGGCTTGAAGTTGGGCAGTAATCCAGCGCAGGGGTGCAATTCCCCTGCACACATTTTGCCCCAAGTCGGGGCTGGATAAGAAATGAAAGGAATTTTTTTATGAGGCTGATACAAACAATTGATCTTGGAAATGGGATGGAGTTGGTAGGCCCCGCACGGGGCTACCAGGGGATAACTCCCCGAATGCTTGTTGAGCTGGCCAACCGCCAGCTCAACAACAAAAGCGTGGCTGAAATACTGAGCCCAATAAAGGGCCTAAGTGGCAAATGCCACCTGCGCTACAGGTAATCCCGCGAGGGGGTGCAATTCCCCCTCCCTACGCCCCTTCGGGGGCTTTTTTATTTGGAGGATAAAATGGAAACTATAGTAAACTTAGCCCTAGCCACCATTGTCGTGTGGTGGGCTACAAAACGGGGGGGGAAAAGATGAAGCCGTATTTTTTATGTTTCCCGAGGGTGAATCTTGATGGCCTGGCCTGGGCAATGTCGCAAGTTAGCGACAAGCCTTATGCGCTACTCTGTTCAAGTGCAAATCTGGAGTTGAGGGGGGAATTATTGACTTCTGAGAAGCTGCCATTAAGTGAGCTTCTGAGAAAATTCGATCACGGGCAAGCCACCGTTTTAACATTGGAAGAGATTGACGACTACATCGTTTTCAGAGATGGAACGTCACGGCTCACAACCGAAACAGTTGTGAGCCGTTTGGACGGAAGATCCGCGGTGATCCTGGACGACAAAAGCGCACCAATAAAATCCATGGATGGATTTTATTACATCGGGCTAGCGGAGGAGGTTAGCCCTAGCTTCTAGCACCACCACCCAACCCCGTCATCTCGGCGGGGTTTTTTGCTGTTCGACCTCTTTTTTAGTTGCGACTTTCCCATATTCCACCCCTTTCAATCAATTCGGGGTAGTCGATTAGGGGTAGTCGATTAGGGGTAGTCGATTAGGGGTAGTCGATTAGGGGTAGTCGATTAGGGGTAGTCGATTAGGGGTAGTCGATTAGGGGTAGTTTTTAGAGTACATCTCTAATGTTCTTCATAGTGCGCCCTCCACAAAATAGTCTCCATCGCAGTAGCTTTTAGGACTTGGGTACTTTGGCTCTAAAGACAGATTAAAAGCCAAAGTGATAATACTTGGGATATTTTGCTTTGGGGGGTACACAATCTATAGTTTATCGTGTACACTCTTCAGTATAAGAGAGAGAGAAAAACGAAAGGAATGCCCCAAGTCGGGGCTGGATGATAACGAAAGGATTTTTTATGGAAACTTTGGCAGACATACTTGGGGACATCCCCGATGATTATCTCAAATGGGTCAATTGGAACCCAGAGGGAGAGATTATCATCGACTGGCAAGAATTTGACAAAATTGAGGGCATCACATACACAGGCATTCACTGCCTGTGTATAGATGAAAAGTCTGGGACGTGGACATCGTACATGTCCCACAACGTAGACGATGACGGAGATGGCAATGACTCAGAGTTCTCAGGAACTCTGAGCGACGCAGACCGCGAAGCACTCGATGAGTATCGAGCGGATTGGACCACCGACTGACAACCCAGTAAATACAGCCCCTTCGGGGGCTTTTTTCTTTGAGAGGAGGCACAAGTGAAAACGATGGGCAGACCCCCAGGGGCAAAGCAAAAGGCCCCTACCAAAGGGGCAATCCTTAAAATCCGCATTTTTGCGGAGGACAAGGAGGCTATCAGAGAAGCCGCTGAAAATGCGGGGATGACAATCACCGACTGGATTATCAGTCGGTGCAAGTAACCTAGCCCCCTCGGGGGCTTTTTTCTTTGAAAGGATACAATGGAAACTATGATCGCCGTAGTCATTTCTCCTCCCCTTCCTGCTTAAAAAGGGCTTCTACTGCCCCTAGCTTGCTCGGATCATCGCAAGATACTAATTCCCGTGCAAATACCTCTCTGGCTTTCTCAACCCCCAGGAATTCGACCTCATCGCCGCTTTCTAGTTCGATCAAGTAATTTTTTGGATTGTAAATATCACTGTGAATTCCGACCAATTTTCTCATGGTGTCCTTTCGTTTTTGTGAAACCCCCATCTTACTCTTTTTGTTTTGGTTGAATAGTCTCGCCCTCTATTTCACAGCGGCCACGTCAAAAAGACTCAACTGTCTGCCCATCTTTAGCCTCTTTTGTGCTTTTGGACACAGGTAGACGCTCTCCACTCTCGTCGTGTCCGTAGTAGCTTTATTGGCGGTTTTTGTTCTTCCAGTGGCGAAGCACTCAGACTTAAAATCCAGCCTTAAATACCCACGCAACCCCTCGTACACTTCGTTTTTATACCCCGACAAAACGGCGCACCCCCTAAGGTTATTCAATATATTAACTAACTCTTCATGTTGTTCTGTGTCCATTTCATGCTCATATACCCCACCTTTTCTAGTTTCAATGCAATATGGCGGGTCACAATAAAACAGGGCTTCGCTAGAATCATACCGCTCAAATATTTTTTGAAAAGGACTGTTTTCGATTTGGACCCTCTGTAATCTGGCGTGTATTTCCGGCAGTTTTTCGATTACTCCCAACCATGAGCTATTTGGGCTTGACATACCCCCGCTTGTTGAAACTGCACCACTCCCAAACCCCCAACTTTTACCGCACATGCCCCCGAAGCTCTGTCTAGCAATCAAAAACCACATCGACACCCGTTTAACCAAGTTTTCCTCATCCTTAAACTTTTTTCTATACTCATTAAAAAACTGTCTGGACCGCGGCAGCGCCTCCACCCTGCGCTTAAACTTCTCAAAAAGAACCTTATCGGATAACACTGTAAAGAAATCGAATAACGATGAATTTAAGTCGTTGTAAACCTCAACGCCAGAAGGCTCCCTACCCATCAACACGCTCGCACCCCCACCAAAAGGCTCTATATATACCCCTGTCTTTGGTAAGAGGGGATACAGCTTATCTCTGAACAAGCCCTTACCTCCAAACCACACAATCGGACTCCTTAGTTTTTTGATTGGAACTCCTTTGTTTTTTTCTGTAAAGCAAAAAGCCCCAAGGTTTTGATATTGCTATCAACTCCTCAGAGCCTTTTCTAAAGGCACTTGATATGATCTCATGTCTTTGATTTTATGACGCCATAACAGGTTTTCCATCCATTCGTGAAAATGAATTTCAGGACACGAGTTACCGTCTCCCCTGCAAGAACGTATAATAACACTATATTTCGCAATGTCAATCATTACTGTTTTTTCTTTCTGTCTTCAAGAATCCCTTCCCAGTTGCATTCCCCTCCAGTCGATATAAACCAACCACAGTCGCAACACTTTTCTTCCCCCACATCTTCAAAATAATTCGCTTCTGGGAGGGTGTTGCCGCATTTTGGGCAATTTTCTGTGTCTTCAAATTTATTCACACAACCCATACATCGACTCACAAGTTTTTGCTGGCCTTGTACTTTTTAGCGTTTTTTGGACTCCACCTCTCGATGTTTTCGCCCACTCTTCTACAGCTTCCACCGTCGAGACAGTATTTGGCGTTTTGTCGTCTGAAAAGAACCTAACAGCTCTCCCCCTCTGTGCCTTGTTTACCTCCTTTTCCATCATTTTTATGTTTCCTACCACTTCTGGGAATCTCTTAAATATTTCCGACAGCTCTTGCTTGCTCGCAAAAATGCAGGGCATACAACCTACTCTTTTCATCCCCATTTTATAGAGCGGATTTGGTTTGACGTTGTGTTTACTGTGCATATCAAACACCTCTCGCCAAGTCCATTTTAGTATTGGTCTGTAAATGTATGAGCCATAAAGATTTTTATCCTCAACCTCTTCTAGCTCGCTCTTCATTGCCCTCGTTTTTGATTCTTCTGCCCTCTCACCAACCCAGGAAACTACCATATCGTAACCCTCTAGGCTCGGTATAACGATTTGATTTTGAAATGCTTTGATTTTTAGTGCCTCGGTACAAAACTTAGCCATTTTTGAGGGGAACCTCCCCTTAATTACAGCTAGATCTAAAAACGCATTGTCACTCAATTTATAGTTTTTGAGAAATTCATAAACCCGTTCGACGCTCTCCCCCGAAACTCCATTTTCTTCCCACTGCTTTCTTGTGCTCCCCCCTTCCCCAAGGTTTTCTACTCTGGTTTTTAGAGCTTTCGATAGATCCACCTTGATCGTTCGTATCGGAAAAACCGTCTTGCTCAGATATTCGATATACTCATAGGTGATTTTATGCTCATGTCCTGTATCGCAAAACACAGCCACCATATTTTCCGGCGGTCTCTCTTTTGCTAGTAGCAATGTCGCTGTGGAGTCCTTACCTCCCGAAACGCTCACGATATCTACTCTATCTTTTAGCTGTCGCATTCTACGTCCTCTCCGCACATTGGGCATACGATCACAAACACATGGTGACCTGGCACTACACCACAATCTTCACCAGCCGCTTCTCCGCAATATCCGCACTCTTCACAAGTGACATACCCTTCCCCTGTTTCTTCTAATTCTTCATGCTCAAAATACATACCAACTCCCTTTGCAAGTGCATAAATAGATTTTTGTTTTTCCGCATCGTTTACATTTTTTCATTCTGTCTCCTTAATCTTTCGCCAATCCATCTAATGACGGGCACTGCCATCGAGTTGCCCAATGCCCTATATTTCCCAGTCTTGTAAGTCTCCATAACACACCTGCAGCTTCAATCCCTGAGCAAACGCTTAGAAATTTCATTCCATCTCCTTTGTTAAATCTTCAATCTCACTACCAGCCGCCTTATTTTCTCGTCGTACTCATCCATAGATTTTGACTCACACCATATCCTCTTTTTTTCGCTTTCGTATTCTGCGTACTTGCTCATTTTTAGTCCTTTATTTTAATTCCCCTCGCCACCCCTACAACTTTTGTCCGAAACACCCCTCATGTGGAGCCTATTGGACCCTAGCTAAAAAAATAGGTTCCCCAACCTGTATCCCGCTACTAGAGCTGGTCCTGGGGGCAGGGGGAACCTATTTTCCCGCTTTTCCCCTATTGTACCCCTATATTTTTCTATTATCTTTTTTTTTCATATTATAATAATAAAAAAAAGGAAAAAGGGGTCCACCTGCCCCCAAGACCCGCTCTATCAGCCGGTTCACTGGTGGGGTCTATTTTTTTTAGATAGGTACCCACGAAACAGAGAAACCCGCTCATAGTGCATCGGTCGGGGGTTCATGATAGGTTCTATCAAATAGGTTCCTTCATGCAAATAGGCTCCACCTCGTCTATTATTCTCAGTCCAAAGTAAGTTGTCCGCTTAGATCTCCCCACTTTTTTAACAAAAGCCCCCCAACCTAAAACTTTTGGCTTGAAATTCCTAAAAAACATATTGCTACTCATCCCCTGGTATCCGCTTTTCTTGCAAAAGTAAAGAAATTGGGAATAAAGATCATTACTCAAAACCCCAAAAGTATGGCCTGGGTCAAGTTCTATCATTGACTCCAGGAACACAGAAACAGGGTTATTTACGGCCGCAATATCAGACTGATACTGTTTAGCAGACTTTGGCTGTGCAAAACCGCCTCGCTCATATAATGACTTAAGCCCCACCAGCCCCCACGCTAAAACCCCTGGCAATTCTTCTGAGAGACGAGAATCCAGCGTAAAATCCTCCTGGCCCGCAAAACTTTTTTCAAAATTAAGGATCAGATATCGGTTGATTAGTGCGTCAGCCCCGTCAGAAAAATCCGGTAAATCATTGGCTACTAAGGTGATCTTAGCGTCAAGACGCAAGGACTCAAGCTCTTTGAATTTACGATTTATCGTTATCGTATCCCCCCCTGAGACATTCAATAAAATCTCTTTCGCCCTGTCTTGAAACCCCTTTGGAGCGTGGTGAGCGTCCGCAATAACAGCCGCCTTCTTGTCTATCAAAAGACTCAAACCGAATGGTTCTACCAAGCCTGAGAGCGACAACCCTGCAAAAGCTTTTGGCGAGACAACGCGTTCAAGCATTCGAGCGATCACCCCTTTGCCGGACCTAGAAACCCCCAGTAAGACCATTATCTTCTGAAATCTTTGGTCTGCTACCAAATTGTAGCCAAACCACTCCTGAAGTAGCTTAATTCGCTCCTCATCACAATCAAAAACCTCTGCGAGAAACTTGAGCCAGGTGGGGCAAAGCGCAGAATCCAGCTCAGAGAGCCTAAACTTGTGGCAGTTCAGCGCCATAACGTCTGGCGAGATGGCGAGGGGTTTGGGATTTCGTGGATCTGATAGGTTCAGAACCTTATCTGAAAAAGATAAGAGGTTTAAGTTTTGGACAAACTCTAGGTAGAAAATCTTTCGAGTCACTGCCAAAATCGTCGAGTTGACAATGCTCTGAGAAACCCCAGAAAACTCCATTGCAAGCTGAACTATGGCCTCTAATTCCTCTTTTTCTATACACTCCCAACCTGTTGGCTTAAAAGCGTAAAACCTCCCAGATTTGTGGCGCAAGCCATCCCCAGGGAACACGTCCTCAAGAAAAATCCTGGCATTCTCTGCCGCATTTTTACCGTAGTTTTTTTTTGGCTGTGAGTCTGTCTTAGCTCTGCACCCAAGGGCGTTTTGAGCGTATTTGTAGGCATTGATGATTTTAGTGCGTAGTAGTTCCTCTCCCCAACCAGGAGAGTTCCCTCTATCCCACTCCAGGAGACAATCTAAAGCTTGCCTTGGGGATAATCCGTAGTCATGTGCGACGCAGGCAACCTGATAGCCAGATTTGTCGTCTTGCTCCAAAACTGGACCAACCACTACAGATAAATAATCCGAAAACTTCTGAACTGCATCATCCGAAGAAGGCGGGATCGGCTTCCCAAGGTCTCGCTTGACGCTTAAGGACTCTTGGCCCTGAATAAGCTCTAAAAGCCTTGGGGGAGCCTCTGTTATCCCACCAAAACCACAGTTGTCATCCCATCTGTAAGATTCCCCTGTTTTTTCGTGCACTGAGCCTACGCCGACCACATAGCCCACGCTATGCTTAAAATCGATTCCAGGGTACCTAGCCACATTTTGTCTCACAAAAGCCTTGGCAGGCTTTCTAAAGTAAAGATGAAACCCTGGACCGCTTCCACGGTCCGACGTTAAAACCACCGCTCCGGTGGCTTGTCTCAAGTCTCCCCCTAGGTCTTTATTGAGCGCTTCTAGCCCCTCTAACCCCCCATTTCGGGGGTCTACGTCTACAACAAGGTCGGTATGGTCAAGAACCCACCCAAAGTTTCCCTCTATCCTATCTTCCGATAGCTCAACATTGGGCCACCCTTTTGCGACGGGCCGCCTTGATTTTGAGAGGGGGATGGTCCGCTTTCCAGCCCGAATATATCCCCAGTTCATTCGCACCCCCTTAGGCCCAGGGCAAGAATTACCTTTTCCCACTCAAACCTAAAATCCCGCCCGACCTTAATGAACGGAAGCCTTCCATCTGCACAGTATCGCAGTACTGTGCGCTGGCTTATATTTAGCCTCTCCGCTACCTCAGCAGTTGTCATTAACCCCATAATTCCCCCTTTTTTGTCGTGTAAAGTACAGTAGAGTACTTCAAAAGTGCTATAGAGTACAATAAAGTGCACTTTGTCTCTTGACCTCCACTACTCTATTGATTTAGATTGACGGTGTCAAAACGTAAAAACGCAAAAACGTAAAAAAACGAAAAACAGATGGAACCCCAAACAAGCCTCCCTTTTCCCCTTTTCCCGCACCAGCGGGAGGCCATCCTGTGGATGACCAGAGTCCCTAGGGGCATCCTAGCCCTGGACCAGGGGTTGGGGAAGACGAGGTGCGCCATTGAGGCGTGCCTAGACCGCCCAGGGAAATCCCTCATTATATGCCCTGCGTCGGTAAAAATGGTTTGGGCTGATGAAGTAAAAAAATGGGGAGACGGGGCCTTCTCACAGGTGGTCACGACAAAGACCCAAACCTTGGAGGACGTAGATTTTTACATTATCAATTACGATATTGTAAAAAAAATCCTATACAAATTTCCACATTTTTCGCACATATCTAAGCTCGTTATAGACGAGTCTCAATATGTAAAAAATTGGAAAGCTCAGAGAACCAAGGCGGTTCTTGAGCTTGTAGGAGAAATTCCTACGGTTTGGTTTTTATCAGGGACTCCTATTCCATCGAAGCCGATGGATATTTGGGCGTCTGGTAACGCCCTGGGGCTTTTTTCAATGTCGTACCGAAAATTCGGTACTCGGTACTGTAATGGCCACAGCACTCACTTTTGCCCGTTCGATGTTACAGGTTCATCGAATCTGGAGGAACTCCAGAAAATCCTGGAGCCTAAAATGCTCCGATACACAAAAGAGCAGGTTATGAAAGACCTGCCCGAAAAGCGCTATCAGGTCATCTCTCTTGATCTACCCATATCAAAAGCTGAAAAGGCTCTTGATAGGGAAGCGCTAAGGGGGGCAACACGACCAGGAGGTATTGAAGGCTTGGCGGAGCTGATGAAAGACATGGGGATGCAAAAGGTGGGGATGGCGGTAGATCACGTTGTCTCGCTTATGCAAGACAATGAAAAGCTACTTGTCTTTGCACATCACAAGTGCGTGATCGAGACCCTGCAAAAACACCTTGGCAAAGAGTACGAGGTTTCGATTCTGACAGGATCTTGCACGATGAAAAATCGCCAAGAGGCTGTAAATAAATTTCAAAATGATGGATGTCAAATATTGATCGCATCTGTGGAAGCCGCAAAAGTCGGTCTGACGCTGACAGCCGCATCAACAGTGGTTTTTGTAGAAGCCTCCTGGAGCCAAGAAACAATTTTTCAGGCAGTTGATAGGGTGCATAGGATCGGTCAAAACAAGCCAGTTTTAGCGCAATTTTTAACGATCAACAAGTCGGTAGACGAATACCAAATTTCAAAAGCCCTAGGGAAGCGTGACATAGTGTCAAAACTAGTGGTTGAGACAGAAAGGAATGAAATGACTAAAAAAGAATTGAGTGAATTAGGTGAGATAAAAGCAATGGTTGAAGGGGTGGTTGAGGAGGTGAGGCTGATTAGACAACTAATTGGGGATAGTGAGGTGCTGATCCCCGCAGAGGATGTTTTTGCGCCACCGATTTCAAAAGCCACACCAAAAACCGTGGAGGCGGATGTTTTTGCGCCACCGATTTCAAAAGCCACACCAAAAACCGTGGAGGCGGATGTTTTTGTGCCCCCCTCTCCCCTGCCCTCCGAACAAGACGCTAGAGCGGCCATAGGGGGGCTCTGGCAGAAGAGTGGCGTTGATGCTGCTAGAGAGCTTCTTAGAGAGTTTGGAGCGCAGAAAATATCCGAGGTGGCGGAGGATAGGCGCCTAGAGTTTATCTCAAGGTGTACATAGTGGGCGATCACGCCAAGTTGTCGCCGAGCGCATCAGCTCGATGGATGAAATGTCCTGATTCCATAGGACTTTGTGAAAAGGTTTCCTCTGTTTTCCCAGAGGAAACCAGCATTTTTGCGGAAGAGGGCAAAATGGCGCACGAACTGGCCGAGGCTAAGCTACGAGCTATAGTGCCTCCCGCAGGAAAGCCTTCGGCTGTAATGGTCGCTCACGTAAACGACTACGTTGATTTCTGCCGGTCCTTAGAGTCTGGGGTTTCGTCATCCTTGATAGAAGAGAGGGTGACTCTAAAAAACTACGGGCTAGAAGACTGCTGGGGAACGGCTGACTTTATTTACGCCACGCCTTTTGGGCACCTTGATGTAGTTGACCTGAAATATGGTGTGAAGGAAGTTTTTCCTGAGGACAACCCCCAGCTGAAAATCTATGCCATTGGGGCATTGGATCGACTCAAAGACCACGAGGTTGAATCGGTTAGGCTTCATATTTTTCAGCCCAGGGCGGGGGGGTTAAAAACCTGGGAAACAGGCGTTGATAACATTCTTGGGTTTGTGGATGAAATAAAATCCGCTCTCAAAAAAACAGGGACAAAAACAGGTGATCATTGTAAATGGTGCTCTGCTAAACCGATTTGCCCGAAAATGCTTGTGGCCTTAGGAGAGGTTGGTAGCCCGCTTATCCTCAAGGATTCAAGCGCCCTGGGGGAAAACCTCAAGCGTGCAAAGCTTTGTCAAGAATGGGCTAAGTCGATCGAAGCACTCGCCCTATCCGAATCACAAGCAGGGAATGTCCCCCAGGGCTTTAAGTTGGTCCGTGGCAGATCTACTAGAAAATGGGGTGACGAGTCAGAAGTCATAGAAGAGTTCAAGAACCTGGGGGAGGGCTTGTACGAGAAAAAAATACTTTCCCCCGCGAAACTTGAGAAGGTTTTAAGTAGGGAAGAAATAGCCCCTTTTGTCAGTCCGACAGTGGGGAAACTTCAACTCGCTCACATGAGCGACAAAAGGTCTGCTGTTGATGAGTTCAACGCAGACAATGTATTTGGAAAATAGGAGTAACATTATGAAATTATTAACACCAGAGTTTCGGGCGAGTTATGCCCGAGTACATGAACCAAGGGAAAACCCATCAGGACAGATGAAATACTCTGTCCAAATGAGGTTTGAGGACACAGCACAGGGGCTTGGGGACATCAAAGAGGCTATTAAAGCAGTAGTCACAGAAAAGTGGGGGAAGAAGGCTCCTGCGGGACTTAGACTCCCGCTACGAGAGGACGAGGACGGGGCTATATTCGCAAACTGCTCAAGTAACGACCCCATACCCGTCGTAGACTCAAAAAACAACCTAATTGCGGAAGGCGTGTATAG
>Ga0233429_1002351_pt1 | contig 19741 bp, 27 predicted proteins | sample SI_118_April2016_3_FD_179879 | JGI IMG/M metagenome (GOLD analysis project Ga0233429, IMG submission 179879) | Seawater microbial communities from Saanich Inlet, British Columbia, Canada - SI_118_April2016_135_MG | ecosystem: Environmental > Aquatic > Marine > Inlet | place: Canada: British... | reverse complement strand
CCGGACGTTGAACCAGCAGAGCCAGAAGTGTAAGAGCCGCTAGCGGATGTGGTGGTGTAGGTGCCAGAGCCGCTATGAGTTGTGGCGCCAGCAGAACCAGACGTTGAACCAGCAGAACCAGAAGTGTAAGAGCCGCTAGCGGATGTGGTAGTGTAAGTGCTGGATCCGGTTGCGTAAGTGGTTGAGCCGCCAGATGTTTCAGTCGAGCCCTCAGACCCCGAAGTCATTGATCCGGTTGTGGATGTGGTGGTGTAGGTGCCAGAGCCGCTATGAGTTGTTGTGCCCGGGCCAGAGTCGGTTGAGCCGGCAGAGCCCGTCACCACAGGGCCGGTGGCTGATACTGTATATGAGCCGGCTGAGGTGGTCCAAGTCGTTGTCCCGTGTGAGCTAGATATTGAACCAGCAGACCCGGATGACATTGAGCCTGAAGCGGACACGGTATGATATGATGATCCACTGTGGGTTATATACCCTGGGCCTATCTCAGTCGAGCCAGCAGAACCAGAGGTTATAGAGCCGGTCGTGGATGTGGTAGTATAGGTGCCGGCAGTAGTGTGCACAGAAGCAGCGGCATAAAGTATGGACCATGGCGATGATATTGAACCAATATCATAAGCGTTTGCGGCATCGCGCAGAAGGGCTCCGGAGATTTCTATTTTCGAACCAGATATCGCGAATCTTTGAACTCCGTCAGTTCTTAATGCAATAAAATCATTATCAAAATCTATCTGTGTTTCATCAGAATCCGCTTCATAATTTATATCACCGAAGTGGCGCGGACCCTTAGAAGAATTATAAGCCATTCATTTTCCCTCCATCGTAAATAGTGCTATCATCGTTGTTAGGTTCCCTTTGTGCGATGATCCACCAATTTGTTCCATCTGACTGCAGGGTTCTAGATGAATAGTTAACTTTTATTATTAGTTCTTCTTTAAAATCTATTGCTCCCTCGCTAACTTTGAGTTTTACCGGATGAGAGCGTAGGTTATACTTATCAGTGTTTGTTTTTTTAATATTTAAAATTCGGCCCCTATGATTGCATGCGGGTGGCAGCACTACAGTTATGGGATTTTTTTCTGCGTCACATAATATTGTATAGTCGTTATTTCTCACCTCATATATCTTGTCTCTTGTTCGATTTATATTTTTTGAGACGGCGCCGGCACAACTCAAAGAGCCTTCAATGTTTATATTTTCTGTATTTATTTTTCCATCGACTCTCAAAATAGAACTATCAATATCATAAGAAAACGAAGGGGAAGAGGCTAATCCGGCCGGGCCTTTAACTTGTATTTCATTTTTTAATCCTGAAGCATGTGATATTTTATTTTTAATATAATTGTCATATAAATTAGATAAAGTGGTGCTATTCACTGAGCCACGCCCACGCGATATGTCCGAAACCAGCAAAACATCGTGGTCGCTCAGGTTTTGACCCTCTGTGTTGATTGGGCTCGTCTTGACAAGATCTACTACTAGTTTGTTTGATTTTATTGATAAAGCGCTGTCTATCCCTATCGAAACCGCCACGCCCTCTTCACTCACTTTGATGCCATCGCATGCTTTAAGTTGCAAGTGGCCGCGGATGTTGTTCAGACCTGGGCCGTGCTGTATATAATCTGCAGCAATCTTCCCCGAGAACCGATTTGCGGGCAAGTTTATCAGATCTTCTGCGGAACCAATAAACTTTTTAGCTCGTACTGCAGTGGTCGATAATTCTTGTCCGTTAAACAAAAGATTATAGTCGGCGATAGCGGTTGTGTCAGAACTTCGAAGCAGGACGGCGCCCGGAACGGTTCCTTTAATCTTTGTTATTGCTACATCTTTCATAGTCGCGCAGGGGCTTTGAGAATCTGTGTCATAGAATATGCTGGCGCTGATGGTGCTCTTAAATACCTTTACCCCTTCTATCTCTTGATCTCCATATTGATCGACGGAGCCCTCGACCACACCTTTCAATACATTATAAGCCATATTTTACCTCTTCTCCAATAAATAGCTTGTTTTTCTATTAACCTCCACAAAAAAGAGGATGCCCCCCAAAAGGGAGGCATCCAAGGTTTAAATACAAAGTATTCAAGCCACTTGGGGATATCCTAGGAGATCGCCCACTTGTCACTACCAAGATAGGTAAGTGTAATAGCACCATTATCGGATTGCATAAGAACTGATGTTTGACCATCAATTGTTTGTGAGCCGGCGCGAAGAACTGTAAGTGCATACGTGCCAGCGTTCGAAGGAGCCTTGACTACGACCTTGTCACCTGCGTCTGGGCTTGCTGGACATGTCCAGGTGCGCGCATCCGAGAAGACTGCAGAAGAATAGTTAAACCCTTCTACCAGAGATGCAGCAGCATCACCGATGTTGTTCGGTGTTGGTGAAGCGTCAGAAGACAGAACACCATTGGTAGCGGTAATACCGGCACCAGCTATAGCAGCAACAAAATCAGCGATGCTTTCCTTCTTGGAAACATTACTGTCGTTGGCATCTACGATAGCAAAGCTATCATTAGCGACATCAACAACACCAGCAGATAGTTCGTCAAGGGAAAGAGCCAATTCACCGCTAGCGGCAATAATACCGACGCCTGCGATAGAGGCCGCATAATCGACCATTGATTCTCTTTTCATGAGGTTATCAGTTGCATCGAAGAAGTAGAGGCTGTCAGCAGCAACTGCAGCCGCAGCGTCACCGGCACCAGTCATGGTAACATTACCAGTCGCAGTTAGCGCAGTGAATGTACCAGCAGCAGCCGCGGCACCACCGATAACTAATGCATCAGCTGTACCACCATTGATGTCGACAGTTGTGACGATACCAAGATCGGCACAAGTACGCTGAGCGGCCGTCCAGTTAGAGCCGAACGAGAAGCTAGAGCCATCGTCAGCGGTAACGCTGTCAAGAGCAATAGAACCGACATTTGTGATGTTTCCATCAGAAACGTTTAGCGAGGTACCTACGACAGCAGTGAATGTACCAGCAGCTGCCGAAGCGCCACCGATAACCACCGCGTCAGCTGTACCGCCGTTGATGTCGACCGTTGTAACTGTTCCAAGATCCGCAACAGTGCGACCAGCGTTGGTCCAGTTAGCATTGAAAGAGCTAATAGCCAATTGGCCTTGGTTAGTAAGACCATAAGCACCCATTTGTAGAGAACTACCAGTAATGCCAGTAGATGCCGACAAAGTAGTACCATTAACTTGGCCAGCGCCGCCGTAAATTACAGCTCTGCTGTTGACAACTGTGGCTGCAACCGAATCGTCGAGCAAGTTGAGTTCAGCAGCAGTTGATGTAACATCAGCAAGCTTTTGAAGATCGGCGGCCGAAAGGTCGTCGTTATCGAGATAGTTAAGCTCTGCAGCAGTAGCAGTTAGAGCAGCTAGTTTTATGATATCGGCGGCTGTTAGGGCGTCGTTATCGAGATAGTTAAGTTCTGCTGCGGTAGCAGTAACTAAAGTACCATTGTAGTTGATTGCATCGAGGTACGCGGTACCATCAATATACAAGTCTTTCCATTTAGCACCGGAAACACCAAGGTCGAACGCGTCGTCGTCGCTTGGGGCCATAGTACCACTGAGGATTGCATCAGTCATTTGAAATTTATAAGCCATTTTTAAAAACCCTCCATATTATTAGTTTTAATTTGGTTTGTGTGGATAAGATAAAGCACAGCTATTCACCACCTTGCTAAAAGCAAGAGCAATGCCAAGCCCATCCGCTTATAAGTAGTGCGTTTACACCTCTCGAACTCTAGCAAATAAAGTATTTATTCGTGCCGTTACAATAAAGCGAGATCGCTGCATAGGGCGACTGCAAAACTACTGTATTTTGACCATCGATTGTTTGTGATCCGGAGGCCAAAATAGTGATAACGTTTGTGTTTGAGGCGCCGCCCTCGTCCTTTACCACATATGTCTGCCCACTAAGCACAACAGACGCATCCGGTAAACGAAGAGAGATGGTGCCGCCAGTGGAATCGACTCCAATATAGTAATCTGTGAGGGATGCTGTGTAGGTGGCAGAGATACTTGTACGGTTTAACTTTAAGCCGCAACTCATCTTTAGCACGTCGTTCTGGAATAGCAGTGTTGCAGATCCAGTTAGGGCTTCGCTAACATCATGTAATTGTAGTGAATAAACTGGGCCGGCGGCCGTTACGCCGGTGCCCGGGATATTTGTTAAGCCAGATGCGTCTCCATAAAGAAAAGACGCTGACAGGCCAACGCTGGCTGTTACAGAGCCAACAACATTTAGGACATTGGATGTACCATTAAACGTTAAGTTGCTCTCACAGGTTAGTGTGTTAGCATTTCCACCAACATTACTAAGCAAAGAGTTGTCAGTTGCATTTGCAACCCGGGGAACATTAATAATGTTAGACCCGTCGGACGTACTAAGGTTGCCAGATAATATATTTCCAACTATTAGATCACCAGGAATATATTCCTGTGCTGCTACTAAAGTCCCTGATACCGCATTATACGCCATTCACCGTGGTCTCCCAAATGTAATTAAAAGACAAACCAGTTGCTGCCATTGGAGTATAGACTGATTGCGGGGGCTGAACCAGTCAAAATATAGTATAACTCATTGTCTATTGTATAACCAACCGAGGCAGAGAGGGTTATCTTCCCTGCTACTCTACCTAAGTATTCATCTTTAACTATTAAGATACTACCGGATCCAAACTGTGAAGCACTGGGGATTAATATATTAGTATTGCTAGTGCTCGGAACACCAATTATATAATCGGATACTGATGCCGTGTATGAAGTGCCCGCAACTCTAGTATAGTTGCCGCCGAAGCCTTTCACAAATACTTGTTGAGAATAGGCGCTAGCCGTCAGAATTGGTATCCCGCTAGCATTCGCAACCACAAAACTACCTGTTCGGATATGAACATCGTCGTTGCTGTTACCAAAATTAGTCGAGCCAGTTGCGCCAATCTGAGTTATATTCTCAATGTGATAGCTACTAGCTGATATGGCGCCGGTAACGACAAGGGTGCCGGTAAGGTATAGGGTGTGCCCAGAGCGGCCAGCGACAGCGGAGCCTGTATAATACGTCAGATATGCAGATCCAGTGGTAGCGCCACCGGACTCAGTAATAAACTGGATCGAGTGTGCGGGCCCGGCGGATCCTGACCCCGTGTTGTTATCGCAACCTACATATGCCCAACCAAATGTTGCCATGGATCAGACCCCTGGCTCGCCGGCCCAATTCTCTCCACTATCCGTAGAAACTTTATCTGCAGATATAGCTGTAAGTCCCGCCACCACATCGACTGTGGCCGCATTGCCGTCGACGGCGCTTTTTATCCAAATGGCCGATATCTTTACCTCAAGTCGAGGGCTAGTTGTATTGCCTGCAACTGTAAAATAGTTTGATCCACCGGTGCCGGCTGAGGAGAATCCAACCTTTACAGCATTTGCAGATGTATTGGTTATCACTATCCATCTAGTGACTTTCGGAAATGCTATCCTCGCGGCGGTGTTGGTTGATGTATTACCTCCACTACACCATGGCTGGCCGCTCGATTGGAATGCTCCAACGTGGTTTAGGCCTGGTGATAAGTTCCAACTTCCCATTATATAACTCCTGTTTTAAACGTGATCATTGTAAATAGTCATCTTTTTGTTCTATTGCGCCTTTCTTTTGCTCTTAATCTCTTTCGTTCTTCACTTTTACGAAAGCGCTCTGCTTTTATTCTTTTTTCTTTTTTCTTAACGGATGGTTTTTTATAATGTCTTCGATCCTTAACCTCTTCTACTATCTTTTCTTTTTTTACTTTCTTAAGAAATCGACGAATCATTCTTTCATGGTTGCCGCGGCACTCTTTTGCCTCCACACTCACATTGTTTTTTTTCATTTCATTGCATCCCACATTCTTGAGGCGCCTGGAATGAGGGTGCTGATATCTACTCCTGGGTCGTTGGGGGCTCCAAGCTCTACTGCACCAGAGGAATCACCTTCGTTGGTTGCTTCGCGGTTAGTGAGTGCCGAGGTACCCTCAAAGAGATTTACGCCGTTATAGGCGTCGGTACCGATCGCATCCATCAGTTCTTTTCTTTTCTTTAGATTTTTTTGACGATCGTTCGTTGTTTTCTTTTGAGACACTTTCTGGATAAGTGGGCGTGAGGGTTTTGAAGATACCCTTTGTTCTACAATAAGTGTATCTTGTAATCCTTTCGCTACCTCTGATACTACATTTGAAAGTATCCCTTCTTCTACGAGTGTCTCGTAAATACACTCTTTAACTATCGGTTTGATCAGGCTCTTTAATTCTTTCTTATTCATCTAAGGCCTCATTTAAAAGTTGTTCAATTTTATTTGCCTTAGCGGTCATGCGGGCTAGCCGTTCGCGGGCTTCTTTGATCATAAATGCTTCTGGTGTCGAGGGCTCTGATACAAAGTCAAAACAAATAAGTTGAAAGTCGTCCTGGACATATGTTTTTCCACCCTTGTTTTCCACCGATCCCATGCCTCGTGATGAAATCCCCAACTTAACGCCTGATTCTACCAAGGATTTAAGGACTTCTCCTGATGGGGTGTCGAGTACTTTTACTTTTCCCATCACGGCGTCACTATCCATCCAAATAGCTGTCACTAAGTGCGAGGCGTTCTTTAAATTGATTACTGAGTCGTCTGGGTGATCTAGTTCGCCGAGGGCGCGGTTGTCCCTAACTAACTTTTCATAGTTTTTTACTTCCCTGGCTAACACATTGTATGGATAAATTCTTCCATTTCCATTTTCTGTGTCTGCTTGTTGTAGTTTTCCCGTTAGAATCATGCCGCCCGATGTAACAAAGCGCTTTTCATCTTCTGTCAGGAGATCTTGACAAACACCACCCTCGCAGAGTTCATAATACTCTCGCAATAAAGTTTTGCTCATAGCTAAGAACCTTTACAACAGCGGCGAACTGGCTGTAGCATCCACTTTGTTGTCCAAATGTCTGTGTTCATGTTTTATTCCTTCATCTCCAAAAACCATGTTGAAGATATATGATGTTCCTGATGACAACCACCCCAAAAGAAGGGCATTTATAATTGTTGTATCAAAATTAAATAGTTCTGTGTGTGGAGAAAGTAGCATTAAAAGCCAGCCTACATGAAATCCCATGCACATGGGACATTTGAAAAGCTCTCCGATAGTTCCTTTTGTCGGCCTTATCTTGTTCAAAACTTTGCCGTATACAAGAATTTGTGTGAGCCCGTAGGCACACAATATGAATGTTAGTAATTCCATTTTATCCTTTTGTTAAAATCCCGTTCCCATACCTTGGGCCGCTAATTGATTAGTTAAGCAAGTCAGTGTTAGATTACTTGCACACTCGCCGGCTACCAGAGTAAGAGCAGTTTTAAGAGGGGTTCCTCCCTTATCCACTATTTTCTTGATGAGCGGTACATCCAGCAGGTTACCATTGGCTATCGTATTCATAGCTTCAAACTCTGATTGTTCAGCCTCCTGTTTGAAAAGTTCTTTTGCTTCATCATATAGTTTTCTCTGTTCTGGTGTAAAATCTTTCATTTTAATTCCGACCACTCCGGCGCGCTCTTTAATTTTTTGTACATGTTCTTGTCGTTGTCTCTTCCGTCTTCTCTGGTGCCGGCGCGATTTTGAGCCGGGCACTTCGTGTAGCTGTTGGGCCAGCTCTTCCTCTTGCTCTTCGCCGGCATCGTTAGAGGCGTCAGCCAACACTGCAATGCTTTTTATAAAATCTTGAACAAGTTTAATTTGTTCTGCTGTGGGTTCTTCAGTAGTATCGGGGGCACCATCTCCGGTGGTTGTCGCGGCGGTTGGTACTGTACCACCAATTTCAGCTTCTGCGACATATGCGCTCCAATTTTCCATTATCAAATGCATGTCGGACATCGAGGACTCCTAGAGCGTATATAGATAATTTAGTGAGTAGGGGTCTCTTATAAAGCCTTTCTTCATAGAGCCCTTCTCAGTTGAGTGCGGTACTTCGCCAAGCTCGGTGGAGTCTGCTTTTTCTGGTTCTATCTTTTGATCGTCATCCATTGAAATTATCGCTTCGACCGATTCAAAATATGGTCGTTCTTCCTCAATAAAGGATGAGATATTTATTAATGCCAGCTTAGGAGCCAGAGATGTGTCTTCCTCTGACACTTCTAAACTCCCCTCTAAGGAGCCATAAAATGCACCAGCCTGGACAGACTCTAATATAATGATTCCTTTCTTATGTAGGTGAGCAAATAGTCTGTTCTGGGCGCCATACACTAAGTCAGTCATTGTGTCTTTAGGAAATAAGATGATTTTATTTTTTTTCGGGGATACAACGATGTCCATGTCGCCGTGATCGAAGATCATAAAATCCCCTGCCAAGCTTTTACGAATATCAAGTTCTAATACTACCTTTGATTCTTTAGCAGCATCACCGATCTTAATCGTTATTGACATTTGTGCTGATTTCCTTTACCAAGCTTTGGGTTCTTAAGATAGATAAAAGCTTTTCGTCATTGATAGTGCTTTCTTTTAGATTGTTTAGGTTGCCGATGAGCCTATTTGTTTTTTCAATCACTTCTGAATCTTCCGAGTTGGCAACAGTCAAGGATACGCTTAGTGCCTCCTTTAGCCTCGCCACCTCATCGTTTAAAAACACTTTGAGTTGGACCGCGTTATCTGAAAACGAAGAAACATAATATCCTAAAAGGTCTTTTTGTTCTTCTAAAAGCGAGTCATCGTATTTGTCATTGAACTTTCTGACAAATGTTTTATAGACCATATTATCTATTTCTTTATCTTCCATATTTTTTGGTAATGGAGCCGTCATTACTTCTGCGACTTGGCTTTCCAACATTACCCTCTTCTTGGGTGTCACATCATTCGAAAAAATCTGAGCTATTGAGGCTAGAGTCTTGTAGTTCGGAACAAAGTTTCCAAATACCGAAGAGGATACGTCTTTGTTGATATCATTAATCAAGTCTGTTTGTTGTTTAAAAAGATCATCCGGGTCAATAAGTATTTTTTGATTTCTAGATTCCTTTATTATTTTTTCACACACAAATCGTTCTAAATTCTTACTCTCATATAAAGATCGATAACAATCTAGATCTTTCTTTAGACTCGTGTGTGGTCCAAAGTGTTTCTTTATAATATTGACTATAATATCTCGGCGGGAATGGTCTTCCTTTAAAATAGAAGCTGTTATTTCTCTGACAAGAGCTTCATATACAAATGCTGTATTTCGCTTTTTGTTGTATTTTGCTTTCATCTTTTTTAATTATCCTTTTTCTTGTTTTTATCATCTAGTTCGGTTATTAAACTTCGCACTGACTCGTTGACCAAAAATATCTTCTGTTCTTCAATGTTTTCTTCTAAACTATAAATAGGCTCTTGATGCTCTGGAATCCCGTAACCGAGTGTATTTAGCGGACCAAGGCCTGGAAATATATTTCTGTTTCCAGGGCTACTCCTGCCTTTACCGTGCTGTGAGGCCATGGATCTGCTGCGGGGTCCGGTTCCCTTTCTCTTATCGTTCTTCCCGTTTTTCGCGTGATACTTTTCTCCCCTTCCATAAGTCCGGACATTTCTAGAGCCGGGGGGGACTGCAAGTAGCGATGATTCATCTTCAGGTGCTGCAGCTGGGTCTGCGTCTGCAGCCGGCATTTCTTCTGGGCCCAAATCAAGTTCGGCGCCCATGGGGTCTCCTAACTCATCTCCCATGTCGCCGCCGAGCATACCTCCAGTTTCGCCGGCTGCTGCGGCTTCGGCGACTGCTTGAAGGGCTGCGTCTTGTTTGCGATCGAAATACATTTCTCTCTGGTTCCGCACGAATTCCTCGCCGGACATAGAAAAGATATTTTCTGTAACCCATCGGCGTGAGAAGTATCCTTCTGTGGCAGATGCGGCGATATCAAATTTCTGTTTCCAGTGTTCTAATTCTTGTAATTCTGCGATCTTGGAAGGGTTGTTCAGAGATAATTCAAAGGCCAACAAATCATCGCCGCGGAAGCCTAGGGTATAAAGATGAATGATTCCAATTTTTTCTAGCTCAGAAATAATAACTCTTTGTAATCTTTGAACAGTCCTTGCGAATCTAATATCCTTTTGTGCCAACGTTGTTTTATCTTCTCCACCTTCCTCACCCATGGTTAAATATGACTGAGGAATTTTTAGAGCGGAGAAGAGCTTGTCGCGCAGATACTTGATATCATCAATTTGGGTAATGTTCTGAGCGCCTGCCAAAGTTTGGATATCTGTGGCTGACCCTGCTCGGATCGGAATAAAATAATCTTCTTCGATGCTCATTGGATTATATCTTAGATCGATGCGGCCATTCTCTGGATTGATTACTGAGTGTCTCTTTAGTGATGTAACTGTTTTTTCCATGAACTGTTCCACATCTTGCGGCGGGATAGCTCCTACATCGATTTTAAATACACGACGCTCTGAAGATCGAATAACTCGATAAGCCATCATAGCATCTTCCATAAGAGTTAATTGGCGCCAAATGCGTCGGGCTGGTTCCAGAACCGACGTGCCATACGGGGCGTGTTTGTCGTTACCCAAAATACGAAAGTGGGCCACTTGCCAATTTTCGAAGGTCATGCCGGCAGAGTTCCATTGATATTGGATGTAATTAGGGTTAGTGGAATCTTCTCCCTCTAGCCTTTCTATCTCAGTACTCGGTAGTGCTATAATTGACTTAACTCCATATTTGTCGTCGACGTCTAAATACAAGAAAAAATCCCCGTATTTACACATAGTTCTTGCCCATCCGAATAAGTTATATTCTACATTTAGAATGTTGCTATATAGTATATTAAGGATCGCTTTAAGTTCTTCATTCGGACACTTGATGTTGAGCATTGGTCGCAATTCAGAATATGTTGTCATTTCATCTGCGTAGATGTCCATGGAAGAGGCAATTTCTGGGGAGTATTCCATCTGGTCAAAATCAATGTAACGCTCTGTTCTTTTCTGATTAGCGATTGCATTTGTGGCTATCGTATCTAGCGGGTTATATACAGATTTTTTAAACTGCTGGCCAGATGCTGATTTGAATCTTGACGAAAACTTATCTAAATGTTGGCGTCTTATTCGCCGGCCGGACTGCGACCTATAATTAATGATCGGTCCAGAGAATAATCTAGTTAATGCTTTAAATAACTTAGATTCTTTGTTTGCGGGATTTTTGCCGTAGTTAGCCATTTTGTTCTCACTTAATTATCCACTTATACTGTTCATATAAGTGTTTAGCTTCATTCATTTTATCAAAGATGCTATCTTTTTTGTAGCCCTCTTGACCTTTAATTTGTGTATTCATAGTAGTTTTTGTCATATATATTGCATCTAGAAACGCTTTTTGATAGTTCAACTCTCTAGCATTCACTTGAAGTGCTGTATCTCTCACCCAACAAGCAATTGCTAACGCCATAATTAAATCATCATGGTATCCTTTCATTGCTTGTGGGCGACCGTTCTTCCAAATAAAAGTCTTCATCTCATTAATTAAACGAGAGGAATATACTTTAATTAGTTTATTTCTGATAAACTCTTCTAATTTTGCAATAATCAAGGGGCGCGTCTTCATAGAAGTTGTGAATCCGGGGACGGCGCTATTCATGTGCTCAGCTTGATATTGTTCGATGTACTCGTGTGTTGATTTAATAGAATGATAAACGTTGGGATATTGATACTCGTTAATTAACTTATCTAATACCGAGTATCCGATATTATTATTCTCGACCACAAGCATTGCTGTTCCAAACTCGCGGCCGACACTATTGAGCATATTAGCATACATATCGAGTGTTGGCTTTCCTTGATATTCTCCTATAACCTCTAACGTTTCAAGTTTTAGAATGTGAAATGTGGAAAAGTCGGCGCCGTCGCCCCTAGAGACATCAGCCACCATAAGATAATTACAGGTTGGATCAAACTCTTCCCATATCCAGAAATTACGATCGAACCCAGTTCGATATTTTGGCTCTTTTACCATCGTCAATAACCAACTCATCTCGTCTGGGTCAATAATTGTTTCGCCAGATGTATTGAAGTTACATTCAAGCTCTTGTGCAATCTGTCGTTTTGACATGTTCTTGGTTTCTTTCTTAAACCAAGCATCGTCTCTGTCCGGGTGGACATCCCATGACAATGATGTTAAATGAAAATTGTTTGCTCCAGCTTCGGAGTCAGTACAGGTTTTATGAAACCAGTTCCCAACACCGTTAGGCGTACTTAGTGCAATACATCGACCACCAGTTGATAGCGTGGGATATAGACCGGTCCATAGTTCGTCTAAGCCTTCGATGTGTGCAGCTTCGTCGAGAACCAACAAAGACAGTGCCTCAGAACGGCCGGCATCACCGGATGTGGAGGTTGCCTTGATTGAAGAACCATTAGACAACTCAAACGAGGTTCTGTTATCCACACTGATAGTGGCGATCTTTAGCCAATCGGGCAGGTTGCGCATGATATTCTTGACTTTCTTTACAAGGTTTCCTGCTGTCGCGAACTTGGTTGCCATGACAAGGATGGCCTTATCACGGTGGAAAAGCATCATCCAAACGATATAACCTGCAGTGATGGTCGATATACCTAACTGCCTGGCTTTTAGAATGACGTTAAACCGATAGTCGTTAAAATCTTTTAAGAGTTCATCTTGGAACTCATATGTATCAAACAAGATTAGCCCGTGAAGCGGGTGTGATATCCGTGCGTAAGTTTTTAGAAAATACGAAGGGTCTTTACCACATCTGAGTATTTCTTTAACGCGTTGTTTTTTATCTAATTGAAAGCTCATGCATCTTCATTTTCTGATTGCATATCCAATAATTCTTCTATCACGTCGTAGTGTATTTCTTTCATCATTTCTATGTCGCCTATGCCTTCATCCTCAATTAGTTTCCATAGCATCTGGTTTGCTTTCTCGGGGGTGGCTGACATTTTTGCTTCATTTGCTCTGCCGCCGGCGTCCCAAACTTTCTGTGCTATTTCTCTGCGTAACGGAACAAATCCTTCGCCGTACTCGTTACTCAAATCGTGGAAGAATCCCTCTTGTAAAACCTCGCGTATAAGATCTTGTAAGTCATTTATTTTAAACTCTGGGAAAAATCCTTTTACTTGGGCTTGCCCATCGGCGCCGCGGGTATATAAAGTGGGTGCGGCAGCATCCTCTTCAGCATCACTCATTTCAACGCCGGGAATCTTCTCAAAGACCGCTTGAAACAAGTCAGCTACTTCTTCTGGCGGCATGCCTTGGATTAAAGCAGCTAACTGATCCTTAAGATCTGGCCCAGAGTCATTTTGGAAACCACTATATTCGCTCTCTGGAGCATCATCATGTGGAATATCCATCGGATATGTGTCACTATCATTTCTCTCTTCTGGCTTGGGGACGTCCGGAGGCGGTGGTATTTTGCGCCCATCAGCACCCATCCAGTCGGGCCTAGGTCCGCCCTTAATATGGGCGATTAAATCATCAACCTTGCTCTCGCTGATCTGAAGACCGCCATCTTTAAGATATTCTTCAAGAACAATGCGATAAAGGTTATCTCTGGTGAGCTTCATTCTATTTCTCAGAATTTTTGGGGCGAGTATCGTTATCTGGCCTTGTTCCGCCCTTACCATTCCAGCCACCTAACTCAACGAACGATTTCCAATCTGCCTCAACGGTGTTGGTAGAACCGCTGTTATCTTCATTCATATCCGCGGACAATCCGCCAACTTTATAGTGCATTTTTGCAGTGACCCATGAACGTACTCTGGAGGAGTTCTCCACACGCACGTCAATCTCTCCCTCTTCGGTGAGGGCAACTGTGTTACCGGTAATCTTCTTATATTCTTTCTTAAGGAATCCTGTAATGTCTGCTACACGTTGTGAAATCTCGTCCTCAAACCCCTGAGCATATACTTCTTTGAGCCTTATCTCGGACTGGTACCCTAAACACATCACATCTCCGTAAAACTTTACGTTGAAGCCATCCATCACACGCTTGTCAATTAGTGGATTTCCCTCTTCTCTTTGGAGGCCGGCGTTGATAGGCTCACCATCTTCTGTTAGGGCGCCATCATATGCGTTTGCTGCCGCTTGGGCTAAGCCCTGAATTATATCATAGGTGGATGCCATTGTTTATTTCTTCCTTTTGATTCTAATTGTGCTACGTCGCTTGCCTTTGGGCGCCGATTCGAGGCGCTGGAGTTCTTCTTTGAGGCGGCGGATTTGCTCTGCTACACTACGGCCGGCTTGGCCGGCTTGCTGCTTAGGGGTTTTTCTTTGGCGCATCGGATTTACGGCGTTGTCGTCGGTTACTGGACGCGGAAGGGTGGCGGCCATCTTATCAGATTTCGCGGCTTTATCTTTGGAAGCCGTACGGAGTGCCCCTGCAATAAGAACAGCCATATCTTCGCCAACGCCAAGCTCGGCTAGCAACATTCCAATAAAGCTAGCCTTCATTTGTGGGGATGACTGTTTTGCAAGGGTGGCAGCGATTTGCTGCAGCGCCTGTTGAACTTGTGGCCTTTTAAGCTGGCTCTTGAGAGCGGCCGAACTTGACAGTTTATCGGCTGCTGCCATGGCGACGGGCGAGTCTTCAATTCCGGCGCCCGGTGAGGGTCCGCCTTTTTTGCCGCGAGTGAGACCCAACCGGCCGGCCATGCCGCGCGCAGCGTCAGCAACACCACCAAACACCTCATCCAGTTCAGCTTCTTCTTCTTTGATAACCTCTAAGATAATTTCTTCTAGTAACTGTTTATTTATTTTCATTTTTAGGCCTCCATCCTTTTAACCATCTTTCCTCTCTGTCCTCGATATATTTGATGTAGCATTTCTGACAACATTCAAATTTTGTGAGACAGACATCATCCATTGATTTCTTTGGGATAGACCCGCAGACTGAACAATATCTCAGAGATTCTCTATTAAATAGTTTTTTCGAAACCTTTATACCATTTATATCAATTTTCTCTTGATACTCTTCATTTCTCTTAGTTTTTTGATAAAACTCTTTCATCTGTAAAAGGTATTCTTTTTCTTTGGTTTCGTCCCAGTTGGCTTTTGGATTGGCAATTGTTTCCTCACCATACTTCTCGGAGATTGCTTTTTCAATTGCCGCTATTCTATTTAAATCTTTATTTTCCATTGTATGCCTGGTGTATCCCGTATGCGGATGCTCCTCCAACCACCACACCTCCAACAAACCATAGCCATTTGTGGCGTGGTGAAGTCTTTTTGAGGGCCGTGGCCATGGCATATATTTCTTTATCTTTTTGCATTATAAATAAATCATACTCTTGTGTAAGAGCTTTGTGTTCTATTCTTAGATTATCAAGTTCGAACCGATGTTGCTCGCCTTGTTTTTCTAGTTCAAATTGTATCTTACTTTCACAAGATCTTGTATATAATTCTGTTCCTGCTAGTAGTTCAGCCATGGCATATTTATCAAACAAAACACCCTCGAAGGGTGCGCACTGATTCTTCCCAAGAATGGTAAAGTGTGGTGTTGTGGCGTTTGCCGATAGAGAAAGTGCTAATAATAGTTTAAGGAACATACTCAAATCCAAAGGTTGTTTCTATATCTTTAACTAGTTCTTCTTTGTCTTCACTAAACTTTCTAATGATTTCTCCTCTTCTCATTCTCTTTTCTTCTTCAAGTTCTTTCATCGTTATCTCATATTCTCGTTCTATCGATGCAAGTGACTCAAGGTGGTTCTCCATCAATAACTGCTTCTCTATTATTTCGCTTCTGTGAATTTCCTTCAGGCCTTCAATTTGTGCTTCATGGGATTGGGACTGGATTTCATATGCTTTTTGCATAAGCCTGTAGTCTCTCCCGAACTTCAGCATTAGAACAGCCAAAAGCGATACTATTAATATCGCTTTCCAGTTCTTTAATACAAAATCTATAAGTACTTTCTTAATCATTATAACCTCGCAATCTAGCGATGCCATCGATAATTGTTTGGCCTCCAATATAGATTGCTGAAATAATCACCCAGTCAGCGCTAGTGACGTGTCCCGTGAAAGTAAGGCCTGTAGCAGTCAGCCATACCATTAGTTTGCGCGATGTTAGTTTCGCCAACCATGTATCCACAAATGCTTTTGTTGTTGCCATCATTTTTTACCTCTCTTTGCTTTTGATATCTCAACTGCTGCTAGTTGTGCCTGTGCATCTTTCTTTGACTTTGGCTTCTTAGATAGTTCGCGGCCACTTTTAGATGTTGCTTTGTGGCCGCCTTTAACTTTCTTAATCTTTTCCATTATGTCTTCTTCCGCGGCGGTGTCGATCTTCGGAACCTTATCCATCACAGACACCAAATCTGGTGTTGCTATATTTTGAACCATAACAGTGCAGACTTTCTGATCAATTCCTAATACGTTCATGAAAAATTCCACGGCGCGGGATTGTATCTCGGACTCTGGCGTGTCTTCTATTGGCGCTTCATCAGGTCGCTGGACAGCTATCCCGCTGGCCATGGCGGCTACTTCATTTAGCTCTTCTTTGATGATCTGTTTAAGTTGGGACTTGGTGATTTTCATTCAAAGCTTTCCTGCCATCTTGGCTGAGACTGCGGGGTGAGCTGTTTTAAAATCGGCGATGGATTCACGGATGCTCTCTTCGTTGCACGGGCCATCGTACCATTCTTCGAAAAGCTCTAAGCCATTAGCTTTCTTAACGTGTTTTGATACACCCGCCTCTTGTAATACATGCAGAAAGATCTCTGCGCAGCATCCATCTTCTTCCTCCACAACAACAGCCGTAACTGTAGCGGTGGTTGTCGTGGTGTTGCCACTTATCCATCCTGTTATTGTATTCCATAAACTCATTTTATTGTTTTCCTTTAAGCTCTTCTAAGCCAAACATTCCTTTTATCTTGCCCATAGCTGTGAGGGGCTCCGGTCGTTGAGCAACCTTGGCTGCCAAGGCTAGCCAAGCCGTGGGGGTTCTGGGATTAGCCATTTTGGTGGCACTTTGAAGTTGTTGCGCAGTATATTTTCCGCTGTTGATTGCTTCGATTGCTGCGGCTACTTTCTCTTGCTGTTCTTGCCAAGTTTCGGACGCACCTCGGCCCATATTTGGAGGTGGTGGCATGTCTGGATCGAACTTAAAGGCATTAGGCCCAAGGTCGGCGACTAGTCTTATAAGCCACGCATTTATGGCTCCAAGAGCGCCGGCCGGCGAAATGGCGGCCTCTTTAATCACTTGCATCTTTTCATCCATAAAATAACGAGGATCGATAAATTTCTTGTTTTTTCTAATAGCCATTATATTATTCCTCTTAAGTTGCTAAACCATTCATACTTATTCGGCCATTCTGCCGGCGGTTTTTTCGAGTGCTTCAATTCTTTGTTCAAGTATTTCGATTTTAGCCATTAAGTAATCTCCGCCACTGTTCATCAATTGCTGAATTTGTTCATCGTTCGAATTCCATTGCCCAGCCTCTGGCACGCGATCTTCCAATATGGCGTTCAATTCTTCTTTAATAAGTTGTTTAATTTGTTGTTTTGTAATTTTCATTTCATTATTCCTTTTATGTTGTTAATCCATTCATGCTTAGTATCGCAATCAGACCGGGCACATTTTTTCTGACATAAACGCCAGAGAAAAGTGTCTCGCAGCGGCCGCCGACATAAGCGATTGCCGACTCAATATTCTTGCTGATTTTTGGATCAGCCACCATCTCCTCCGACACAACCAGCACCAACGAACCTGCTGCAGCCTTTCCTTTAGGGGGAGGACACGCAGAACGATTCATGCAGTTGTGAAGAATCACCGATCCAAGCTTTCCAGTATTTGGATCCTTAATCATGGTTGAGCCTAAGAAGGCACGACCGTCATTGCCCAGACATGTTTCCAAATCCTTGCTATCGAAAGATTGGATCGGTGAATCCTCGGTGGAGAGTTTTAACACTTGGGCAAGTGACTTAGCAAAAGTTGTGTTGGCGACAGGATACATGCCGAGCATGCCGATTCTGCCGCGGAGTAAGCGGGTGGCTCGTTCATTATCTAAGATGATATGCGGGTGCTTGGCAACATCATTTGCTAGCGTCAGCGCATTACGAGCGATTGTTGGGTTAAGGTTTTCTTGTGCTGTGGGCCATGAGACTATATAAACGACCTTGCCACTCGACTGCACAGAGCGCATGTAACGCTCAAAGACAGGGTGCAGAGCGGTAACAGAACTACCGGTACCGCCACCACCGCCAGCAAGGACGAATAACCAATCAACTTTACCGAGTTTGATACGCAGGGCATCTTCAACAATCGCACCATTTTGACTTAAAACCTCTTTTCCATATTCTACATTCTTTCCGATTCCATCAGAATCGGGAATTAAAACGACGTGGTCCTCTTCAACATTCTTTGGAATGTCCTTTCCTGTTGAGTTTACGAGTAGCGTCTTATTGAAACCCAGTTCAATAAACGCATTCGCCATTTTGTTGCCTCCACCGCCGACACCGACAAAGCCTACGTTAATCGAAGAAGGCGCAGTATTCTCGGGGAGTAAATCTTCATCAGAGTATTCCATCTGTAATCCGAAGTCCTCTACCATGCCGAAGTCTTCTGCTTCTACTGATTCGTGGTAGCTGTCTTTTTCCTGCGCGAACGCGGGAGGTGGTTCTGCGGGAGGCAGAAAATCAAATTCGTTTTTATCGTCGTCGTTTTCGTCTGACATTGGTTATTCCTTTATACTATTTGGCCATTGGGGCCGCATTTGCCCGTTCCATAACACGCAGGTCTTTCACCGGTATCTCTGCCGTAATAATATTCGTATTTATTTTGTACTGCCCACGAAAGGCGGAGTTCCTCCGGCAACTCTTCTACTCCGTTTCGTCGAATTGCGGCCGCTATCTTTCTGGCATCCCAATTGGCAAACGCCTCTCGGTCAAGATACTCAGCTTCGTAGACCGCTTGAGACCACCATTCTGCGTCCTTTGCTAGATTCTTATACGTTGGCTCCGTACCATCTGAACCTTGGCTGGCTGGCGCAATGTCACTGCCACCCCATCGAAGAGGCTTGTCTTGGTGAGACGTCCTTCCTCCCCATGGCTTTTTCTGATTCGCGGGGCGGTTCACGGGCGTCATGTATTCATCCAGCGCTGCTTCCAACTCTTCCTTGATAATTTGTTTAAGTTGTCTCTTGGTTACTTTCATTTTGCAATCTCCTATTGATTTACTCTTGCGTATCCGTCTTTCTTATCTATCTCGATTTGCATGTCAACACAGTCTTTGAGTGAATCAAGGTGCGAGATCAACAAAACGTTCTTAAAATACACTTTAATTAGTTCCAAGATCCTAATAAAGCCCTCCATATTTGTCTCGTCTAAAGCAGTTCCTGGTTCATCGAGGGCGAAAAGATCAGATTTAGGTAGTGAAGACACTCCCAGTAGAGCCAAACGAATGGCTATGGCAGCCAAAGATTTCTCTGCTCCTGATGCCATTTCAATTGGGCGGGGCTCATGTTTTGGGTGCTTGATAAATATGTCAAATTTCTTTCCACTATCTTCGAAGAAGACTTCAAACTCGACAATATTGGCAAGGACTTTCGCGACTTCTTGGTTGATGACCGGGAGTTTGCGCTTAATAATATCATAAGCAATCCCAGATGTATGCATACAACGCATGTAAAGATCATAAGCTGAGTATTCCTCCTGTAAATCTATGTATTCTTGTTTTTGGCTTTCGATTGTCTCGACTTTTTGTTCGAGAGAACCTACACTCTTATATAGTTCTAGCGTTTGCTCTCGGCACTCAGTACATTGCAGTCTTGCGG
>Ga0233429_1002339_pt1 | contig 19877 bp, 28 predicted proteins | sample SI_118_April2016_3_FD_179879 | JGI IMG/M metagenome (GOLD analysis project Ga0233429, IMG submission 179879) | Seawater microbial communities from Saanich Inlet, British Columbia, Canada - SI_118_April2016_135_MG | ecosystem: Environmental > Aquatic > Marine > Inlet | place: Canada: British... | reverse complement strand
CATGGCTGCGCGCCCTCATCACCGAGGGCTACGTCACCGCCCCCGACGACACGGTGCCCGAAGCCATCGTCGACGGTCAGCGTCAGCGGGTCGAACGCGCGCTGGGCGAGAACAACCCGCACCGGCTGGCACGCGAGCGCGACCGGCTGGAGACCATGCAGGCCGCCACGGTTCCCGGCGAGGAAGTCGAAACCGAAGTACCCGAAGTGCCCGCCAAGCGCGGGCCAGGAAGACCGAAGAAGAAGGGCTAACCCATGACCGTGGTTACCGATATCACCTCGACCGTCAAGGCACTCCGCGCGTACTCCCTCCCCGGTGGCGAAGCCGTGCGCGAGTTCCCCGAGGTGTCGCACGTCCTCTCGCTGCCCGACGGCACCGCGACCAGCACCGCCGATGACGTGTACGTCTTCACCGAGACGATCACCGCCACGGCGCACACGAACCTGGACCTGTTCGCGCTGTCACAGGAGGACTCCGCCGGAACCACCTTGCGGGCGATCATCATGGCGAACGTCAAGGCCATCCTGATCAAGAATACGAACACCGCGGGCGGGGCTGGCTACATTCAGATCGGCGGCGGCACCGACGGCGCAGGCGCGGCCGATGCGTGGGCCGGCGTGACCACCCCGTTCGAGACGGACGCATCGACCAGCATCGTTCCCCCCGGTGGCCACTGGCAGTGGTACAGCCCGACCGGCGGCACCGTGACGAACTCGACCGCGAACATCCTCCACCTCGGCGCCCTGTCCGCCAACCAGACGTACGAGATCATCATCATCGGAGACCATACCTAGATGCCCTTGTACGACCACGCTTGTGACGCCTGCGGCAAGGTCACCGAAACCGTCGTCCCCTACGAGGAGCGGGCGGTCACCTGTGAGCATTGCGGCGGCGAGGCGTGGCGCGTGGTCTCTGCATTCCAGCGGACCCCCCGTCTGTGGGAAGTCGACCCGGGCGCCTCGGCGCAGTTCGCCGGCCAGATGACCCGCAACGGGGCCAGCCCGAAGTATGCGCGTGAGAAGGCGCAGGGGAGCCACAAGCGGTGGCGTGATCGCCAGGTAGGCAACGGGGGCGACCAATGAGCATCACCGACGCCCGGTATACCTTCCGCTTTCTCGGCCCGGAGATGCTAGAGCAGGGGCGCGACAACCTCATCAAAGCGCCCAGCTACATCGACGGGGGCGTGATAGCTCCGTCGTCGGGCACCGTCACGATCCGCAACACCGCAGGCCAGGACGTGATCACCGCCGCCGCGGTCAGCATCGTGTCGAGCGTGGCGCAGTACACGGTCACGTCCGCAGTCCTCGGAGCACAGGAGCTCGGCGAGGGCTGGGTCATCGAGTGGTCGCTGGTCATGCCCGACACGATCACGCACACGCCCCGCAACGACGGCGCCTGTGTTCGCGCGCGTCTCTACCCCACGATCACGGACGTGGACATCTTCCGCCGGGAGTCGGCACTTGACCCGAGCGGGTCAGCCGCTATCACGTCGCTGTCCGACTTCCAGGACTACATCGACGAGGCCGACGTGATGATTCAGCTCCGGCTGGTCGCACTCGGCAACCGCCCGAATCTGATCGTCTCACCGTCCGCACTGCGAGACGTGTGGATGAACCTGGTTCTTTCGCTGGTGTTCGAAGACCTGTCCAGCCGACTCAACGAGGCGTACAGCCGCAAGGCCGAGCACTACCGCTCCGCGTACGAGCGCGCGTTCAACTCGACCAACTTCCTGTACGACACCGACGACGACGGCGACCCGGACTCCACCACCGACCGCAAGGCAGCCCGCCCGACCGTGTGGCTCGCATGACAGCGACGTCGCCCAGCGAGATCCGCGGCTCCATCGCAACGACCCTTGAGGCGTTGTCGGGCTGGACCGAGTCCCGGTGGGTCTACGACTTCATGGCCTACGACCCGAACACGGAGATCCACCAGACCTTCGCGCTAGGCGTGGGAGCGACGAACCCGACGGCACCGACGGGCGGCCGGCGCAAGGCGGTAGTCGAAGCCGAGACTGAGATCCTTGTCCGGTACCTCTGGCGCATTCGGGGTGATGCGGCGATCACCGACTACGACGCAGCCCTCGACGCGGGCGACGATCTGCTAGTCGCCATCCACGCAAACTGGCCGCTATACACGCACGTCATCTTCCGCGGGGTACTCCCGCGGTTCGTTCCCATCGAACTCGAGGGCCGGTACTTCATCGGCGAGATTCGGCTAGGTGTCAAACACGCCTATGCGTTGACCTAGCAAGCCACGGGCGCAAGCCCGTATGGAAGGAAAGACCATGGCTTCGATCTATTCTCACAGGCTCCGCAAGGCCGTCGCCGCCGTCGGAGTTGCCATCCGGTCCGCAGCCAACGAAGCGGATCTCACCTCGCCGGTCATCATCTCCGGCGCGGGCGCCCCGTCGGGCGACGAGGGCTTCGATCACACGCACATGCTGTATCTGCGCAACGACGCCTCCAGCGTCGACACGCTGGCCTATCTGACCTTCAATGGCGGCACCGGATGGAACGCCATCGAGGCCGGGACGAAGGCAGCGGGAGACATCTCCCTCACTGACGCCGGCGCGTACTGGACCGCCACCGACGTGGAGGCCGCGCTCCAGGAGCTGTTCGCATCCGCCCTGGGCGGCACCGACAGCACCACGCGCCCGTACACCGAGGACAACGTGCTGACCGACGACCAGACCTTCTACGCCTCCCTGGACGCCCTCGACCTCAAGTGGGGCGACCTGGCCAGCGTAGCCAACGGCGAGGGGACTGCACTGGTCGGGGCCGAAGACGCTGGCGGATACTTCGCGACCGCGACCGCCGAGGGCCAGCTTCAGGAGGTCGGACTCTTCGCCAAGCGCCTGACGCCCGCGCTGGTCAATCGCCTGTTCGACGACTTCAACGACAAGCAGGCCGGGTTCACCGAACTGGACAGCGCGTGGATCCTGAACAAGGGCAGCGACGGCGCCGCCGCGGATCCCGATGTCGTCGCCGCCGAGGGCGGATCCATCCGGCTCACCTCCGGCGCGGCGGGTTCCGGCATCGTGGCCGACGGATCACAGTTCGCGGGCGCGCATCCGGTCCAGGCCGACAGCGGGAACCTCATCTTCGAGGCTCGCGTGAACCTCGCCGACATCACCGGATCCGCGGTCTTCGTCGGGCTGACCGACTCCACCGCGCTGGAGATCCCCGCGACCATCGGTGGCGGGGATACCATCTCCCTCGTCGCCGACGACTGCGTGGGGTTCCTGTTCGACCCCGCCGCCGACACCGACGAGTGGTTCGGCGTGGCAGCGGACGGCACCGTTCAGGACGCCGGCAACGCGACCACCACCGTAGCCCCCGCGAACGGCGTCTATCAGCGCCTCACGCTGACCGTGAGCGCCGACGGCGCGACCATCGCGTTCGCCATCGACGGCACCACCGAGTTGACCCTCACCGGCGACGTGGGCGTCAGCCCCGACGTCAACCTCTACCCCACGATCGTGACCATCTCCGCGGGCGCTGCGTCCAAGACGGTGGACTGCGATTACATCTACCTCGCGGTCGACCGCTAGAAAGGGGCCGAGACCATGGCCTACGAATCCGCAATCGCGAAACAATGGACCGACGGATCGCTGGTCCTCAGTGACGGCACCGGATCTCCCGTGTCGTTGACCGTCGATCTGGAGGTCGGCGATATGTCGATCACCGGGCTGGGCGAGTCGCACAAGGATGTGCGTCCGTACTACTCCCGCGGGTCGCTCGTGTCGCTCCGCAAGGGTCAGGACGCGCACCCGGCGATCAGCTTCTCCACGCTCATGGGCGGGCTGTCCGACGCGACGAAGACCACCGTGTCGGACTTCCTGCTGCGGCGGAACAGCTACAGCGGGAACATCTCGACCAGCACCGCCCTCGGCGACGTGTACACGGTCGACATGGCACTGACCATCGAGGGGACTGACTTCGGCGACACCGCCGATCACGTCAGCACCGTCACCGACGTGCACGTCACTCGCGACCTGAGCGAGGGCGAGCCCAACACGATCGCGTTCAGCGGCACCGTTTACGGTACCGTGACCGAGACCTAAACCAGCTGCCCGTGGGAGGACACATCATGGCGCAGGCAATTACTACCATCCGAGTCGGGGACGGGGAGATCGAACTTCACCGCCCCGCTTCCTACTCCGCGATCCTGGACATCATCGGCGTTCTCGGTCGCAACCTTCCCCGCGGCTACGGTGCCGCCGTCGGCGCGTGCTGGCCGGCGGCTGCCCCGTGGCCGGGGGAGAAGCAGCCCAGTATCCGCCTCCTCGCCGCTGACGGCCTGGACTATGGCGGGCGCGTGATCGACGACCTACGCGGCGCTGGGATGCCCTGGTCCACCATCGCCGACGCTGGGCGAGACCTCGCCGACGCACTGGTCGAATTCCAGGTCAGTGAACAGGAGGTCGCGTCTACCGCAAATTTCTCCGCGGAGCCCGTGGAGGGGCCGACCGAATGATGCTGGAGATATGCCGGGAGCACGGACACCCGCCGTCTTGGTGGCTCACTCTGAGCCACGATGATCGGGTGCTGCTTCTGGCCGAACGGCGGATCCGTGCGAAGAAGTGACGGCACATCGACGGTCAGCATCACCGGCGCACTCGACGACCTCGACGCGATGGCCGACGCCGTAGCCCCGCGCATCAAAGCGGAGTTCGAGCGGGTCGCGCGTCTCATCGTCAAGCGAGCCGGCGACGAGTGGCCGCACCGCCACGGCGACAGCTACCGCGGGTTCCGGGTCACGACGACGCTACGCCCCGACGCCCTGGTCACGACGATCAGCAACCGCGAGCCGTACACCGCGCGGATCAAGTGGAGCCGGTACACCATCGCCGAACTACGGCAAGCGTCGAAGACGCAGGCGCAGACGGCGTACCTGAAGTCGCAGCATGGCAAGGGCGCCCCGCGGGATGCCTGGATAGAAAAGAAGCCGCTCACCGAGTTGATCCGCAAGCCCGCGCGCAAGGCCGAGGCGGGGCTTGCCGAGGCACTAGAAGCCGACCTCTTCGCCCTCGCGGATAGGGGAGTCTGATGGGTCGCGAAGCCAACGTATCCTTCCGCGCCGACATCACCGACCTGCGGAAGGAGTTGAAGAAGATCCCCGGCGTGACCGACGTTGAAGCAAAGCGCATGGTCACGAAGCTGACCCGCCAGCTGAAGAAGGCTGAGAAGGAATCCACGAAGGCGTGGAAGGCGGCGAGGAAGAACGGGCCGAAGAAGTACGGGCAGTCGGTCGCCGGGCTGAAGGGCATCTTCACCGCCGTGATCGGTGGCGTTGCTGTCCAGCAAGTCGGGCGCCTGATCTCCAAGTTCGCGGACCTGAACGACCAGATAAACCAGACCGCGAAGGAAGCCCGCGAGGTGGGCGAGTCCGCGGAAGACTACCAGCGGATCGTCGGCGCGATTGACCTGCTGACCCGCGGAGGCGTCAAGGGCTCTGAGGTCGTCTCCAAGCTACGCAAGAATCTGATAGACGCCGCCGACGGTTCCGCCTCGATGACCCGCGCCCTGGACAAGATGGGGCTAGCGGTCGAGGACTTCACCGGGCTGAACGCGGAAGACCAACTTGCGCTCATGGCCGAAGGGCTCGACACCATCACCGTGGAAAGCGTCAAGTCGCAGGTTGCGCTAACCCTCCTCGGCCGATCGGGCGGCAAGCTACTCCCGGCGTTCAAGGGCGGCTCCGGTGCGTTGAAGAACGCCGCCGATGAGATCGAGCGCGCGGGCTTGATCTCCAATGAGGCCGCCGCCGAGGCGGAAGCCCTCGCCGACTCCGCGCACCTCCTCGGTCTCGCGTGGATGGGCGTCAAGTCCGACCTGCTGGCCGAGGTGTCACCGGCGATCCGCGAGACCACCGACAACATCCGCGAGATGATGGCCCAGGCGCGTGAGTCCGGAGAGATCCGGGCACTCGGCGCGGCGCTGGCGTCACTCGCGGACAGCGATCTACTCGGCGGGATTGAGGCGCTGGCGTCGAAGACCACCACCGTTGTCAAGGCGACCGAAGGTCTGGTCAACGTCTACAACGTATTGAAAGCGCCCGTTCAGTTACTTCCCCGGTTGCTTTACGACGTCTTCGACTCGATGTCCGAGGGGGAGATCAGAACCACCGCCCTGGCCGCAAGCTGGGGCGCCCTGGCCGAGTCGGGCAGCGAGCTGATCGGCAAGGGTTGGATCCTCGACCAGACGACGTCCCAGCTGGCCCTCGACCTCGGGATCCTCGACGACAAGATGGGTGACGTTTCGTGGCGGACGGAAAGCCTGGGAACGGGCTTGGACGCCAGCGGGTCCAGCATCGAGGCATGGCAGGAGAAAATGGAAGGGATGGGCGGGGCGGTATCGGACACCAACGCCCACCTATCCTCACAGCTGGAAATGCTCCGAATGTTGGGGCTTGCCGGGGCCGCGAGGCCGGCGCCGACCGAGGAACGAAAGAGCCGCCCACGCGGCCCCGCCCGCGACACCGGACCCCAAGGCGAGTTCACCGGCATCATCGACGAGGCGCACGCCAACAACCTGCGGTTGCTGGAAATCTACGCCGCCGGTGAGAAGGGCAAGACCGACTTGGTTTGGGAGGGCGCGGGCGAGCGGTTCAGGATCCGCGACGAGGAGTGGGACTTCGAAAAGGAGTTCGCCAAGTGGCGGGAGGAGCAGATCGAAAAAGAGCGGGCGATGAGCGCCGCTGCCGCTGCCGAAAAACTGGGTTACGTCCAGTCCTACGCCGACTCCGCGATGATGATCCAGCGGGGACTTACGGACGCGGTTGTCCGCAGCACCGAAGAGGGCACCGAGGCCAGGCGCAAAGCCGAGGCCGAAGCCTTCGTCGCCAACAAGATTGCCGCCCTGGCCAACGTCACGGTAAGCACCGCCGCCGCAGTGGCCAAAGCCAACGAGATGGGCTACCCCCAAAGCATCGCCGCCATGATCGCCGCCGCCGGAGTAGGCACCGCCCAGACCGCCATCGTCGCCGCCGAGATGCCGACGTTCCACACGGGCGGCGAGGTCTCCGCAACGCTGGAGGCAGGCGAGCACGTTAGCAGCCGCCAAGCCGTCCGCAACGCAGGCGGGCACGATGCGTTGCAGGAGCTGGAAAAGGGACCGGCGACGGGCCCCGACTTCGTATCCGTCCACGTCAATAACCAGACCACGCAGGCCATGGAGTACGAGTCGTTGCGGCTCCGCTCCGGGCCTGTATGGGAATTGGTCCGCACCCGGCAGCCCTCGCGGACTTACCTACGCGATCCGTACCAAGGTGGCGCCTGATGGGTAACCAGAACACAAGCAGGACCACGCACCAAGGGATCTTGGTCCCTGACGAGCGAATCACGAACGCCACGCTGAAGGCGTCCGGGGCCGGTGCGACGGAATCGACGTTCAACGAAAGCGGCCCGCATACGGGACAACCTGTGGCGCAGTCCGATTCTGACCTCATGCTTATGGGCGCGGGAGATCAGTCCAACGCCGGTCACCTGGAGATCCTGACGCGGCGTGCGGGGCATCCCCGACACGGTGACGGCGGCATGGTGTGGCGGGACGTGGAGGCGGGCGACGGGACCGACGACTACAAGGGGCATGATTGCTACAACGCCGTGACCGGCTGGGATCCGCTGTACTACCAGACCACGAACGTTCTTGAACCGCACCTGAACGTGCTCCGCCTCGCGTCCGGTAACCTCCTCGCGTCCGGGATTGTCGACAGCTCCGGCAATTACGAGGTGTGGCCCTACGCGCGGGCTACGTCGACGTGGGGACCGGGGATTAACATCGGCGTCCAGGACACGACAAACACGCGGCAGTCGTGCCTGGTCCAGTTGCCCACCCGTTACGACGACTCCTCCACCCCGCGCGTTCTTCTATTCATCGTCACGCCCGACGGCGCACAAATTGACTGCTACTCGTCCGACGATGACGGGGCAACGTGGGCGCTCCTCGGCGCCCGTATCTGTACCGAAGCGATCCTAGATAGCGGCGGGTCCGTCCCGACGATCCTGCGGTTACAGGCGGCGTACAACGGCGGGCAAATCCTCCTCGCCTTCGACTACGTGGACACCGCCGTGTTTGTGACTCAGCAGTGGGCGTCCAGCGACAACGGCGGAAACCTGTCAAGCGTCGGGTCTACGCAATCCCTGAGCGCAGGTTTCCTCTGCCCGTCCGTGTCGGCACTCCCCGGCGGTGGGTTCCTTGTCTCATGCTGGACCGATCACCCGTCCACAAACGGATGGTATAGCTACCGCGTGGCGACCGCGTGGGACCTGCTCACCACCGGCGACCGCGCCGCAATCTCAACCATGGCGACGAACCTTGGCACGCACGGGTCCACGTGGGTCGACGATACCGGGGTCGCTTACGCCATCGTTACCAGCAAAGACGCGGGCAACACGCGTTACGAAGTCCACGCCGCCAGGTCATCGGACAACGGCGCATCGTGGGCGGCGTTCAATCTCCAGGCATGGAGCTTCGGCGACAAACTCGACTACTTCTCCAAGTTCGACATCGCCTCCACCGAGGGGCGCGCGGCGATGCTGTCGAGGTGGGCGGCGTCACCGGCGCAGAACTTCGAGGGCGAGTCTGTCGCCTGCGTGTGGTTGGGCGGCTACTCCCGCCACACCATGCCCGATTCCACGTCGGACGTGGACGACTCATTCGAGGACGTCAACGCTCTCGCATGGGCCGACGACGTAGGCGCCACCGGCGACGGGGATCTCTACCTCCCGATCCAGCTTCCCGGCTCGATGGGCTGGGGCGGCGGTGGCGGAGGCGCGACCACGCTGACGGCGACAACGGGGGATTGCCATATCTCCACGACGGCGGGGCAGACGGAGCCTTACCTCAAAGCGAACGCGGTAGCCCACGATACCGCCATGGTGGAGGTTGCCGTCCGCGTTCCGTCCGGTGGCGATGACTCGACGAATCAGATCGCGGTGGGTGTGCGCCTCGCCGACAACGGCTCCTACGAAGTCGAGGTTGAAGTCAGGTTCGACGCCGCCGGATACACGGTTTACGACGTCGCCGGAACCGCCACCGTGGGATCTCCCGTCGCGCTGGACATGACCAAGGAGCGGCACATTCGGATCGCCTTGCAGCACTTCCCCGCAGCCGGTGGAAGCGGCGAGGTTCAGACGTGGCACGCCGCCGACGCCCATGTCCGCGAGTGGGTGACCAGCGAGGCGGGGACCACCGTCGACGCTGGCGTTACCGCGAACACGAACAGGATCCAGTGGGGCCACCTCACCGCCGCAGCGAATGATTCGTACTGGACGATGGTTGGTTATTGCTACCTCGTCAACGGGTGGGCGGAGGACCCGGCGTACTATTCGATCTTCGGTTCGAATTGGTCCAACCCGGAATGCCTGCGGACGCGATCCTACTCGCCGCACCTGACGGGGATCACCGACGGCGTTCGCCTCGCCGCCGAGTCTGGACCCACCCGGATCGGGGATGCGTGGGACGTCAAGGCCGCATACGACTACCCGATCGCCAACGTGGACCCGCGCATCTCGTCAAGCCCGTCGCAGACGTGGCGGTCGGTCGATGACGGCTCGCAAGTCGAACTCGTGTGGGACACTGAGGCGCTATTCACGGACGAAGGCTACCTAGACAACTCGGCGATCGGCGCGTTCCTCTTCGGCGCCAACTTCAAGGATGCGTACCTGGACGGATACAACGGTGCGGCGTGGGTCCAGATTGCCTACATGGATGCCGCCGTCGGGTACAAGAACCTCGGGTTTACCCGCAAGGGGCGCAAGGTCATCCCGTCCGGTGGGACAACGACGGCCGACAACTACCTCTACAACGAAGACCACGTAGGGGATACCTTCGACCTTGGCGCCGCCGGCAGCGAGGGCGCCGCGCAGTACGTGAAGATCAAGCACAACACCGAAGGCGCGTGGGCCGGCAGCGGGACGAAGTTGCCTACCGTCACCTTCGGCACCGACGAGATGAACGGCGGGGAGGTGTCGTCGGGCACCGGCGCGATCTGGCGTCAAGCGTTCGGCGCCGTCGTCCAGGACTATTCGGCGACGTACTCGCAACTGCGGATCCGGATCCCCGTCCAGACCACCGCCGCCGGGTACTTTGAAATCGGGACGATTGCGATCGGGCACCTGGCGATGCTGGGGACGTCCATCGATAACGGCGTGGCGTGGGTCGCGCTGAACCCCGTCTCCATTGTCGAGCGCCCGGGCGGGGGCAGCGTTGCCCGCTCCGATGGGAAGCAGTCCCGCGAAATCACCTTCGCGCTGGCCGAGGGCGTCACCGACCTGACGCAGACCCGGACGACCCAACCGTCCCCCGACTACATCCTAGGCAAGTCCGGATCCTCGCTGCCCATGGCCGCCGTCCGTGACGCGGCGCGCGTACTCGACGGGACGATCCGGCGGGCAGAGGGCGCCAAGTTGCCGATCCTCCTGTTGACTGCGGTTGAATACCTCACCGGCGGATCCTCGTCGCAGTTTGAAACGCGGCGGGATTGCATGCTGTGGGGCCGCGTCCGCACTGACCTATTCCGACAGTCCCCGCTTGGGGATGAAGGCGTCGATGAACTCGAACGATTCCAGACCGTTACGATCCGCGAGGAGGTGTGATGGTCCGCAAGTTCACCGAGGCGCAACTACGCGGGTCGCTCCACTTCCTACTTGATTTCAAGTGGGCCGGGCGCACCGTGCATCTTGCCGGGCGTAGGTTGACCGCCCCGATCGGGGAGGCCGGCGCGGACGTCGAATACTTCCCGGGGCTCAAGTGGGCGCGGTCCTTTGACCGGCGCTTCGGCATAGGGTCCTCTGGTGCGTCGGGAACATCCGCCGGCCTAACGCTGTTTCTGTATCCGCACGTTGACGTGCCCGCGATGATGGCCGCTGGACACGTCCTCGGCTCCGCCACCGCCCGCCTTATGCTGTGGGCCGATGGCTCTAACGACACCTTGACGATTCTCGATGGCGCAGTCCGTGACCCAGCGTGGACGTCAGCCGAGGAGCCGATCACGGGAACGCTTGAAGTAGCGCCCACCGTCGACGCTGGTTTAATCCCAGGCCCCAATGCGCGTGTAAAGGCGCCCACCGGCGGCGCAACCTGGACGGCCTTTGACCTGACAATCGGCGGCGAGTATTACCCGATCGTATTCGGGTCTCCCGCCGGAGCGAAGCAGCGGACACGAGGATCCCCCGCCCTCTACGTCAATCACAACCCGGGATCGGAGCGGGTGTTGATCGCGGGCCACCACACGCACGCGGGGGCGAACAGCTCCAAGGTCTTCATCTCGAACCTATCCGACGGCATCGGCGCAGAGGAAACCGCCGTCAACGGGTACGACGACCTAGGCCAGCCGGTGACAACCGCCGACCTATCCGGGTGGGTGGCACCACCGAGCGACGGCGATGACTTGTGGTGCGCGTGGACCAGCGCCGCGGGCGTTGCGTCCTATGGTATGCTAGCCGACGACGGCTCCGCCCCGATGCAAGGCGCCGGCGACGTCCTTCAATGGATGCTGCGGCGGTCTACCGTTCCTCACGACACCTCACGGATCGCCGCGCTCGCTGAGTACATCAACACCTACACGCTCGCAACCTACGCCATGGCGGAGCGTGGGGAGCGTGTCCCCCCGTGGCACTGGATACAGGACGCCCTCCTCCCCCTGCTGCCCGTCTCCCTACACTACGGCGATCGGGGGCTGTTTCTCCAGCCGTGGCGGCACACGGCGACCGCGGCCGACGCCATCGCAGACCTGAACGCGGACGCCGGTGGCAACTCGACGCGGTTGTCGAACGTCAACTCGACGCCACGCGATGCCGTCGCCACGACCGTGGAAGTCAGCTACGACGTCGACCCGCGGACGAACTCCCCCGCCGAGTCAGTCACGCTCTCAGGCGATCCCGCCATCCTCGACGACGTTGTCGAAGCCGTAGAGGATCCGTGGCTCACCGAGGCGTGGCGCATCTACGGGACCACCAAGACCGAGGCGAAATCCGCCCGCGCTGTTGAGGACTCCGGCACCGCAGGGCGGATCGCTTCGTGGGTCAGCCGTATGCACGGTCCCCAGCGATCGATCGCGGTCTATCAGGTAGACCAGTACCCGGGCGGGCTGTTGGACCCGGGAAGCGTTGTCACCATCACAGATACCGTCCGGGGCTGGGCATCCCGCCCCGCTATCGTCCACGCCGCGCAGTGGTCGGACTCCGGACGGGTAGACATCGAGATTCACGTCCCCGCCTTCCCGCGAGGCGAGGCAGCTTAGGAGTTTGAACCATGGCGACCGACTTGACCGGCACCGCGATCCCCGTCACCGGGTCGATCACCCTGACCAACGCGAACGTGGCATACGAGGTCCAGCTCCCCGCCGCCACGCGGTCGATCATGCTGGAGATGAAGACCAACGCGGGCGAGGTCTCGTTTACCGGGACCGATACCGTGGACCTCGGTGACGCCAACATGGCCTTGCCGTCTGACACATGGGTCGACCTCGACATCCGACGATCCCGCGCTCCCGGTGGCGAGGTGTCGATCTATCTCCAGACGGCAACCGGCGGCACCAAGTGCGCCTACACGCTGACGAACTAGGGAGGCCGGCATGTCTGGATACGTAACCATCCCGAGCGACCGGATGCGGACCGGGGACTACGACGCCGACGACGACACCTTCGTTGACGTCGCCGAAGGTCTCCGCGAGACCGGCGGCCCGACCACGCTGACCGCTGGCGTTGTGGCCGACGGCCAGGTCGTCACCCGCAGCGGGACCACCTACGCGGGCGTGGCGCGGGCTGGGGTCGATACCGACGCGACCACGCACGCCGGCGCCACCAACAACCCGCACGCCACCGACATTGACAACCTCGGCGCGGGCACGCTGGCCGAACTCAACTCCGCCGTATCCGACGCGACCCTGGACGACAGCGGAGACGCGAGACCGCCGAGTGCGCACACCCACGGGAACGCAGACCTCACGGGCGTGCCTGGCCCCGGCATCGACACCGACGCATCGGCCCACGCTTCCCTGGTCATCGGCACCGCGCACAGCGGCACGCTCGCGCAGCTGAACGCGGGACTCTCTGACACGAACCTGACGCCGTACTCCCACGACGTCGACCTCTCCGGCACCTACGATTGGAGCGCCAACGGCGACGGATCGCAGGACACGACGTCGGGCTTGTACGCATACGAAGCCGCGGGCGGCGACCTCGCTGCGGCTACCCTCGAGGTCGGGACCAACGTCATCACCTGGAGCATCACCGGCACCACCGACCCCGCCGACCGGGAGGTCTTCCTCGTCGCGCGCCTGGACGGGCTGAGTCTCGCCGACCTCTACCTCGCCCAGTCGATCTGCGTGACGATCTCGCTGAACGTCACCAGCATGGGCAGCATCAGCGGCGACAACATGAGCGTCTACATCGCGAACGAAGACGTGGCGAACACCGCCGCAGACGAGAGCATCCGCGCGATCCTCAAGTACGACGGCGCGAACAGAACGGTCAACGTCCAGCGTGTGAGCAACAACAACTTGACGTCAGGGGCCACCAGCAACGTCGCGCAGTGGAACGCGGCCAGCACGCGGATCACCATGCGCGCCAGCATCGGGCTCCTCGCCGCCGACCACTTCGACGCATCCGGAAACAATCAGGTCACGCCGGCCACCGTCGCCGAGAACAACTGGCACGGGCGCTCGGGCGGAGCGAATGCTCCATACATCGTGATCTCCATGCGTGGCAAGGGCGACGGCGCGACCCCCGGCACCTCGGCCGGTACCATCTCCGCCATCAACGTGCGGATCAGCTAGGAGCGATCATGCCGTTCATCTACAAGGGCCGAGCCTACCCCGACTCCTCCACGGTCATCGATGCCGGTGGCCGCCACTTCCTCTGCCACGTCGGCGGCTGGACTGAGATCCGATCGCCGGCCGAGGTCAGCGAGATCAAAAACGGCCGGATGCCCGCGTGGGCTTCGCTGCCCGTCGTCGCCGACGAGGATGCAGCGGTAGCCGCAAGCGTGTCCGACGCCATCGAGACCGCAGGCGACGAGGACGGGCGCGAGTCCCGGCGGGAGATGGTCGCATCCCTGCGTGCGCTGGCCGCGGCTGACGGCAGCGAGAACAAGGGGTGGTTCGCCGAGCACGAACGCCGCGCGCGCCTGGGCATCCCGAACAGCCTCAAGGCCAAGGCGTACAAGGCCCGGTGCCAGGCCGACGCCCGTGCGAAGCTCGACCGGCTGAGCCTGTGAGCCCTCCCCGCGCCGCTGCCCCGTTCGTGAGGAACCCGCTGGTCCGGCTGGCCGGCGTTCGCTCCTCGTATGACGCCGACGGCGAGACGGGATCCGCGTGGGCAGACCGCGTGGACCTGTCGGCCAAGTCGACGGGCTGGGGCACCGAGGCGCTGGCGATATGCCTACGCGCAGCACAGGGCACCGTAGAAGCCGCTGGAGGGACTCTAGGCGTTACCGAGTGCTACCGCTCATTCTCCGTCTCGCAGCGCGCACACGACCGCTACAAGGCCGGCGAGCGGAAGCACTACGCCAGCCCCGGCGGCGCGAGCCTGCACAACGCGGGGCAAGCGATCGACATTGACGTCTACCACCTCGGCGGCATCGACCTGGCAGAGGCGTGGGACATCCTGATCCCGCTGGGCTTCACGCCGATCATCCCGACCCCCGACCGCAAGCGTAGCGAGTGCTGGCACTTCGACTTTCGCGGTGAGTGGCAAGACTTCTACGCATGGGCGAAAGCCAGCATCCGGCGCGATGCCTACTCGCAGTTGGCGCGGGTGCTGACCCTGGACGCAGGCGCGTGGGATACCGACGCGAGCGGCTGGGACATGGCGCGCACAGAGGTGGCGTACATCCAGGCGCAGCTGCATAGGATCGGCGTCCACGTCGTTGGCAAGGTCGACGGGCTAGCCGGTCCCGCTACCCGCCGCGCCGTGTCGGCAGCGTTCCCGGAGTCGGCGCAGGTCGGCGACATCAACGATCACGCGGAGCGGGTGGTAATGGCTGAGTGCCTGAACGCTTACCCCACGCCGCTGATCCGTCAACATCGAGCCCACTGGAGGGCAACCCATGAGTGATCACATCATCGAGGCGTGCGCGAGAGCGGCGCACGAAGCGAACCGAGCCTACTGCATCGCCATCGGCGACAACTCGCAGCCTGCGTGGGAGGACGCGCCCGAGTGGCAGCGGTCAAGCGCAGCCAACGGCGTCCGCGGGGCGCTTGAGGGCAACACGCCAGAGCAGAGCCACGAAGGGTGGTTCGCTGAGAAGGAGGCAGCGGGGTGGGTGTATGGCCCCGTGAAGTCCCCGGAGAAGCTCGAACACCCGTGCTTCGTGCCATACGCCGAACTGCCGCCCGAACAGCAGGCGAAGGACGCTGTGTTCCTGTCGGTGGTTCGTGCGGTTCACGCAGCGCTGGAGGGATAGTCATGCCTGAGAAGAAAAAGAAACGCGCCGCGCCCCTGTGGGTGGTCGCGATCCTCGCGGTCATCGCTGCCGTATCCGTCACCGTCAGCTATCGGGACGGCGAGATCAACTGCGAGGCGAGCGTGGATACTGAGGATCTGATCGCCGGTCTCGCCGAGGACATGGACGACGACAGCGCCGACGATGATAGCGCGGGGGAGGAGTGATGCCGCGCCACCTGAAAGCCAAGCGCAAGGCCGCCCGCGCAGCCCGCAAGGCGCACCGTGACGCCCTCCACGCCCTCGCCGATGACCTGTTCGACGACATGGCCGACGAGCTCCCCGCATTGCGCCCAGCGCAGCGCGTGTGGGCGCTGGCGTCCGAGATGGGCGAGCGTGTCGACGCGATGATCCCGCTCCCGGATCCGTGGGAGCGGTGGGACGGGCTGGCCTTCACCTTGATTTGCTGCCCGATCGCTGGCGCCATCTTGCGCAAGGCGAAGAGGCAAGGCCGGCTGTGATGCCCGCCCGCTAGCCCTCGCCGTTCTCGGCCTGTGGCTGGCGGCTGACGTGATACGCTACGGGGTGGGAGATTTGAGGGTGAGATGTTTGCGCTAGATGTCCGACAGCAACGGCTAGACCTGGCAGCTGATCGGGTGCTTGACGCAGTGCGGCAGAGAAGGGACGCAGACGATGCCGGCCGAAGGTTGGTTCGAGCGCGAGCTGATGGAGATTTCGCAGACTGTCAGCGACAGCGTGGAGCGGCGCCGGCAGATCTCTGCCCTCCAGGATCGCCGGGACAGGGAGCGAGCACAGGAGATCCTGGACAAGCTCGACACGACAAGCGACCAGTTGGACCGGGTAGCGACGGCGCTGCTAGACGACAAGGACAGCGGGACGAAGACGCGCGAGGAGATGGAGACGCTACGCGAGGAGATGGAGACGCTACGCGAGGAGATGGCGCGGCTCACGCTGATCCTGACGGCGAGGCGGGAGGCATCGTCGGGGGAGTATCCGCAGGCGCTTCCGGATGGGGCGGTGGAGACGATACCGGAGCGCAGGCCAGCGACACCGGGCGCCGTCCCCGGCTGGGTCGTCAAGGCCCTGCTCACCTTGCTCGCGCTCTCGCTAGCCGTTGTGGGTGGGGTCGTCGGTCTGAAGATCGTCGGACCGTGGTCGTCATTCTCAGTGGAGCCGGCGTCCTCGGATTCTGGGGAGCCGTCATCTACTCCGTCGTCGCCGGTTAAGGAGGAGGAGTCGGCGATCGTGTGGCCTTAGTCCGGGGCGGCTAGGATGGAGGCGGGGGTAGGCTGCATGGCTGCGGCTAGTAGGTGTACTCGACCTTCCCGCGCTCCTCGTTAAGCCGCGCGGCTTCTTCGCGCTCGGCCCTCGCCGCCTGCGCCCTGAACGCACCGAAGTCTTCGGGCGTGGGCTTGTCGCCGAAGTCCCCATCCGTCTCGCCCCTGGCGATCATCAGGTCCGCGATGTCGTATGCCCGATCAACGAGTTCGCTCGGAGTTGCCAGCCGGAGCCGCGACCTGCCCGCCGAGTCCTCACCGTCCAGGATTCCGGCAACCATGCCCCACCTATCCACCATTGCGAACACGAGCCGCGTCCGTAGCGCGATCCGCTCCCCGTCTTTGTGCGCGTTATCGACGCTTGAGAAGTGCTTGTTTTCCGTCATCTTGGTTTCCCTCTCTTCGTAGGTCTGTGGTTCCCCGTCAGGGGGCGGACACCATCCGCGCTGGTCGTCAAAGATCCAGCCCGGCGGCGGAAAGTCTGTTGTGCTCACGGCTTGCTCCTCGGCCACGGTCCCGAGACTACCCAGGCCAGGGCGACGGCGGAGGCGAGGAGGGCCAAGGCTACTGCCTGTTCAAAGCTCATCTCGCCCTCGGCGGCATAGCCCGCGCCATCCCCGCCCGATGCTCATCGATGATCCGCTGGAGGGCGACGGCGTGGGCTTCTGCTTGCTGGCGGGCGGTGGTCTCGGCGGCTAGGGCTGCGAGGAGGCGGATCGCGTAGTTGCGGAACTCCACGAGCCTGGCTGTCGCTCCGGCGAAGCCACCGAAGCTAAGCGTTCGGCCTTCGTTGTCTCGCACATCGCTCATGTCGTTCACGATCCAGGGATGCCCGGGCAGTGGGCCGCACCGCTCCCGAATCTCCCGCAACTCCTCGCCCGTCAGTCGCTCTGGCATGATGATGCCTCCTGTGCCACGAACGCAGCGGTCACTGCGTCTCGGTCATCTGGTCGCCACCCAGGGCCAACGACATCGAAGGGCCACACGTATCTCGCTTCGGCACCCTCGGCCACCGGGTCAGCCCAGATCATCTCGCCGCTGCGCTTGTCGTCGCCGAGGTACCGGCACCCGTTGCGCGCGAGCATACCGGGAGTCCAAGCCTTCCGCCTGGCTTCGCCCATCGCCTCGCGTAGAGCTGTGCCCGTCAGTCGCTCTGGCATCTCACACCCTCCCCGCCGTCGCCCAGAGCGCCCACGCAACGGCGCAGGCGAGGGCTAGTAGTTCCTGCATGTCATCCCCCTACCGCCGCCGCGCCCGCGGCTGCCATCCACCGCAGGGGCGAATGCACGGGCGCGACGGTGGATCCAAAGATGCGCCCCCGGCTGGGGCGATACCGGGGACGCGGCCGGCGGGATGCCGGCGGGAGAAAAGGGCACCGAGGGCTGTTCGTTGTTGTCGTTTTGCTGCGTTCGGTCGGCGCGGCGAAATCCAACGACGAGCAAAGCGGTAGACAACTCGTATCCTGCATCATTACAGACTTGCGAGATCGACCGTCTTCCTGCCCTCGGTGCTAATCGATAAGAGACCACGCGCCCGCCCGCCGCCGTAGGTGTGCGATGACCGATCGGCAGCGAGCGGGGCGTGGAAACTGGAGTCGTTGTGGTATCGGTCATCGCGTCTCTACGGTAGCACCGGGGAGGCGGGGGGAGTCAAGGGGAAACGACTCGCGGGCGGGCTATGAAGGATAGGCGTTTTCATTCCGTCACGAATACCGCTTGACGTGCGTTCCGCCGTTCGATACAGTCAAACACAACATGGAGGTTGGGTAATGGCGACGACGACCGAACGGGTAGCCGACTGCAAGGCGCGGCGGCTCCTCCTGAATATCAAACTTCGCGACATGGGTGGGCGGCTGGGTGTCTCGGCATCGACGGTCAAGCGGTGGGAGGATCTGCCGCTGACGGTTCGCTCCGCTGACCTGGACCGGTACGAGGACGCGCTACGGGATGCGATGGCGAAGCGATGACCTACCGCCCCCGCAACGCCGTCGCCCTCTGCCTCGACTTCGACCCCACAACCGGCGAGTGGGACCGGGAGGAGGAGCCGTGCCGCTGCTCCCACTGCTCCGCCCTCCTCTTCCCCGGCGACGAGGTGGACGCGGACGGGTTGTGCGTGGCGTGCGTGGCGAGGTTCGCGGCGCTGGAGTTTGAGCACGGGCGGGTGGCGCAGGAAGGGGCGGAGTGATGATCGAATGCAACTGCTCGGTGACCGACTACGACGGACCCGAGGTCTTCCGCGAGGAGTGGCGCCGGGCGGCAAAGCAGCACAAGTGCTGCGAGTGCGGAGACGCCATCGAGATAGGCGAGGAACACGAGTACGTGACCGGGCTGTGGGATGGCGTCTGGGACACGCACAGGACGTGCCAGGGCTGCATCAACATGCGCCGCCGATTCTGCCCAGACGGGTGGCTGTACGGCGGCCTTGGCGAAGCCGTGTACGAGTGCACTGGAATCGACCCGTACATCGTGCCGACACAGGACGACGTAGACGACGAGGAGGATCCCCGATGACCGACCGCCACGCCACCGTCCCGCTCGCCAAGCTGGAGGCCCTCCGCGACTCGCTCGCAGCGGCCCGCAACGCTATCGAGTATCCGGACAACCCCAACTGGCGCGGGCCTGATCAGGCGAAGTGGGCTGACGAGGCCATCGCGTGGGCCGACGCCGTGGCGGAGAAGGCCGAGGCGCAGCCGGAGCCGGACAGCCGCTTCGATGGATTCCTCGCGGCCGAGTTGTCCAGCTTCGTCGACCAGATGAAGCGGGCTACCGCCGAGGTCGCCGAGGAGGTCATCGGCAGCGTCGAGACCACCTATCTCCCGCATCTCGAAAACGACTATTGGATGAACGCGGACACGATCGCCGAGCGCGCGGTCCTGGCATTCCTGGGGCGCGACGACCAGCCGGAGCCCCGCGAGGATGACATCACCATCGACCTGTCCCGCTACGACGCCAAGGAAGTGCGCGCCGCCATCTTCCGCGACCACCGCGAGGCCATCATCGAGGCCATGGGCAAGGACCGTGACGAGGAGATCGAGAGCCTCAAGCGGCAACTGGAGTTCGCTAGGGATTACCGATGACCGCCGCCGAAAAAGTAGCCCGCGCCGAGGCCAACCTCCGCGCCATCCTCGACGGTCTCGAAGCCGACGGCGGCATCACCGACCTCGCGCACATCCGCATCCGCACCTACCT
>Ga0233429_1002334_pt1 | contig 19917 bp, 16 predicted proteins | sample SI_118_April2016_3_FD_179879 | JGI IMG/M metagenome (GOLD analysis project Ga0233429, IMG submission 179879) | Seawater microbial communities from Saanich Inlet, British Columbia, Canada - SI_118_April2016_135_MG | ecosystem: Environmental > Aquatic > Marine > Inlet | place: Canada: British... | reverse complement strand
AGAGTGCCGCGCAGGGGCTAGCAATCGACCTGCCCCAGACTGAGCGCCAGCATCCTCTGCTCAAGTGGCGCCAGCAGCATGGATTGACCGAGCCGGGTCCCATGCCACGTCCCTACAATGAATGGCTTGCAGCCGAGGACAGCCGACTCGGCCGCAGCTGAGTCAAGCCGGGCCACGACGATGCAGGGACTTCTGAAACTGCTCAATCTGCGCAGAAATGAAGTGCCACGCCTGAGCCTCGCGGCACTGGCGTTTTTTCTGGTTGCCGTTGACGATGGAATCGTCAAAGCCGTCGCCTCTGGCGTGTTCAATATCCGCGTCGGTCCCGATCATCTACCGGCGATGTACAGCTGGATCGCCATCGTGTTCTTCGTCACCATGGCCATCCTCTCGTGGCTCACGACGAGGATCCCACGCAACCGGCTGGTTCTCGGTCTCTTCTTTGTGCTCGCCGCCGTGCTGGCCGCCAATAGCCTCGCCCTCTATCGTGTCGAAGGTGGCTGGAGTGTGGGCGATGAGTTCTACTCGTTCCTGTTCATTTCTTCCGAGCTTGTCCGCAATATCGCCGGCTTCCAGATTTGGATCGTCGCAGGGGGAATCTGTTTCGCCTCGCGCGCCAAGGTGCTGTTTCCGTTGTTGGCGGCAAGTACCACCCTCGGTGACATTGGTGGTGGGTTTCTTGTTGGTGGCCTCGGCAAGATTGGTTGGACCTCATGGCAGATCTATGGCCTGGCAGCTGTCAACACGGCTCTCGTGGTGGGTCTGCTTCGCCCTTTGATACGTCGTTACTTTGTCACGCCCGCTGGCGAGTCCTCCAGTGGCGCAGCATCCATGCGGCAGAATCTTGACTACTTTGCGCGGTCGCCGTATCTGCGCTCGCTCTTTCTGCTGTCACTGGTTCTGTTCGCCCTCTACACGGCCATCCACTACAGCTTCAATGTCGTCGCCCGGGAGAGTTTCCCGGATGAGGCGCAGATCATGGGGATGTTCGGGGCATTTTTTGCTCTTGCTGGTCTGGCGACGATGTTGACGACGACGCTCCTTTTGCGACACCTGCTTCGCTGGCTTGGGATTGGCAATGTCTATCTGTGGGTCTGTATCGCCCACGCTGCAGCGGCGCTCCTGTTGGTCGTCGTATTTGGCGATCTGTTACCTCTCCCCGTCCTGGCCGTCATCTTCGCCATCAATCTGCTCAACTATGTTCTGCTCGATGCGGTGATCGCTCCTACATATCAGGTTCTGATGAAATTGGTACCCGATCGTCATGCAGACGGTACGCGCATGATCATGGAGGGCGGATTTATGCTCCTGGGTGGCTTGTTGGGAGCTGGGGTGACGGCGTTGCATGCACAAAGCATCTTGAGTCTTTCACAGCTATTTACGGCGTTGGCCGCTGCCAGTGTGGTGATGGCGTGGGTCGGCTGGCGTCTGCGCCAGAGCCATCGTCAGGTGCTGATACAGGCGGTGAGGGATCAAGACTTTGATGTGGAAGACGAGCAGGCGATGCAGGCGATGCGGCAAGTCGTGGCCGAGTCGGTCGAGTTTCCGCGCAGTCTTCTGCTGCACACCGATGATGGCGTACGTGAGATGGGTATCGAGATTCTGCGGCAGAATGTGACCGCTGCAGCGCAAGTCTGTGAACCACTCATCGACCACGAGAATCCCCGCATTCGAGCCGCCACTTGGAGGACCCTTGGGGCGTCAACTGTTGATCAGTCCATCCTCGAACATGCGCAGCGGCATCTCGATGATCCCGATGGGCAGGTCCGCCTCCATGCTGCGCGCTGGCTGTCACAACTGGTATCTGCTTGTGAGCTGGAGGCAGCGCAACGCCAGGGCGTCATCGACACGGTTGCACCGCGATTGGTGCCGGATGCAGGCAATGCCGAGCTGCAAACGGAGTTTCTGGTCATCCTCGAAACGCTCAACGACCACGATTCATCCACGCCACGTGGCCTGATGTTGGAATCGCTGATCGAGTCGGAGGAGATCGCAGAAATCGTCGCTGGTATCGACGTGGCCATGCGCACTCAGCAAATCGGTGGATTTCTGGAATCGATACGCGGCCATCTTGAACATCAACATCCGGCTGTTCGGGAAGCCGCGGTTGGTACCCTGGTGATGGATCAGGACGAAGGTATGCCCCTTCTCATCGCTACCCTCGCAGATCCCGATCGTGACGTCATCGATGCCGCTGTGTCGACGCTTTCACAGCGCCTGTCGGTGGCCCCCAACGAGGGGGAGGCACTGTTGGAGTCGTTGTCGGGTGCCTCTGTGAAGCAGTGGCAGGGGCTGGTCACTGTCCTGAGTCAGGGAGATGACGATCTGGTTGCGCAATTAATCCCTGCAACACGCATGCAACTGATCGAAGCTCACAGAGCGAGGCTGGTCTCGGATCTACTGCTGGATGCGGCGCCCGAGCAAGATACGCGTCTGTTGCTCGATCAGCTGGAGCTCACGATCGACAGTGCACGGCAGTCGGCGATGCGTCTGCTCGGGCAGCTCGGGGATGTAGACGTTGTTGCCGATCTCGTCGAACGCATCGAGGAGGATGAAGAGGCGCGTGAGAATGCGATCGAATTATTGGAAAATATCGGTGACCCACAGTTGTTAGAACTGCTCCTGCCATTGCTCGTTGATGATGTGGAGGAGGCAAGACAACAGGCGTGGGCTCTAAGTGAGTGGGACAACACGAGTCACCGACTCGATATCGACGAGGCGCTCATCCACGTTCTCAACGCGGCGGATCCATGGACTCAGATGGCCGCTGCATGGACGACATTGCGTCTCGGGCATACGCATCTTTTGCTGCAATTGAGTGACCGGCTCGGCGACCAAGTGCCGACACAGGTCAAGGAGATCCTGGATCAGATGAACGATGATACAAGCGTTGATGTGAACGAGCAGCCCCTGACCAATATGGAAAAGATCACTTTCCTCAAGGGGTCACCATTCTTCGCCGCCCTTCCACTTGAGGAACTATACCATATTGCCTTGTCTGTTCAGGAAGAGGAAGTAAAGGAAGGGACCTGTGTCATCGAACAGGGCTCTCTGGGCGACAAGATGTATATCGTCGTCGCTGGCCAACTCGAAGTGCGGGTTTTTGCGGAAGGGGATAGTTCCGGGACGCAGGTGGCCATGTTGGCGGACAAGCAGGTCTTTGGTGACATGACACTCCTTGATGACGAACCGCGCTCGGCATCCGTCATCGCCGTAGAGGAATGTCGGCTCCTGTCACTTCAGCGAGGTGACCTCGAGCGTATCCTGCGGCGATATTCCTCAATCGCTTTCAGCATGATGAGGATTCTCAGTCGTCGCCTGCGCGAGGCCATGGCAGCCTGAAATCCTCCCCGGATCTTTGTCTGCGTCTGGGTAAGTGTTTGTAAGAATACAACTTAGACAAATACAACTGTTGCGCTTCTGCGTCATTTGTAGATGTTCTACAAAGCGATTGCTTCCATAGTGTATCCCAAATGGACATCCCAGCTGTTTTGGAAACGCATCGCCGTCCCGTTGAACATCAACAAAGACAAGAGGTTATGACGATTCACGCCGACGAAGATACGGATCTTTTACGCCGTTACTTCGCTGACATTGAGGACTCCACACCACTGTCACGTGAACGCGAGGTCGAGTTGTCCGCCCGCATTCACAAGGGAGATATGGCCGCCCGTGACGAATTGGCCAGTGCGAACCTACGTTTCGTCGTGGATGTCGCACGACAATATCAGAGTCGTGGTCTGAGCATGGCTGAGCTGGTTGCCGCAGGCAACGTGGGGCTGATGAAGGCTGCCGATCGTTTCGATGGTGAGCGCGGCTTTAAATTTATCTCCTACGCTGTATGGTGGATACGGCAGTCGATCATGCAAACACTCACTGATCAGACGCGGACCGTGCGTGTGCCGGTGACGCGACAGAATCTTCTGCGTGATATCTCTCGAATTCGAGCCAAACTCGGGGAAGAGGGACGGCGCAATATCTCCACAGCAGAGATTGCTGAAGAGTTAGGTGTTGCGGAAGCTGAAATCCTGGAGACCATGATGAAGGGGCGCCCCGAAGCTTCCCTTGATCTCTCCTTCGAAGAGGGCGACGAGCGCAACTTGATGAGTGTGCTCGCCGACGAAGCGGCGGCCTCCCCGGATGAGGGGGTCATGGATCGCGATGGTCGGGCACGAATCGATGCAGTGCTTGAGACCCTCGACGAGCGCGAGAGCTATATCTGTCGCTGCTACTACGGTCTTGATGGTGAAGAGCCTCTGACCCTGGAGCAGATCGGCGGTCTCATGAGCCTGACCCGCGAACGAGTTCGTCAATTGAAGGAGCGGGCACTGTCGAGGCTACGAGACCCGAAGCGATACCGGTCTCTTCCGGAGCTGGCAGAAGCAATGGGCGTGGGGGGCTGAGCCACACCACCTGACCCGCACACTGCCACGACATGTAAAATCGTTTAGCGAGGGGCACCGGCTTTTGTCGGTGTCCCTCGTTTGCGTTCTTGGGTGCAGTGCCTGTTCGAAGCCCACGATCATCTACGTGTCGCGAAACTCTGCTTGCAGGTCCCGCAGTCGCTGTCGCAGGTCTGTGACCCCTTCGGCGCAGGTGGGGTCCTTATAGCGATTGTTCAGCTCGTGAGGATCTTCTGCCAGATCAAAAAACTCCCAATACACGCGTGGTTCGCCCTCTTCGTCTGCTTCACCCAGATACTCGATCAGCTTGTAGCGGTCCGTGCGAACGCCACGGTGAGGACCGATGCGGTGCGGTGTGAAGTATTGGAATCCCGGCTCCGACATCTGCTCTACCTGCGTATCGCGCAACCGCCAGGAATCCTCGTAGTAGGCGTAATACACCGCGTCACGCCATTGCGTGGGTGTGGTTCCCATCATGAGGGAGCGAAGACTGCGGCCCTGCATCGTGGCCGGAATGTCTATACCGGCGAAATCGAGAATCGTTGGGGCCACGTCGACATTCATCACCATCTGTGACGTAACCTGAGCGTTCGGGCAGGACGCCGGCGCGCAAGCAACGAAGGGGATCCGGATCGCGGGATCATACATGAAGCGTTTGTCATACCAGCCGTGTTCACCGAGAAAGTAGCCATGGTCGGAGGTATAGATCACAAGCGTATCCTCGGCGTGCCCAGAGGCGTCCAGCCAATCGAGTACCCGACCGACATTCTCATCCACCCCAACCATCGTGCGCCATCGATCTCGCATGAAGCGGTTGAAGATCCAGTCTTTGCGCTGGGATTCGTCCAGGTCTGCCGGTAGATCATCGTAGTCGGATGCGAGACTCACATCGAAGCGCATATCCTGAGCCAGGCCGGCAATGTCCCTTGTTGCATAGTCATCCTCGTAGGTCGATGGCTTGCTCGGTTCGATATCAGCAAAGGCGGTCGCATGACGGGGCGCAGGTTGAAAGGGCCGGTGTGGAGCCTTGAACTGGTATACGAGGCAGAATGGATCTTCCTCTGGAACCGTGTTGAGGAATTCGAGCGCAAGATCTCCCGTGATATCGGTTGCATAACCCTCGAGCCGCTGGCGCTCGCCATTACGAATAAATTCCGGGTCGAAATACTCACCCTGTCCAGGGTGCACACACCAATGGTCAAAGCCGCGAGGATCCTGGCGGATGTGATATTTACCCACCAGGCCGGTGCGATATCCGGCAGCCTGCAGCAATTCGGGAAATGTGGGAATATCAGGATTCAACTCTTCGATGTTGTCAGCACCTTCCGAGTTGCCACGAATTCCATGAATGTGTGAGAAGACGCCCGTGAGGATCGTCGCTCGTGAGGGTGCACATAGGGCGTTGGTGCAAAAGGCACGATCGAAACGCGTGCCTGCAGCGGCGATCCGATCCAGATTTGGTGTCGGCGGCATCGCGGCACCATAACATCCCATTTCCTGCACCGTATGATCGTCGGTCATGATGAAGACGATGTTCACCGGGTTACTCAATGTCCGGTGCTCAGCGGTGTATCTCCCAGACGCAGGAACATCGCCGTATAGGCTCGTTGCATACGGCGGAAACTGGCGAGGCGGAAGAACTCGTCCGGCGCGTGTGCCTTTTCGTCATAACACGCGGCGGCAAATGTGACGGTATAGGTATTCAACGTTTTCAGCATTAGATCACATACAGGCAAGGTCCCACCAGAGCGGGACAAGAACGGCATCTGACCACATATCTCAGCGGCGACTTGCCGCGCCGTCATCAATCCTGGGTGGTCTGGTGGCAGCAGATACGCATTCGCCCCTTTCTCTTCGTCGGTGATACGCAGACGCACACCCGGCGGCAGGTGTTGTCGAAGATGCGTTTCAACGAGCGCTCTGATCTGGTCAGGGTCCTGATAAGGCACGAGACGGCAGCTGATTTTTGCGTGGCCGACGCGGGGAATCACGGTTTTGATCCCTGCGTCCTGAAAGCCACCCCACATGCCATTGACTTCCAGTGTGGGCAACACCCACAGTCGTTCGCGTGCGCTGTATGAGGGGTCACCCACGAGGTGGTCGACACCCAATTCATCCATCAATGCCGCCTCATTGAAGGGGGCCGCCGCCAGCAACTCTCGCTCTTCTGCCGTAGGCTCCATGACCTGGTCGTAGAATCCCTCGACGAGGACCCGGCCCGCGCTGTCGTGAAGTCCGCCCAGCAACTGGCTGAGGGCGCGCAGCGGGTTCTCTACGATTCCACCATAGGCGCCCGAGTGTAGATCACCGGTGGGTCCATCCACAGCGATCTCAAGGGCTGTCAGCCCGCGGTATCCCGTTGTCATGACGGGTGCCTTGCCATCACAACCGAGGCCGCCACCATCAGCCGACAATACCAGATCGCAGTGCAGGCGTTCCTTCTGCGTATCGAGTAAGGTCAGCAGATTGGGCGAGCCGATTTCTTCCTCACCCTCGAGCAGCAATTTCACATTGACCGGTAGGCGGCCCGTCTCTTGCAGAAGCGCTTCGATCGCCAGGATGGGGGGCAGCAGATTCCCCTTGTCATCGTTGGCGCCGCGAGCGTAGATGCGCGCCTCTTCGTCCTCGCCGTCGATACGTGGTTCGAAGGGTGCCGTTGTCCACTCATCCACCGGGTCGACGGGTTGCACATCAACATGGCCATAGATAAGGACCGTCGGTGCATGCTCCCCGGCGCCCAGCCATTGGGCAAATACAGCTGGGTGTCCGGCGGTTTGCAGAAGTTCCACGTCCTCAAGGCCCGCAGCGCGACAGCGGTCTGCCGCCCAGTCTGCGGCGCGGGCAACATCTGCCGTGTGTTCTGGAAGAGACGAGATGCTGGGAATCGACAATAACTCGACCAGTTCGTCGACGAATCGTTGATCGTGCTGTTGCAGATAATCTTCGGGATTGCTCAAGGGGCTTTTCTCATCAGACTGCGTAGGAGTTTCAGGTTCGTTACATCCTCGGACAGATCATTCGACTTTGGAGTTTCGAGAATCAGCGGCACCTTTCGCAGTCGACGATCATTCACTAGATGGTGGAAGCCATCCAGACCGATACAGCCCTCGCCAATATGTTCGTGGCGATCTCTGTGCGAACCTTGTTCGGTCTTAGAATCGTTGACGTGTACGATTCTCAGCTTGTCGAAGCCAACGACTGAGCCAAATTCCTTCATCGTCTGTTTGTATTCGCCTTCGTCACGCAATCCATAGCCAGCGGCAAAAATGTGACACGTGTCCAGACAAACACCCACATGTTCGGTGTCGTCGATCAGATCAATGATTTGCGCTAACTCTTCGAAGGTTCTGCCCAGATTGTCCCCCGTGCCGGCTGTCGCCTCAAGACACAGTGTGACGGAGTTGTCTGTCACCTGATCCAGGACACGGTTCATATTCCGGGCAATTCGCTTCATCCCTGCATCCGCACCAGAGCCCACATGTGACCCTGGATGGAAGACGAGGTTTGGAATGGAAAGCAGATTGCAGCGCTCAGTTTCTGTGCGAAAGGCGCGTTGTGATTTCTCATTCAGAGATCTGTCGGGGGAGGCGAGATTGATCAGATAGCTGGCGTGCGAACAGGCCACACTGATTTGGGTCGCCTCGATGGCGGCGAAGTAACGCTCGACTTGATCTGCGTCGAGGGGCCGAGCCTTCCACTGGCTGTTCGACTTGTTGAAGATCTGGATCGCATCACACGTGGCGCGCTGGCCTCTGTCTAGGGCCAGATCGACGCCCCCCGCGATCGATTCATGGGCACCAAAGATCATGGGACATTCCTCGCGGCCAGCTCGGCCAGAGCCAGGGCACCACTGATGCCGGCGCGGGAACCCAGACCGGGGGCGACGACAAAATTCTCGACCTGCACCCCCAGCTGCGGTACCTGCAAATACTCAGCAGCCACTGACTGGAGATTGGCGCGAATGGCCGGCAGCAAGTGCTCCTGCTCCATGACACCGCCACCCAGGATCAGCCGTCGAGGAGACAGAGTGCAGATCAGATTCCACAGTCCGACGGCCATGTAGTGTGCTTGCAGGGACCAGGCGTCATGATCGTTGTCCAGTTCATCCGCTGGGCGCCCCCATCGAGCTTGGATGGCGGGCCCCGATGCGAGCCCCTCGAAGCACGTCCCATGGAAAGGGCACACACCACTGAAGTTTGTGTCGCTGTCGTGACGTGGCAGAAGGATGTGTCCCATTTCAGGATGGAGCAGTCCGTGCAGCAACTCTCCCTCCACCATGGCGCCGCCGCCGATTCCGGTGCCCACCGTGAGGTAGATGAAACTGTCGACATCCTGTGCCGCACCCCAGCGATGCTCACCGAGAGCCGCTGCATTGACATCAGTGTCAAAACCGGTAGGCAGGTTCAGGGCGCTCTGCAGCGTTGAGACAATGTCGGTCTGTGCCCAACCTGCCTTCGGTGTCGTGGTGATATACCCGTAGGCAGGGGATGACTTGTCCAGCTCAATCGGACCGAAGCAGGCAATGCCAAGAGCCTCCAGGGGAACGCTGGCGTGATGCTGGCGGAAAAAATCGATCACAGCCCCCAGTGTCGTGCCCGGGCTTGTCGTATCAATGCGTATCGTATCTGTGATCTGCTCGGGGCCGCTGCCCACGGCACAGACGAATTTGGTGCCCCCTGCTTCGATCGCCCCGTAACGATGCATCAAGAGGAGACTGCCGACGTAGCCAGGGTTTGCCGATCGATACGATCCCACTCCTCAAAGATTGCCAGTGCAGTCTCTCCTTTTGCTGCTGCGCCAAACTCAAACTGCGCAATGATCCCACCACTTGGATCGTATAGATGCTCGGCGACATAGCGCACGGCATTTCGCCCAACCTCCGGATCTGGGTCCGTGAGAACATGCTGTCGATCGATTTCGCCCCAGAATGTCAGACGTCCCTTCGCTTTGGCAGCGATGTCCGCAAGATCCATACAGAACAGCTGCGAGTTCAGGGCATCGACGCCGACATCTATGAGATCTGGATAGATCTCGCTGATATGACCATCTGAGTGCATAAAGACGGATTTTCCCTTGGCATGGGCCAGGTCGCAGTAGTCTCGATACAGCGGTTTGAACAGGTCACGCCAGATGGATGGGGGAATAAGCAATTGGTCCTGCGAGCCCCAATCGTCCATGAACATGATGCCATCAACGTCGGTGGTTACCCAGAATTCCAGCTCGCGCAAATAGAATTCGTGTATCCGTGACAGCACGGATCGAGCGCCCTGCCCTGGGTCCATGATATCCATCATCGCATTCATCGTACCTCGGAGAAACTGATAGCGCTCCCAGGGGCGAGGGCAACAGCTGGCCTTCATGAACCGGTCACTCGCTGTGCACGACCGATTCACTGCGTCTCTCGCGTCGTTCATGTCATGGGGCAGTGTCTCCAACGGCGGCTGCACTTGATGTGTCGCTGCGAGATCGGTGAGGATGGGGTCACGCACCTCGCCGATGACACCCGGCTGGATATTGACGAAGACACAACCCCAATCGTCGGTAAATGTACCGGGCGTATAGGGATCGCCTTGTTGGCAGGCCGAGGGCAGATACACCGACGCCGGGCCGCCGAAGTCAGAAGGATACTGCTGGCGAATCTGTGCAAGGATCTCGGGTGCAGCTGTTTCACCGATCGGCAAGGTCCACAAGTCGCGTGGCAATCGTGCCGGACTCTCAAAGCGAAGGGCTGCGTTGACCAACTCTCGTGATGTCTGACTCATTCTCCTCTTCCTCCCCATCCCATTCTACGAAGACTGGCGATCTGCCTACCACGTTATGCCTGCGGTGGCCGGATCAGCTCCTCCACGTCGCGCACACCGTATTCGGGATCCAATGTTCGGTAGTCGGCGCCGGAGCGGCCATTCAGATCCCACACAATCTGCCCATCGCACAGCGTTAGTTCACAGAACAAACGACGGTCTGCTCGCAGCACACCACCGAAAGAGTCCATATAGCCGAAGTCCCCTTCGTCGAGTCGCAATACGGCGACATCCGCAGCGGCACCGACGCTCAGATGACCATGCTGTGGTCGGCCGATCACTCGGGCGGGCTCAATCGTCGAAAGACGGATGACATCCGCAAGGGGCATGCCCATCACCAGGAACTTTGACATCGTCGTGGGCATGTCGAGCATACCGATATTCATGCTCATTCTGTGCAAGTCCGTCGAGATCGAGTCAGGCCAGAAATTCTGTTCGACACAGGGAACGGCATTACGAAAGCAGAAGCTGCCGGCGCCGTGGCCGACATCGAAACGAATGCCACGTTCTCTTGCTTCCCTCAGGTATGAGTAGACATGACCTTGCTCGTCGATGCAAGGGACGGGGCCCCGATACATATGCGTGGAAATGTCTCCCGGGCGGAGTCGCTCTGAGACCAACTCATAGTAGGGGCGCTCCGGCTTGAAGTGACCGAAGTCGATCATGGCTGGCATCCGGGCTTTCTCGCCCGCTGCAACGACACGATCGACGGAGGTCCAATCGGGCATGACATAGTGAGCGGTCTTCAAGCCGACGACGACGTCCTCATGTTCACGAGCGATGGCGGCACACTCGTCCACATTCAGATCGTGGACATTCTGCTCCGTCATCATCGTTGCCATACCAAAACCCGCAATGTTGACGAAGCCGTATGTGCGAGTCGTGAAGCGGTCCAGCACTCGATGGCGAAAGTCTGCAAAATTGCGCCAACCTGCCGAGCCGGTGTCCACCATCGTCGTTGTTCCGGCGCGAAAACTGAAACCGTCTGGCAGGATTGAGTTGTCACCGGCCCAGGCGTCCCGGTTGCCGGGGGTGGCATATAGGTGAACGTGGATATCCACCAGACCAGGTGTGACGTACAGCCCGCTGACATCGAGGCACTGTTGCGCTGAATCGGCGGGAATGTCCGTGTCAACGACAGCAATGTTGCCATCGCGAATGGCGATGTCCGTGATCGTCTCTATACCGTTGGCGGGATCAATGACGTGTCCGCCCTTTAGGAGCAGTTCATATCTCATGGCATCCTACTGGTTTGGGTTCGGGCAAAGATAACTCGTCATCGAACCAGAGCCAGCCAGCAGGTAGACTCCGGAGTATGCTGCTTGACACCTCCCGAGGCTCGCCGCACTGTGTGTGCACACGTAGGGAGGCTGCTACCCCTTAGGGGACACATACGAGAGGGTCTGATGAGTGATATGATTCGTGGTGATCGACGAGTGCTCGTGTTCAGCGCGCATGCCGCCGATTTCTGTTCGCGCGCGGGTGGTACCATCGCCCGGCTGACCGAAGCGGGGAGCAATGTTCATATCGTCGACTTCACCTACGGAGAACGCTGTGAGTCTCCCGCTCTATGGGCGCGCGAGCCGGTGCCAACGATTGCGCAGATCAAGGCGATCCGGGCGCGGGAGATAGAAGCCGCTGCCGCCGTATTGGGTGCCACGTCAGAGTGTTTGGACTTCGACGATTGTCCACTCGTTGTTGGCCCCGAGCGGCTCACGCAGTTGCTCGATCTACTGCGTCGGCATCAACCAGATCTTCTACTGACCCATTGGCATCGGGATGTCATGCATCCAGATCATATGGCGGCGACGGAAGCTGTGATTTGGGCCAGTCGGTATTGCTTTCGACCAGGAATCGACGGTGAGGCACCGCCCGTGCCCGCACCTGAGGTTGTGTTCTACGAAACGACCCTGGGGACAGCCCCCGTGGCGCGCTACATCCCATCTCTGTTCGTCGATATCACCAGCACCATCGAACGCAAACGCGAGGCCCTTGAGAAATTTGACGCGCAACCGGGCTTGGCAGAACGCTATGGCTGGCTGGCACGCTACCGTGCGTTGGAAGCTCAATCCACTGCCTGGATGAAGGGTTGTGAATACGCTGAAGGGTTCGTGCGCTTCGGGACGGAGGCCGCTGGATTCGACGGTGCTCCAGGATTCGGTCCCTGAAAAACGGTTCGCCCCGGAGGCACGAAGAAGCGACTAGTCGGGGCGAGCGAAAATCAGCAGTTGAGAGCGATGGTCGGTATCGTCTGCCAAGCGCGCCTGGCCATTGTTGTCGAGCACGATGTAGACCCGTTCATCGTCCATCGCGAGTCCCTCAGCTTTGCCAAAGGTCTGGTTTTCGTATGCATAGGTCGGATCGTTGACAACGTGACCAAAGGACCACTCATCCAATTCTTCTAGTTCGCCATCCGACCAGTTTACGGGCACGACTGCATCGGCATTTCGCACCAATGCATACAGGCCACCACCGTCGAAATGCAGATCTGTGAAATCGACTTCACGTGGTTCAGGCAGGGTCAGCATGGTCATGTCAGTTGCCCATGCCTGGATGTGTGGTTTGTCTTGCTCGTCGGTCTCTTCCCACCAGACCTCGATTAAGCCGCGGGGGCCACGTTCCGCAGCGAGCAGGAATCTGTGTGGTGACAGAATGGCAAGGCCCTCGAGACGAGCATTCTTGACGCCGAACAGACCTGCCTCTGCGGCTGCGTCGCCAACATTGGGTGTGATCCATTCCAGACCACCGCCGTTTTCACTCACATGCAGGACCCGTAGGCAGGACTCGCTGACGAGATAGAAACTGCCATCCCGATAGGCAAGTCCCTCAAAATCCAGACGTTTCGCCCAAGTGCCTGACCATGGTGCATTGAATGTGATAAAAGGCTCCATCCGCGCATTGTCTCCACGAATGTCGATGCGACAGATGGCATGATCATGCTTATCGCTTACGGCGAACAGGACACCTCCGGCGACGGTGAGGCCCGATGGTTGGGCATTCTCAAGACCATCAATCGGGAGGGCCGCCAGCAATTCCAACTCCAATGCATCTGCAGTTGAGCCACCGAGTAGAACAAGGGACGTGAAGCACGTCAACAGACGTCGGGCGGAGACGACAACACCTGTGGTGCAGGACTTGAGTGTCTTGCAGAACGGGTAGCGTCCGTAGGACTGCACAGACCGCCAAATGTCTTGCGGCATGTTCATCTTGAGCGACTCAGGGCTGGAGGCGGTACAGCGTCAAGGTCCAGGGGCAGGCCAAGTCAATAGGGCAGCAGGCGTAGGGTCAAGGACGTGCGGGGGGCGGCGTCGTTCCCGCTGGGCGATGGCAATGGAAGATCTCCTCGGAGGAGGAGATGGCGTAGCGCTCGCATTCGTCTGGTGACAGAAAGTGCGACGCAGGGACGACGGTCACCTGAAGCCCCGCCTCACGGAGTCGATCGAGTACATCTGGGCCGTAGATGCGGACATGGTCGTGTTGGCCATAGACCCGCTCACGCTCAACGTCATCTATGATGGAGGGGTCTTCGAAGGTTGGATCATCAGACCACACTGGAACCTGGATCAGGCCCCAGCCACCGGGTTCCATAACTCGGTACAGTTCTGCCATCGCCGCTCGGTCATCGGCCACGTGCTCCAGAACATGACTGCAATGAACGATCTGGGCACAACTGTCTGCCAGTGGCAGGGAACACAGGTCGGCCCGTATTGCGACGAAGGGACTGACGAAGTCGAGACTGACGTGCCTAAGTGAGGTCAGCGTCCGGAGGTTTCTCTGCAGGCCCATCTCAGGGGCGAAATGTAGGAAGCGTCGCGATGGACCCGGCTCAAGTAGATCCGTGCGGCGTTGATAGTAGAGCCAGTAGAGTCGGTGGCGCTCCACCGACTCACAGACCGGGCACATGGCGTGGGGTCTGGGGGGCAGGCCAAAAGGCAGAAAGGTTCGGACCCAACTGTCGCACACAGGGCAATGGAAACGTCGACCCGCATAACGCCAACGCGTCAACTTGCGGCGTAGCCGATGGTAGACGTGCTCCAATAGAAATGCACCTACCACGTGTCGTCGTAGGTGGATCCCAGAGTTCACAGGCACATCAACGGCGGCAATCTTTCAGATTTCGATCTTTCAGATTTCATCATCGGAGTTGATTTCGTCCCGCATCCGCTGCTGCAGGTCCGTGTCATCGCCATGTATCGTCGGTTCCCTGGGTGCCGCCTGCCGACGACGGCGCAACCAACTGCTGGCGGCTCCGAGGCCGCCGAGAAAGATGGCGACCGCTCCAAGCCACGACAACACGCCGAACCCCGAGAACGGAGGTGATGCAAGGATGCCCTCACCATAGGTCACGATCAGATCGGCTTCGATCTGCTCCCGCGTGTCGCCTGCCAGCAGTCGGGCACGAATTTCTTCGCGCAATACGGCAGCCTGGGAACTGGGACACTCATTCAAAAGGGAGCCGGGGCAGTAAGGACTCATAATGGAGGTAAATAAGGCCCGGGCCTCGAGTTCGACTGCTGGTGTCGTCTCCTGCGCAGCGATGGGGGCAGCCAGCAACAGGCAGAGGGTGACCAGATGGGACACAGCAATTTTTGGCATCATCATTATCACGTGAATTGCGCCGGCCAGACTGCCTCGGCGACGAAGATCTGTGAGTCCCGCGAATTGCCCGACGCATACGCGATCCAGCGATCGTCGGGCGAAAACACGGGGTGAGGATGGACAGAAGCCCATTCAGTGTCATGGCGCACAAGGGGACGGACCTCTATATAGGATCCGCGCAATCGAAACACACCGATCCAGGCCCCCGATCCCAGCCAATGGTGGGAATGGTCTCCGGGGATGGCCGGACAACGAGCAGGATCGACCTTCTCTTCCCACAGATCCATTGCATCACGGCCTTCAAACCAGAGGAAACCTGGGTCAGCACAGTCCCCGGCCCATAAATCCCCGGCATGACAACGCTGGAAATGCAAGGGCGGTTGCCCGGGAAATGGCCAGCGTTTTGTCATGCCTGAGCATAGGTCAATATCCAGCAGGTATGGAATATACGCACCGGCGCGACTGACATTTCCCGGGCGCGTCGTCGCCGTCGGTACGCCCTTTGAATCGACCTGCGTGTACTGATACAAAGGCATCTGCACGTGACAGTCAGCCACTGGATAGTAGTGGTTGATGAATTCACACGGACGTTGGTCAAAAAGTGGATAAGGATCTGCCAGGGGCATCAGAGACTCAGGTTCGTACTTCAACGCCCATATTGTCTTGAAGCCTGTCGGATGGGAGCGTGAGTAGGATCCCCACCACAGGTAGGACGGATCGCCGCGACTGAGCATGAGATGGCTGTCGGGGGCAACGGGTACTTCGGGAGACGGCCCGTGATAGAGGACAGCCTGCTTCTGTGCCTCCACATCACACACAAGAGCCATCGTCTCCGTGCCATTGCGGAAGTGATGATTCGGCCAACGATGGATCCGTGCGTCGAGGGGGCGAGTACTCACTGCCAGATAGCGCCCACATGATGACAGATCGCCGCCACTCAGGGGCGTACATCCCTCGAGTGGCTCCGCAACAACCTCTTCCTGCAGTGTGTCCAGATTGAGTCGCGCAATGTTTCCGAGACCGTCGCCGAAATATACCAGACGACGTTGGGCATCGACGGTGAAACCGCCTACGCCCTCGCTGGGGGCGTCCGTAAGCTGGGTGATACGGCCGGAATCGATCTCGACACAATACAACTGTCGTCGGCCACTACGATCCGAGCGAAAAATCAGCGATTCGGCGTCGGCCGTGAACTGCTCCTCATTGTAGTAGGCGTTCTGATTGCGACCAGGCGAATCCGTCAGTTGGACAACGCGTACCCCCGTCTCCTGCTGCTTGAAGCTTCGTTTTTCGGATGGTAGAACATCACCGCGAGCCATCGTACCCTGATTTCTGTCAGACCCGGAAATGGATATGGCAGAAAAAGCAGTAGCCCCCTACTGGTCGCAACCCCCATGATCGGCAATCCCTTGCCCTGCAGGGGGGACAAGCGATCGAAGGGTTGCTGACCTGTGGGCCAGACGGTCAGGACCAGTCCAGCAAAAGGCCAGGGTCAGCCGAGTAGAATCCGTGTGGTGAACAAGAAGAAGAAGATGATCGAGTACAGAAACAACGTGTAGGCGAGGCGACGCATAACAGGCTCCCGAGCTGGCAAATGATCCAAATACTACTTGGTATCATCGGCATGTTTGGGCTCGGACTATGTGATTCATCCCACAACGGACACCAGATTCTCGTGCGTTGTGAGAAGATTCTGCACCTCGACCAGACTTGGTAACCCTCCTTGCCCTCCAAGCTGGCGGCAATTGAGCGCACCTGCAGCACTCGCAAAACGCAGGACCTCAGGTAAGGGCCAGGACTGCAGCATGCCGTAGATGTAACCACCGTGAAAAGCATCTCCTGCCCCCGTGGTGTCCAGGACATCTACGGGAAAGGCTGGCGTTTTCAGCAATCCGCCGGAAGGCGTCGCAGTGATGGACCCGAGTGCCCCGAGGGTCAGCACCGCCGTCTCGACGCCACGTGCCAGAAGCTCGCCGACAATCTCCTCATCCGGCGCTTCTGGCATCCAGCGTCGAGCGAAAAATTCCGAGACAATGGCCACATCGACAAGAGGCAGGAATTCGTCCAGTTTCTCGCTCTGCCAGGTGCCATCGAAGACGACCCGTTGCCCCGCCTCACGGGCGTATCGCGCGGCGGCGATGCCCGCCTCGTCCGCATCGTCGACGAGCACGACCTGCGCGCCGGCCATGGCCTGCGGATTGATATCGGTCGCCGTCAAATCTGCTACATCCTGCGGAGTCGCCAGAAAGCCTCGATCGCCACTGGCAGCATCGACAAAGACACCGGTCACCCGGCAGGCACCGCTGTCTCGTTGGATGAAATCGATGCCCACGCCGAGTCGTGCCATCTGGTTGCAGAGGAAATCGGCGTTCGCGTCACTCCCGATCCTGGCCAGGATTCGCGTGGAGACACCGAATCTTGCCAGGCAGGCCATGGCGGTGGGTGCCGGTCCACCACACTGGCGTGAGTGAGCGATTGCCTTGCGCGAGCCACCCAACACCGGAAGGGAGTCGACGAGAAATAGTTCGTCCACATTCATCAGCCCCACGCCGACGACGGTCGCAGGAGAGGGTGCGCTCATCGACCCGCCGGAGGCGATGAGGAGTCTGCGTCCTGTTCGGATTGGCGAGATTCCAACTCCTCAATCGTCTTTGGCCAATCATCACGCAACAGTCGCGACAGCTGTCGATCTGCGAGCACCTTTCCCGCCGTCTGGCAACGCGGACAGTAGTTGGTCTCATTGCTCGCGTACGCGATCTCCTGCACCGACGTTTGGCATACGGGACAAGGCTTGCCAAAGCGACCGTGGACGGCCATGTCCGGTCGAAAGGCAGTCACCTTCTCAGGGAAGGCCTTATTCGCCTCGACCAGCAGGCAATCACACCAGGTGCGCAGTGTTTCCTGCGTCGATTCGTATAGACGGGCCACCTCTGCATCTGTCAGGCGGGATGTCCACTTGATCGGCGACAGTCGTGCCGCATGCAGGATTTCGTCGGAGTAGGCATTGCCAATTCCTGAGAACAGGCGTGGATCCGTCAGTGCTCGTTTCAGCGTGTGATTTCGACTAGCCAGGACCGCGGCGAAGTCTTCCAGGTTGGCGCCCAGAACCTCCAAGCCGCCCGGATCATGGGCGGCCAGATCTGCTTCGTTCTCGATCAGGTGCAGGGATGCCCGTTTCTTGGATCCCGCTTCGGTGACCATCACCGTCACGTCCTCGAAGTGCATGGCGAGTAGATCGATTTTTCGTGAGGGACGGGTGCCCGGTTTCTTCAGATGGAAGCGCCCCGCGATCATCAGGTGAAAGACGAGGAACAGATCCTGTTCCATACACCAGACGACGCGTTTGCCCAAACGCCGAAAACCAGTGACACGCAGGCCGATGGCACGATCCAGTGGCGGCGTCGGTGTGCGCACGAGAAAGGCGCTGCGCAGTTGTACAGCCTGCAACTGCTTACCGCCGATCTGCTGATCTAGGGCTGCCAGATACGCCAGAATGTCGGGCAACTCAGGCATCAGACCTATCCCAGAAAGGTGCCAAGCCTCTTACGCCTGTAGGGCGACAGCAAAGGCATCGACGATTCGTTGTGCCTCTTGCTCTGTCAGGATCAGCGGCGGTGCCAGAAAGAGGATGCTCTCAGGTGCCTGCAATACGTGGCTCATCTGGCCCACGAGCACGCCCTGCTGCTTGAGGGAAGCCTTGATCGCGTTCGTCTGAGCGACACCTAGCAGTTCACCCTCGTCGTCGATCAGTTCCAGCCCGATCATCAAGCCGCGGCCACGCACTTGCCCGATTCTGGGACTGGACAACCCACGAAGACCCGCCAGTAATTTGGCCCCGACTTTCGCGGCATTTTCCCATAATTTCTCTGACGTCAGAATCTCGATATTTGCCAATGCAGCGGCGCACGCCGCCGGGTGTCCGCCATAGGTACATACCTGAGCAAATTCGCGTCGGTCAGCCGTCTCGCCTGCAAAAGCTTCGAAAACCTCATCGGTAACGATCGTGGCGCCCAGGGGCTGATATCCGGAGGTGATCCCTTTTGCCATGACCATGATGTCCGGTGTGACCCCCTCGTGCTCACAGCCAAAGAGCTTGCCCGTCCGTCCCCATCCGGTGATCACTTCGTCGAATATCAGCAGCACTTGATGTTCGTCGCAGATTTCACGCAGGCGCTGCAGGTAGCCGTCTGGCGAGGGGATCACGCCGCCTCCACCAATGACCGGTTCGACAACGATCGCCGCGACGGTCTCTGGCCCTTCGCGTCTGATCACTTCGTCGAATTCCTCGACACAGGCTGTACCGCAGGATGGATAGGACAGATGCAGCGGGCAGCGATAGCAGTAGGGCGGATCTACATGAAGAAACCCAGGCACGAGTGGTTCAAACTTCGTTCGCCGTGCCATCTGTCCAGTGGCAGACATGGCACCGAAAGTAAATCCGTGATAGCCCCGGTAGCGTGAGAGGATCTTGTATCGTCGCTGCGACGGAAAACGTTGCTGGCAATACTGTCTGGCGATCTTGAAGGCGGTCTCATTCGCCTCGGAGCCAGAGTTGGAGAAGAACGTATGCCGCAGACCACCGGGTGTAAGCTCGGCAAGGCGGGTGGCTAGAAGCGTCGCCGGCTCATTGATCTGGGAGTGTGGGTAGTAGGGTAGTCGCTGAAGTTGCTTGAAAACGGCTTCAGCAATCTCCTGGCGACCGTAGCCGACATTGACATTCCATAGGCCACCATACCCATCCAGATAGGCGCGTCCTTCGGCATCGTACAGGGTCGAGCCGTCGCCGCGTTCGAAGATCGTGAGTTGTGAAGCACCGTCCTGCAACTGCTGGTGCTGGTATAGGGGGTGCCAACAGTGATCTCGATCAAGACGGTGCAGGTCGTCGGGCGCCAGATCAGTTGGGATCGTCATGTTGCTCTCCGGGAGTTGGTGAGAGGGAAATGGAAGGCACAGACGGGTCGGCGGCAAGTCCCTGAGAAGGGCGCACCGACGCCATGGCCATCGCCAACAGCATCAGTGCACAACCCAGTACCTGAACGGGTCCGAGAGACTCAGCCAGTAGCCACCAGCCACCCAATACGGCGAAAAGCGTCTCGAGACTCATGATGATCGCC
>Ga0233429_1002331_pt1 | contig 19931 bp, 15 predicted proteins | sample SI_118_April2016_3_FD_179879 | JGI IMG/M metagenome (GOLD analysis project Ga0233429, IMG submission 179879) | Seawater microbial communities from Saanich Inlet, British Columbia, Canada - SI_118_April2016_135_MG | ecosystem: Environmental > Aquatic > Marine > Inlet | place: Canada: British... | reverse complement strand
GGGTGAGGCTCTTGTACGTTTTTCTTCTCACCATCAGCAAACCACTTATACGAGGTCGGTTGACGCAAAACCTCTTTCTCAGCAGGTACGACATAGTAGCCCTTGGTGCGAAATTTCTGCCAACTCGTCCCCTTTGGCAGATCAGACGCATCAAACATACGTTTGACCCAATCGATTTCCCGGTGTCCTTCTGTGAAATAAGCGGCATGTCCCATACGGACACAGATGTCTTGGAATATTTGATAGTCAGATTTCGACTCGCCCAATGGCTCGATGCATTTATGCTGCATACCGATGACCCGGTGGTTAAGCTGGCCAACCCAATCATGGCCATAGCCGCCTGGATTAGCCCACTCGCCGATATCCCAGCGCTCAAAATTCGTGCAGGCCGGCAAGATCACATCGGCGAATTTTACTTCACCCTCATTCCAGATTGATTGGCTAACGACAAATTCAAGATCATCGGTCTGATACATTTTGATGTAGCGACCACTATCCGGCTGCGTGCCGATGTAAGAGGCGCCATATTTATACATCATCTTAACCGGCGAGTGACCGGGTGATGGATAACGCACCGGGAAGAATTGCCCTTCGATGGAGCGAATATCAATCGGGTAACCTTCGGCTTTACCTTCCATAATCGCTTCCGGCATTTTGAGGCGCGGGATGGTTTGTTGTGTTGGGTTCATGCTGATCAGATGCGGCATCCGCTGATAAAGCGACACGCTATTGGCAGAGTTCTGGCCATCTCCGCTGAAACCACCCTCGGCATAACCCGGGAAATAAAAATTATAATCAATCGGCGAGCCGAATTGCAGGCCACCAAAGTTAATGCCGGGTTTGCCCAGACCTTGCATCGCCATCAGGCAAATCATTGAGCGCGCCCATTGCGCACCGGTCGCCGAACGGCACGCACCACCCAGGGTCGTGCCCATAGAACCTGCCGACAGATAGGTTTTCTTGGACGCCCATTGCCGGGCAAGGGCACGAATTTCTCTGGCCGCGACACCAGTTTCAGCCTCGGCCCATTCCGGTGTTTTCGCCACACCCTCTTCATCTTCGCCCATGATATAGGCGCTCCATTTATCAAAGCCGGTCGTCCGGCTTTCAACATAGTCTTTGTCGTAGAGATCTTCTTTGATCCAAACATAAGTGATCGCATGCGCCAAAGCTGGGCTGGTCGTCGGCCGGGGTGCCAGCCATTTGCCGCCCATGAAGGCCGCCGTCTCATTCAAGAACGGGTCAATATGCACCATTTCAATACCAAGCTCTTTCGCCCATTGGCGGCGCACGGTGCCCTCAAAGGAGCCATAGACACCGTTGGTGACTTCGGGATCGCTCGACCAATAGACGATCATTTCTGCTTCTTGTAGGCAGTCTTCCACTTGGCCATAAATTTCTGTTGCGCCGTTCCGCATCGAGTGGCCGTAATGGTGCATCGCCCCCCAATACCAGCCTTCCCAACTATCGGGATTGAGCATCGTTGTGGTCGCGCCGATGATATTGATAAACTTCTGATAAGCGCTGATGTAATAACCAACATTGCCCCAAGTGTGGTGCGAGCTCCTGGCTGCCAAAATCGCACCTGGGCCATAATCTCGATTCATGCGTTTGATTTCAGCGGTGACGATATCCAACGCTTCATCCCACGAGATGCGCTCATAACCCGAGATGCCGCGGTTCTGACAATTGCGCTCACCATTGGGATCAAAATCCACCCGTTTCATTGGATAGAGATTGCGGTCTTTGGAGTAGATCATCGATTTTGAGGCCAAGCCATGCGGCGAAAGCGTCGTCTTACGCGGCGGCGAAAACTCTTTACCACGCGCTTTGATGGTCCAGGTCTCGCCGTCATCGGCGGCAAAATCAATCGGTGTGATACGCACAATCTTGCCGTCTTTGACATAGACATAGACCGGCCCACCATTGGTGTGGTTGACGTAACGGGTCTCACCATTGTCAACTTTGGTGCCATATTCCCAACCAACGGTTTGCATAAAATTCACGGTCTCGGAAAACCAGGTAACGAGTTCGTCCGGCCCTACCGCCATCAGATTAAAATTCTTGATCGCATCAATCTGGGCTTGATAATCAATCGGCGGGATCAGCAATTGAAGGGCAAGCGCTTCCGTTTTAAAGCTAATAACCACATCTGGGTTAGAGTGGATACCACTCGCGGATGAAATTTTGCCGCCTTTGAATGTATAAGAACGCCCGTTTGAATCATCGGCGAGCTTCATCTGAACCGTTAGGTCTTTTTCTTTGAGACGTTCGGCGAATGCTTTGTGTTGCCACGCTTTAAAACGCAGTACCCATGGCAGCGCAAATAATATGAGTGAAAGTTTCATTTGCCGATCCTAACCCTTGTCTCAATTTTTTTATTTTAAACAGTTGCCCTACTGTACCGTGTAATGATACATTCTGACCACCAGATGATTTATCGTATCCATTATCGGAAATATGTCAATGTCGGAATCTTCTAAAGACACCTCCTCGGGTATTCGCGTCATTTCTCGCGCGGCAGAGATATTGCGCACCCTCAATGATGAATCCCGTGGGCTCAGCTTAGGACAAATTGCGGCCCAAGTGAACCTTCCACGTTCAACGGTTCAGCGCATTGTCGGCGCGCTCAAAATTGAGGGCTTTATCATCGATGGCCCGGGAGAATCGCAAATCCGCATTGGCCCGGCTTTTTTCAGCATCGCCGCCGCCTCCCTCTCAGATTTCAAAGACCCAATCCGGCCTTATCTGGAGGAACTTTGCGGCGAGCTTAATGAGACGGTAGACCTCTCGATCTTAAGCGGCAGCTCTGTCGTGTTTCTCGATCAGTGTTCGTCCCGGCGCAAAGGCTTGGTCGCGGTCTCAGAAGTTGGCGCCCGCTTTCCGGCTCATTCTTGTGCGCCTGGCAAATGCCTGCTCGCCGAAGAAGATGAAAGCGATCTAGCTCACATATTGCCGCCAGATATGGAACAACTCACCAAGGCAACCATCACCGACATCGCGGCGTTAAAAGTGGAACTGAACGCGGTGCGTGAGCGAGGCGTTGCGATCGACCGGCAGGAACATACCGATGGTATTTCCGCTGTCTCAACAGCGATCATTGATCTGCCACGCGGTACAGCGGCCATCTCGATCCCGATGCCAACCCAACGCTTCGAAGGCAATGAAGAGCGCCATATCGAGGCGCTTTTAACCTGCCGCGGAAAAATAAACCATGCGCTGGGACTCAATCGGGGCTAAAACCTATTGTTCATAATTGGGAGAAACAAACGTGCAATATTTCGCATGGGGAATTAACAAGCCTGACGTCAAAGATCAGCGTACTGCCATCATTAAAACCCATTGGGACTTTATCGCTCAGTATAGCGATCAGTTGATTGTTCGGGGCCCGGTAATGCGGCCCGATGACTTCAGCGTCGTAACTGGCTCCATCCACATTGCTGATTTACCAGATCAAGCGGCGCTCAACCGCTTCGTTTATGACGAGCCTTTCGCCAGTGCCGGCTTGTTTGAAGAAATTATTGTCGCCCGCTTCGAACTTGAATTAGGCCGCACCCAATTTGAGTTTACCAGCACGCCCGACAGCCCCCGCTTTTTTGTCTATTGTCCGGCTCAAGTAGGAACTACTTCAAAACGCGACACCCTAAAACCCGCTCACGAAACCTATTGCCAGAAGTTCGATGAGCATTTTGTTTCTCGCGGCTCTTTACTAAGCGATGAGGGAGAGTGGCTCGGTAGCCTGTTTTTCCTGGAAATGCCGGACCGTACTGCAGTTGACGCCTTTCTCAAGGATGAGCCCTATTCTCAGGCCGACCTGTTCTCCGACGTGCAAATTCATCGCTGGACGATGGGTGGACCGGAAAACCTTAATGCCGCCGGCGCGCTAAGTTAGAACTCTGCAGATGGGTAATTTTCAGATTCACGCGCGCAATAATATATTCGTGCGCCGAAACACCGCCCAATCGGACATTGCGCTCTGGTGTCTACCCGGGTTCGCCGATACCGTGGCCTCGTTTTCAACACTTTTTGATACCGCCCTCACTGAAGAAGCGACTGTCATCGCACCCGACTTACCGGGTTTTGGCGCAAGCCCTCGGATGGATCACCCCTCAAACATCGCCGCCTATGTTGAAACTTTGGCAGAGCTCATCCAACTAGAAACCCCAAATGCCAGAGTAGGCTTTGTCGGCCACTCGGTTGGCTCAGTGGTCGCGACGGAGGCCGCGCGCCTGCAGGGCTCTCAATGTCTGGGTGTGTTTTCCATCGAAGGCAATATAACCGTCGAAGATGCTTATTTTTCAGGCCGGGCGACAGAGTTCGACAGCGCCATTGAATTTAAAGAATTTTTTACCAGCCATATTTGGCAACGCGGAGCTGAAGACCCGATTTTTCGGAACTACCATGCAGGCCTATCGCAAGCAGATCCCGAAGCCATGTGGATCTTTGGTCGGGATGTAAAAAACTATAGCCAAGACGATCAACCAGGCCATGCTCTACTTTCACTTGATTGCCCGACCCATTATTTTTGGTGTGCCGACAATACGCCGGAAGACACTCAAGTTTTTATTAAAAAACATAATTTGCCAAATACCGAAGTTACGGGCACAAGTCATTGGCCTATGCTGGACGCAGCTGACAAAGTAGTTGAGAGTTTGCAAAAGTTTTTCAAAATTTAATTTTATGAAATCAATAATTTGAAAAGTTTTAAACAGAGAACATCATGACCGAAACTGAAATTAATGATGACGTCATCTCGAAAGACGATTGGCCCAAGACAGAGCACGGAACCGTAAACTGGGAAATTGTTTTTGAATCCCCCGAGAACGGTCTGCTTACCTTAATTGGCGAAGCACGGACGCCTAAGGCGTTGCTGGAAAGTTCCATCGTCATTATCCAAAAAATCTACACCCGTAAAGATGACCCGGCCAAGGTGGAGCAATTTATTCAGGAGCTTTCGGAATTAATCCCAGAAGATCTGCCTGAGGAAAGCCTGGCTGACATTATTGAGGTGGTGACCACGCTGCTTCGGCAAATCAAGGACTTCCGCATTCAAAAAGCCCAAGAGCATATTGATAAAATCACGGCAGAGAAAATAATAGCCGCCGCGACAAATGCCCGTGAAAACCAAGCAGAACGCCGCGTCGCAAAGGATCGCCGAAAATCAGAGCGCCGCGACTCAAAAAGCTTTGGGGAATATCGCAAGGCCAGCTCGCGTGGCCGAAAAACCAATCCCGTTAAAACCTATGGCATTATTTTTGGCCTCATGGCGGTGGCAGCTATTGCAATGTATATATTTTCTGGCGTTAAGCTCCCCCAAAACGAGCAGACAATGGGCGGGGTTTTGATGCAAGAGATCAACCAGGCCGCCCTTACCAAAAAAGGCGGCAAACATGTGTTTGGCGGTGATATCAGAGTTGATACTTTCAAGGACAAAACTAGGGTCAACATTACTGGCGTGCCGAGATCCCAGTGCTTTAGACTTGTTAGAACATTGCAAAGAAGGGGCGAGGTCTATGTTAACGGCACCCTTGCCCGACAAATGAAAGTCGCCCAGATTAAAGATAAATGCAGCGATAGCGGCACCTTCTCTGACCTTACATTCGCACCTATTGAATAAAGGAAAAACTATGAGTGAACTAGATCGTTGGGAAGGCCGCTTTGCCATTCCTGAATATCTTTTTGGCGAAGAGCCCAATCATTTCCTGGCCGCGTGCAAAGATTTGTTGCCGAAGAGCGGTCGAGTTTTAGCCGTTGCCGATGGCGAGGGACGCAATGGTGTTTGGCTGGCCAGTCAAGGCTTGGACGTTGTCTCGCTGGATTTCTCGCCGACCGCCCAAAAGAAAGCAGCCGACCTTGCGAAGCGAGCCGGCGTCGAAATAGAGTTCGTCCAAGGCGACATCCACAATTGGGACTACCCGAGTGAAGCCTTTGATGTCGTGGTGGAGATTTTTACGCAATTCAGCTCGCCTGAGCAGCGCGAATTAAAATGGACCGGTATGAAAAACGCCTTAAAACCTGGCGGCCTGATGATCATCCAAGGTTACTCACCAGACCAGCTAAAGCATGGTACCGGCGGCCCTAAAAAACTCGAGAACCTGTATTCCCGCGAGATGCTTGAAGAGGCCTTTAGTAATTTCAACGATATCGTCATTGAAGAAATGGAACTGGAGATGCAGGAAGGCGTGGCACATGGCGGCATGTCGGCTGTCATTAACTTTACCGCTCGCAAATAGTTTCCACTTTCACTTATGCGTGAGAACCCCTGATAAGGATAAACCACAGTGAATTTGTAGTTTACCTACTGGCATCTGCTTTATATTGTAAAAACTCACAATTATATTTTTTTCATTTTTTAAGCAGGAGAAATTCAATGAAAATCGTAAAAACCCTAGCGACAGCTGCGCTTATTGCGGGCCTGTCTGCGCCGGCTTTTGCAGAGACCTTTACCTTCACGGCCATTCCAGATCAGGATGAAAGTGCGCTGAAAGCACGCTTCGGCAAGATCGCCTCCTATCTTTCAAAGGAACTGGGTGTCACGGTAAAATACATTCCCGTAAAATCTTATTCCGCTGCCGTTACGGCATTTCGCAATAACCAAGTTCAACTCGCTTGGTTTGGTGGCCTTTCCGGTGTCCGCGCCCGCAATCTCGTTAAAGGTTCTCAAGCCATTGCTCAAGGCCTGGAAGACAAAGCGTTTAAAACTTATTTCATCGCCCATAGCTCGACGGGCCTAAAGAAATCCGCAAAGTTGCCAAAAGCCGTGCAAGGCAAGACCTTTACTTTTGGCTCGAAAGGTTCAACCTCTGGTCGTCTGATGCCGGAATTCCACATCCGCAAAAGCTTCGGCAAAGCGCCACAGAAAGTTTTTAGCCGCGTCGGTTTTAGTGGTGATCACTCCCGCACCATCGCCCTTGTGCAGTCCGGTGCGTTTCAAATTGGCGCGGTGAACTTTGCTGTCTGGGACAAGGAACTAAAGGCCGGTAAAATTGATACGGCAAAAGTTTCAATCATTTGGACGACGCCAGATTACCCTGATTACAACTGGAGCATTCGCGGCGATGCGAACGCAAAATACGGCGCCGGATTTATCGGCAAGGTAAAGCAGGCACTTCTCAACATGACGGACCCCGGCTTGTTGAAGCAATTTCCACGTAGTGCTTTTATTCCTGCATCTAACCAGGATTACAGTCCAATCGTATCCGTCGGCAAGGAAATTGGCCTCCTGGAATAAGGCATAGATTTGATTAGTGCTGCGTGATGCATGTTTTATCTGGAACTCAAAAACGCCACTGTCCAGTATAATGGGACGCCGGTACTCAACGACCTATCGCTCCAAATAGCGGAGGGGGAAAAGATCGCGCTTGTAGGTCAAAGCGGTGCCGGCAAATCCACACTTCTAAACTTGCTTTATCAACAAAGCGAAGATGATGCGGCCCTGGTGCCGCAGGATCTTGGCCTAGTGCGCTCGCTCTCGGTCTTCCACAATGTCTATATGGGGCGGCTCAACAAACATCCGACTTGGTATAATATTGTCAATTTGATTAAGCCGCTAAAAAAGGAAGTTGATCAGATCCTGCCAATCCTCGGTCAATTGGGTTTGGAGGAGAAAGTGTTTGAGCCGGCCCGCGAACTCTCCGGCGGACAACAACAACGCACAGCGGTCGCGCGGGCAATCTTTAAAGATAGTTCGACCTTTTTTGGCGACGAACCAGTCTCAGCCGTTGATGAACATCAATCGCATACCGTAATGGAAGCGATAGCCATCAGTCACCGAACCGTCGTGCTGTCGATGCATGATGTTGAACTGGCGCTCAAATATTCCAGCCGGGTAATCGGTTTAAAAGAAGGCGAGCTTGCCCTGGATGAGCCTGCCGACAGATTAAAGGCCGCGGATCTTGACGACCTCTATAAGTCATAACGGCTTCCAAGCCCGCGCCAAGCCACGCCCTTTGCTACGCACCAGCCTCGGTTTTCTCGCCGTCGCGATTATTTTAGGTTTATTGGGTGATTTCGAAATCACCACCCTCGATCCCTGGATCGAACTCAAACGCTTAGGCCTCGGCATTCTCACACCGGACTTTTTTGCGACTGAGGATTTATGGAGCGCCGTCGTTAATACCGTCGCTTTTGCCATTTTGGGCGTGGCACTCGGCAACGCCCTTGGTTTTCCACTCGCTCTCGCCTTTCAATTCAGAGCGGTCCGCGCTTTTTGTGCCTTCATCCGCTCGGTGCACGAGCTTTTCTGGGCCTTAATTTTCTTACAAGTGTTTGGCCTGACACCGCTCACCGGCATGCTCGCCATTGCAATCCCCTACGCCGGCATCTTCGCCAAAGTTTATTCTGAAATTTTAGAAGAATCGGATCCGGCCCCCCTGCAAACCGTGCCCAAAGGTACCAGTTCCGTCTCAACTTTTATGTTTGTCCGCATGCCGGATGCCTGGGTGCACTTTAAAACTTACGCGCTCTATCGCCTGGAATGCGGCCTGCGTTCCAGCGCTGTCTTAGGCTTCGTTGGGCTGCCCACAATCGGCTTTCATTTGGAAAGTGCTTTCTCACAAGGTAAATATTCCGAGGCCGTTGCTTTGCTCATCATCTTTTATGTCATCATTGCAACCATTCGCAAATGGGTGCATGCCCGCCTGATCCCGCTCTACATAATTTTGGCGCTGCTGGTCATTCCCTGGGCTGGTGAATTGTCCACCGGCAATCTTGTCCGCTTCATCACCCACGACATTTTGCCGCATCCCTTGCGAGTTGCGGAGACTTTCGATGCGGCAACTTTCGCTGCCCTTGGCAACTGGCTCAACATGATGTGGAGTGAACAAGCGCTGCCCGGCATCATCGCAACGGTAATTTTAACGCAAGTCGCCCTGGTCGGCTCGGCCGCCCTGACGCTGTTGTTCTTCCCGATCGTTTCATCAAAATTCTTTGGCCTGTTTGGTCGCACCGTGGGCCATGTCTTTTTGGTCATCTTGCGCTCAACGCCGGAATATGTGCTGGCGTTAATTTTCTTGCTTTTGTGGGGGCCGTCGATGTTGCCCGCAGCTGTCGCCTTGGCACTTCATAACGGTGCCATCATGGGTCATCTGGTTGGGCGCTACACCGAAGACATGACGCTTCGGCCAGACAGTTCCAAAGGCCTCAACCTCTACGCCTATGACGTCTTGCCCCGTCTCTACCCACAATTTTTGGCATTTCTGTTTTATCGCTGGGAGGTCATCATGCGCGAGACCGCTATCTTAGGCATTCTCGGCATTGCAACATTGGGGTTTTATATCGACAGCGCTTTCGCCGATCTACGCTTCGACCGCGCCCTATTTCTAATTGTTATCACCGCCATCCTTAACATCACCATCGACACCCTATCGCGCACCATCCGCGCCCGCCTCCGTCTTAGAACTACCGCGGATGTGGTTTAGTTAATTAACGATTTCGGCAAGCAATTTCTTCCAGCGGCGTTTTTCTTCTGCCAGCTTAAATAACTTAGCGCGCACTTTGCAGCGTCTGGAGAGATCGCGCATAAACGCTGCGTCGCTTTCGCATTTAAGCAAAAGTTTTCGCAGCGCCTTCTCATCGCCCACCGGATAGTAGCCCGGATAGTCTTTGCCCAGCATGCCGACATTGCCATTGATCTTGGAGGCTATAACCGGCACGCCCGCGACCAAGGCCTCGGAAACCACATTCGCACCGCCTTCCGACACGGAAGAAATCAACATCAAATTAGTTCTCGCCAGTTCTTTGCGTACTTCCCAACCGGCTTTCTCGCCCTGCCAGATATAGCGCGGATTGCGCTTCATCTCGGCCCGGCCTTTTTTCTCCCAAGCCTTGTTATGCGCCTTGCCCAAATGGATCAGGCGCAGCTTCGAGCTTTCCGGCACGCCCCGCAACGCCATGGCACCCCGGAGCGGGTCTTTAACATCCCGCATATGGCCGATTAGGCAAATATCGAAATTCTTTGTTGTCGATTTTCGCTTTCGGCTTAACGCCGGGGCAGATTGGTAGATCACGTTGAGTTTTTTACGAAACTTTTTTGGCGTCACATCGACAACCAAATCATGCAGGCAGACCAGGGCATCGGCGGTTTCCATCGACGCCAAGGTCGGCTTTGGATCTGAGTGGATAAACTCATTGATATCGGTGCCGGTCAAAGCGAGTATAAGCGGCTGATCTGGATATAACTTACGGTAGGTCGTGATTGCCGCAGCACTTCGCCAAGCATGCAAAGCAATCATCAGATCGGCTTTTTGGCCATCATACGTAACAGTGATATCGACGTGATGCCCCAAATCGCGCAGAATTCTCGCCCAGCGGAGCGCCGTTGTGCGATTTCCATTTTTTGAGCTTTTTTTAGCGGGCGTTATTAGGCTAATCTTCATAACGAACTTTGCTGACCTTTATGGAAAAACTTTATGACTGAACTCGTAAGCACCCAATACTTAGCAGATTTACTCGAAGATGCGAATTCACGGACCCTTGAGTTGGTTGACGGTCTTGATGCCGAGCAGATCATGGGGCCGCAATTGCCCATCGTAAACCCTCTTCTCTGGGAGATCGGTCATGTCGCCTGGTTCTATGAGCAGTTTATTTTGCGCATGCTCTATGGCGCCGATAAAACCTTGGACAATGGCGACGAGATGTATGATTCGATCGCCATCGAACACAGCATTCGCTGGGATCTACCGCTGCTGCCCTTAAAAGAGACGCAGAACTATATTGATGATATCCGCAGCCGGATGATTGATCGGTTGGGTGAAATTTCTGATAGCAATCTGGCTGATGAGCAGGACAGCTTTATTTATCCCTTCGCCACCTTCCATGAAGACATGCATACCGAGGCCTATACCTATACCCGCAACACGCTTGAATATCCGATGCCAAATTTCGCCGCTGCCAAAGAGCTCGACAAGTCCAAGCTTGAGACCGGCCCGCACACCGGTGATGTCAAGATTCCAGGCGGCACCTTTTTACTGGGCTCGACGCCGGATGATCCGTTTTTATTCGATAATGAAAAATGGGCGCATGATGTGACAGTTCACCCCTTCCAGATTGCCCGCGCCGCCGTCACCAATGAGGATTTTGCAGCTTTTGTCGCCGATGATGGCTATAAGCGCCGTGATCTTTGGCATGATATCGGTTGGGGCTGGCGGGCCAGAGCCGAGGCCGAGCACCCGGTCTATTGGATTCCGGACGGTCCAGAAAAATGGCTGATGCGCCATTACGATCAGACGATTGAGCTGCCACCCCATCAACCTCTCATCCATGTCAATTGGTATGAAGCGAGCGCCTATTGCAACTGGGCCAAGCGCCGTCTGCCAAGTGAGATTGAGTGGGAAGTCGCCGCGACTACCGAGCCGGTCAATGGTGGCAAAGAGTTTTCCAAGACCAAGCGGCCCTATCCTTGGGGGCACGATAAGGAAACAGTGGCCCGAGCCAATCTAGATGGCCGGGGTCTGGGTACCGTCGATGTCGCGGCTTTTGCCGAGGGTGATAGCGCTTGGGGTCTGCGTCAGATGCTCGGCAATACATGGGAATGGACGTCGAGCAATTTTGAACCCTACCCTGGATTTAAAGCCGATTCATATAAAGAATATTCCGAACCCGTCTTTGGCACCCGCAAAGTATTACGCGGCGGAGCCTGGGCGACGCGGTCGCGTATGCTCAACAGCAAATACCGCAATTTCTTCACGCCTGAACGGCGGGACGTTTTTGGCGGATTTCGGACTTGTGCGCCGCACAATTGGGACTAAAATCAGCTCCTGGTCAACGGGACTAACAAAACTTGATGGAATAGGCGCAAAGACGCCTAAATCTTGATCAAAAAGACTAAGGGAGGCTGATTAGCCCATGATTACGATGACCTCCGCCTTACAGCGGACGAACAAGCTGTTCGGCAACCGGCCTGCTATTGTCGATGCTGAGCGAAATTTTACCTGGAATGAACATATTGAACGCATCCAGAAGTTGGCTGGCGCGCTGTCGGACCTTGGCCTAGAAAAGGGTGATCGTTTCGGCATCATTGGACCAAACATTTTTCGCTACACCGAGCTTCTCCACGCCGGCTATTGGGCCGGTGCGATACCTGTGCCGATCAACCACCGCCTGGCCGCCCCTGAAATTCTCCATATTCTCGAAGACGCAGACATCAAAATGTTGGCGCTTGGCGAGGATTATCTCAGCCTCACGGATGACGAATTACTGGCCCCTTGGCGGGATAAAAGATTGGTTATGAGTGCCACCTCCCCTGACAGTACTGTCCCCGCTTTGGACGATGTTTTAAATGCGGCGGACCCTGCCCAACCACAAGATCCGAAAGAAGATGATTTAGCGGTCCTGCTTTATACCGGTGGCACGACGGGACGCAGCAAAGGTGTTCAGCTCACCCATCGCAACATCACCTCCAACGGCTACCAAGTCGCCATCGCCATGGACGTCATCAAAGAAGACATTTACCTGCATGTCGCGCCGATGTTTCATGCCGCCGATTTACTTTGCACAGCCTATACCATGTTAGGGGCTGCGCATTCATTTCTGCCGGTCTTCTCAGCCGTCGGGGCTTTGCAGGCCTTGCAGGATTACAAAGTGACCCAGGCCATGATGGCACCGACCATGATCATTATGATTTTGGAGGAGCCGACTTTTGACGACTACGACATCTCAAGCTATCGCAATTTATTTTATGGCTCTTCGCCTATGGCCGCCGAATGGGTCGAGAAATCGATCCAGCGCTTCACCAATGCCGGCGTGCAACAAGGTTATGGACTAACCGAGACCTCGCCGATTGTAACCTCACTCGATCATGACGATCACCGCAATGCGGTTGAGTCCGGTGATACCAGCATCTTGCGCGCTGCCGGCCGACCTTTGGTTGGTATTGATCTCAAAATTCTCGACGATGACGGCAATGAAGTGCCGACCGGCGAGGCTGGTGAGGTTTGTGTACGCGGGCCGAACGTGACGCCCGGCTATCTCAACCGACCTGAAGAGAACGAGAAAGCCTTTAGAAATGGCTGGTTCCATACCGGCGATGTTGGCCGGGTTGATGAAAACGGCGTGATGTTCCTGATGGACCGGAAAAAAGACATGATCGTCAGCGGCGGCGAGAACATTTACACCTCGGAAGTTGAAGCCGCCCTTTACAAGCACCCGGATGTCTTTGAATGTGCGGTGATCGGCGTGCCAGATGATAAATATGGAGAGTCGCTTTTCGCCGTCATTGTCACGGCTCCCGGCCAGACCCTCACTGAAGAAACCATCATCGAGCATTGCCGTGAATTAATCGCTGGCTACAAGATTCCGCGTCAAATGGATTTTGTCGCCGAGCTGCCCAAAAGTGCGATGTCGAAAATTCTAAAAAATGAGCTGAGAGATATCTACAGCAATAAATAAAGAGTAGGAGAATACCAGGACCATGGGACAATTTGCATTTGGTCAATCCGTCGCCCGAACAGAAGACCCGCGCCTACTGACAGGACGCGGCAATTACGTCAATGACGTGAATTTACACCGCCAAGCGCATGGTTTTGTTCTCCGTTCGCCCTATGCCCACGCTAAAATTCTGTCGATGGATACGAGTGCAGCAGAGGCTGCCCCTGGTGTGTTAGCCGTTCTAACCGGCGCAGATATCAAAGCCGATGGCCTCGGCACAACCCACGTCACGCAACAGCACAAACGCGCCGATGGCTCTCCTCTGTTTAGTGTGCCGCATCCGGGCTTGGTGTCAGGTCGCGTGCGCTATGTTGGTGATTACATCGCCTTCGTTGTTGCCGAGACAATCGCCGAGGCCAAAGACGCCGCCGAGCTGGTTGAAATTGAGTTCGAACCTTTACAATCAATCACCGATACCGCTTCCGCCGCCGAAGCAGACGCTCCACTTGTCTGGGAGGAGTGCGGCGACAATATCTCAAACGTCATATCACAAGGCGACAAAGACGCCACCGATGCGGCGTTCGAGAAAGCTGACAAAATTATCAAGCATCGCTTCGTCATCAACCGCATCTCCGCCAACTCGATGGAAATGCGCGGCTGCGTCGGCGATTATGATCATCGTGAAGGCCGCTATATTGTCTATAACGACATTCAGGCCCCGCATGCGCTGCGCCAGGTGCTATCCGAAGATATCTTCAAGGTGCCACAAAAAGATGTGCAGGTAATCGCCGGTAATGTGGGCGGTGCTTTTGGTATGAAAGGCCCCATCTATCCGGAAGTTCGGCTTTGCGCCTGGGCCGCCAAGCGACTTGGCCGTCCAGTTAAATGGACCTGCGAGCGTAGTGAAGCGTTTCAGTCTGATGAGCATTGCCGAGACAATGTTACCGAAGCGGAAATGGCCCTCTCCAATGACGGCAAATTCCTTGGCATTCGCGTCAGCACGATTTGCAATATCGGCGCCTATTTATCGCAGGACCGCAATCTCCTTTCCTCATGGCTTAATGTCGGCTGCGTTGCCGGCGTCTACATCACACCTGCCATTCATACGACCGTGCGCAATGTGTTCACCAACTCGAATGCAACGTCGCCTTACCGCGGCGCAGGCCGGCCTGAAGCTTCATACATTTTGGAAAGCATGGTCGATTTGGCGGCGCTGGAGCTCGGTATGAATAAAGTCGAGATACGCCGCAAAAACATCATTCCAGTTGATGCCATGCCGTTCAAGACCGGCCTCACCTACACCTATGATTGCGGGGAGTTCGAAAAGAACATGGACCGGGTTATGGAGATGATCGACTACGCGGGATTTGAGGCGAGACGCGAGGAAGCAAAATCGCGCGGCATGATCCGTGGAATTGCGATCTCCAACTCCATCGAGCGCGCCGGAGCGCCGGTGCCGGAAACGGTTGAAGTGCGATTTGACCCAACCGGCACCGTGACCATTTTGGCCGGCACTAAAGACCAGGGCCAAGGCCACGACACCATGTATAAACAAATGCTGTCCAGCAAACTGGGTATCGATACCGATGAGATGCGTTTGGTTGATGGCGACACTGATAAAGTTGTCCACGGCCTCGGCACTTTCGGCTCACGTTCCGCTATGATTGGTGGTACGGCGCTGACTTTTGCTGCCGATAAAATTATTGAAAAGGGCACCAAGATCGCCGCCGAGATTTTAGAAGCGGCTGAGCCCGATATCGCCTTCGAAGATGGTGAATTTAAAATCGCCGGCACGGATCGCTCCATCGATATCATCGAAATTGCCAAAATCGCTTATAACCCAATGCGGATACCGAAAGGTATTGAGCCGGGCCTTGCCGAAAAAGGTGTGTTCAAGCCCGATACCCCGAGCTTTCCAAATGGCTGCCATGGCGTTGAGGTCGAGATCGATCCAGAGACCGGCAAGACCCAGCTGATCAGCTATTACGTTGTCGATGACGTTGGCAATGTGATTAATCCACTGACCTTGAAAGGCCAGATTTATGGCGGCGTCGCTCAAGGTGTCGGCCAAGCGCTTATGGAAGACATCGCCTTTGACGCTGAATCTGGCCAATTGCTGTCCGGCTCCTTCATGGATTATGCCATGCCGCGCGCCGATAATTTCTGCAATATCAAAGTAGAGAGCAATCCAGTACCAACCAAAGTTAATCCGCTCGGCGTTAAAGGTGCGGGCGAGGCCGGCTGCGTCGGCGCTTTGCCTGCTGTCTTAAGCGCTGTAACCGATGCGCTTTCAGTATACGGCATCAACTACATAGAGATGCCCGCAACACCACAAAAAGTCTGGAAAGCAATCCAGGACGCTCAAGTTTAATAATGGCCGCGTAACGACAATTATATTTAGTGGGGAACTAAAATGTCAGACATCGATACAGAAAAATTTCGGCTCAGAAAATTTATCGAGAAACTCGACGAAATGGGTGAAGTTACGACGGTCGACACACCGGTTGAGCTGACCAATTTAGCAGCCGAGATTGAGGCCAACGAAAAGGCCGTTTTGTTCAAGCAAGTCGGACCGGAGAAGCTCGAGCTTGTTGCCAATGTCAATGGCAGCCGCGCCCGCCTCGCTGCCGCCCTCGACGTCGAAGAAGACAAGGTGATTGAAGAATTTCAACGCCGCCTCGACACACCGCAGCCGATTGTTGACGTCAAACAAGGTGATGCACCGGTGCAAAAAGTCGTGCTTGAAGGCGATGATGCCGATCTCACCAAGCTGCCCTTCTATATTCAGCATCACTTTGACGGCAGCGCTTATCTCTCTTCTGGCATCGACTACTGTATCGATCCAGAAAGCGGCACGACCAATGTCGGCTGCCGGCGCTTAAGCCTTAGAAACTCAAAAACCGCCGGTACCAATGTCACAGCGCCCTCTGATCTCAAGCGCATTTATCAAGGCTGTGTCGCCCGCGGTGAAAAGCTGCCGATCAGCTTTGCCGTCGGCTCTCACCCGATCGACTATATGGCGGCCGGTATGCGTATTCCTTCGGACGAAATTTCCCTGGTCAGCACACTCCGGGGTGAGCCGTTACCGCTGGTGAAATCTCTCACCAATGACATTCGGGTGCCCGCCGATGCCGAGATGGTGATTGAAGGTTATTTCGATGAGCGCGGCTATGTCGAGCCGGATGGCCCGTATGGTGAATATGTCGGCTTCTATGGCCCGATGCATATGGACCCGGTCTTCCATGTCACGGCGATTACGGCACGCGAAGATATGCTGCATCAAAGCTTGCTGCATGGCTCCGGCCCGGAAATCCACCGGGCAGAATCGGTGCAATTGCTGACCATCCGCGCCGAGGCACAGATCTTTAAAACCCTGCGGATGATGGGCGTTATTGTGAGAGACGTCTATGTCCCGCCCGGCTCCGCCGAGGGGCAGCACGTGCGCATTTCCATCAAACAAATTCGTCCCGGCCAAGCCCGCAATGTGATCGCCGCCGTCTTTGCCGCCATCTTTGGTGCCAAGCATGTCTTCGTTACCGATGAAGATGTCGATATCCGCGACGAGCACGCTTTTGACTGGGCCATGGTCTCGCGTTTCCAAGCCGATCGTGACCTTGTTCTCTTTGAGGGCATGATGGGTATGCCGATGGACCCCAGCCTCGATGGCAAAGGTATCATTGGTGCCAAAGCAGGCTTTGATATGACGCTACCGCTGCAAAGCCGAGGGAAGCTCACCATGCGTGTCGCCAAAGCACCTAAGCTCGAAAGTGTCGCCCGTTATCAGACCGTCACTCAGGCTTTAGAGGAAAATGCACCGATGTTCTTTGCCGAGATCGTTGATGCCCTTGGCAGCCGCGATGGCCGTGAAATCGCCGTCCAACTGGACGAGTTGCGTGCTGACGGTAAGTTGATGCGCAATGCCGATGGTCAGTACTTGTTAGGCCAGGCTGAGAAAGGTATGACGGGACTGCACGGGCCGCAACATGACGATCCGAACGCACATACTTAATCGAGCTTAATTAGGCCTAATTGGGCTTAAGGAGGGGGGATCCCGTGAAGTTTGGATTATTTGGCGGTGCTGTGGCGCGGCGCGGCGAGGAGACCGCTGATAGCCAAGGCTATGGCGGCTTTATCGATACAGTCGTCGAGGCCGAACAGCTTGGCTTTGAGAGCATCTTTATTGTTGAGCATCATTTCTCCGGCGGCGGCCAGTTGTCGTCATCGCTCAATCTTTTATCCTATCTCGCTGCCATCACCTCGACTATCAGGCTGGGCACTGCCGTCACCGTGTTGCCCTGGCACAACCCGGTATTGATCGCCGAGCAAGCCGCGACCGTGGATTTGCTGTCCGGCGGCCGCCTCGATTTCGGGGTCGGTAAAGGCTACCGCGATATTGAATTCGATGGCTTTTGTATTCCGAAGGAAGAAAGCCTCGCGCGCTATGAAGAATCCATTGAAGTTATTATTAAATCCTGGACGTCGAATGAACGCTTTGATCACAATGGCAAGTTCTGGTCGTTCAAAGATATTATCGTTGAGCCGCCAACCATCCAAAAGCCGCATCCTCCGCTTTGGACGGCGGCAGGTACGGACGAGTCCATAGCCCGCGTTGCCGAGACCGGCATGAGCGTCATGCTCGACCACTTCGCCTCATTTGAGCGTACTGAAGAACGGCTGACTGCTTGGCGCTCGGCCTGTGATGGTATTGGCAGAAATTTTGATCCAATGGAGGTCGCTCTGGCGCGCGGTGTTACTATCACGCTCACCAATGATGGCCTCGAAAAAGCAACCGCCATCCGTGAAGAACGCGTCTCCAGGATGTTTGATAAATTTGGTGCACTGCCCGGGCTGGAGAAAAAATCCGATCAGCCAGATTCATATGCAAATCCCGACCTCGCCATCGACGATGCCGCCCTACTCGGCACCCCAGATATGATCATCGAGCGTATTCAAACGCTAAAAGACATGGGATTTGAGCATATTCTGTTTCTGCTACCCGACAGCGTCGAGACGCTCCGCATCATCTCCAAAGAAATCATGCCAGCGTTTAAAAGTTAAGCACCGTCATCCTGGGCTTGATCCAGGATCCAGCCTTTCTTTCAAAATGGAATTGAAGCCCCCCTGGATTCTGGCCTTCGCCAGAATGACGGAGGGGGTTCAGTGACAGTTTACTAAATTCCACCGTCATTCTGACGAAAGTCAGAATCCAGAAAGGCGGCGGGACGGCATTTGAATTGAAGGCTGGATTTCAGCCTTCGCCGGGATGACGCGGTTTTTCGAACTATTCCAGCTCAAAGACACCGGCAGAAAAGCGGAGTTTGAGGTCGAAGCCACCTTCATTAATTTTCCACGGTCGTACCGTAAAGCTGCGAAAACCGGCTTGGTAATAGGGATCGGCCTCGGCAATGGCGCGTGCCTCTTCAATGTTATCTGCTTTTACCGCAATCAGGGAATTGCCGGTTGTCTCACCTGTTTCCGAATGAAGGGGGCCAGCGGCAAAAACTTTGCCGTCTTCTTCCAGTTTCGCAAGATATTCGAAATGGGCGGTTCGGGCTTCGATCTTATCACCTTCCTGATCGGTGAATTCAGTAAATATCATAAAAAGTTGCAATCCCAGGGCAGGATGATTGTCATTTGTAAGTCTGTCTTTGGAACTCACCATAGCTTTACTCCTTAGCCAAATAACATTGAGGGATAGAAGAACAGATGCATGATCTGATCATAAAAACCGTAAATGAAGGCCCAGGACACCGCTGCATAACCGAGACAGATTTTCCAATTGTAATTGCCCCAACGCCACAGATAGATCGCTACAAAAGCGGTCAGAGATATCAATTGACCGACAAAAACAGTCGCCACCAAAATACAAAGAAGATAGGCAATGAAGCTGGTCGAACGGGCAAAGTCAGCCTTTTCAAAGGACGCCGATATCGCCCCCCCTAAGCCCGATGCTTCCCGAACTTTCAGCAACACTTCTTTGAAATCAGTGAAGATAATCAGCGCGAGAAAGATAATCGCTGTATAGCTTACAACCAGCGGGAATTGCTGCGCTTCAGGCTCCCAGCCGGCGGCGGAAATCGGAGCCCAGACAAAAATACCTAAGAACAATAATGCCAATGGCAGTGACAGGATTGGGTTCTTACCAGACCCTTCGCCGGCAATGACAGCATCTTCTTTCTTCGGTGTGTTGTTGGTTTTAATGACGCCTTTGACGGCCAGAATAAGAGTTAAAACAACCAGCGCAATAATGAACAAAACGATCGGCCGCCCGGTTATCCAACTATAGCCCTCATAGACCTGCGTCGAAAGCTGGAGGTTATCTTCCATCAATTTGCCGAGCACGATCGCCAGGATCAGCGGCGGACGAGGCCAGCCGCCTTGCTTCATCCAATAGCCGAGGAAACCAAATGCAATACAGGAAACCCAATCACCCATCGCCGCGCTGGCAAGCCAGGCACCCATGAGCACAAAGACCGCCACACCCGGCACCAAGAGGTGACCCGGCAGGAACGAGACTTTGGCAACTTGCTTACTCCAAATCATCAACAGACCGGCAGCAACTAAAT
>Ga0233429_1002317_pt1 | contig 20061 bp, 14 predicted proteins | sample SI_118_April2016_3_FD_179879 | JGI IMG/M metagenome (GOLD analysis project Ga0233429, IMG submission 179879) | Seawater microbial communities from Saanich Inlet, British Columbia, Canada - SI_118_April2016_135_MG | ecosystem: Environmental > Aquatic > Marine > Inlet | place: Canada: British... | reverse complement strand
AACATCAATTAAAAAAATCCAACAGGATGTACAATCTGTTTCAAACGATATTAAGATAATAAATGAAAAATTTGTTCCTGCATATGCAATAGCGAAAAAATTTAAAGACATTCAATTTGATCCAAAATTTTCAATCCCTAAAAGAGAAAATCTTGATCGTAAAAATTTGTCGGGACTTCCCGATAAATTTCATAAACTCGCTTTGGAACATAATTTAAAATTATCAAATAAAAATCTCGATCTTGGGTTTTTAAAAACCAAATCCAAGTCAATTTCAATGTTTCTTGAACTTGAGGGAAAGCTTAATGATTTTAGAAATTATCTTATTATGATTATTTCATTACCTTTTTTTGATTCATTTGAAATAATAAAAATCAATTCAACCCAAAGCAATCTTAAAAAATTTTCGGTGGATTTAAAGATTAATATTAAATAAAATATGAAAAAACGTGAAAAAATAATACTTGTTCTTGCTATTTCAGCTTTATTATATGGCGGTTTTGATTATTTTATCCTTTCATCTGGTAAAAACAAAGGGATAGGATCTGTAGCTGAAAATCAATTTTCCAATTTTATAGAAAAAATCAATACAACCCTGGCAAATCTTAATACAATAGAGAAAAAAAAGGCCAATGCAGATTACATGATTTCAATGATTGAATCAGAATGGAAAAATGATCCTTTTTCAAAGATTGAAAAACTTTCAAAGAAAAATCAAGGATCTTCTCTTGAGCAGGGATCTTCAATCGATACGGAAGCTAGGGGTTGGATTTATTCAGGATTTATCAAATTAGGTAATAAAATGCTTGCAGTGATTGACGGGATGGAATACACAACAGGTGAGTATATAAAAGATTCCGGATATAAAATTATCCGGATAACAAGCGAAAAAGTCCTTATAAATAGTAAATTGAATAAAACAATTGTCCTTTATTTAAATGAGGGGTAAAGCGGATTAGATCATGAGATCATGGTTTTTTAAATACAGATTGCTTTTTCATTTTTGATGTTCATTCTTACAAGCTGTTCATCACATGATCAAAAGGTGAATGAATTTGACAAATGGGAAGCACTTGCTGAAGATTCTCAACCTGTAACTCCTGTCCCAAGAAAGGATCCTATTGAAATTGAATCAGCTCTTTCTGAAAAAAAGCTAACAAAGGATACCACTTTTCTAACCCAGTCCCAAATACAAAGTTTGTCTGAACAAACTATACAATTGCCTGATATACCGGTGACCATGCGAATGAATGCAGTTTCTGTTCCTGTCGTCCTGAGAACCCTGGCAAGGATCGCCAATATCAACATCATTTTAAATGAAAGTATTACAGGCATGGCAAATGTGGATATTAAAAATGTGCCATGGGATCAGGCATTTCTTAGCCTTATTGATGCATATGGACTTGCTTATGAATGGTCTGGTCAGATTTTAAGGGTGGTTACAGTTGAAGATTTAAATGTAAAAAAAGACCTGTTGCAAGCAAGACAAGAATTTGAACAGAGCAAGAAAAACCATGCTGTTGTCATGTCTCAAATATTGAAAAAACAAGAATCGCTTGAACCTCTTTTGACTAAAATAATTAAAATACATTATGCTGATCTGAAAGTTTTGCAGTTAAATCTTGAAAAATATCTTAAAGGTGACGATAGAAAGGTTGAAGGTGAAAATTCAACTGCCCAGAAGAGTGGGTTACATGGATCTATAATGATTGATGAGTACTCAAATTCTTTGATTCTTCAGGCGACAAGGACTGATATCATGAGAATCATGCCCATCATCAATGAATTGGACAAGCCCATAAAACAGGTCCGCATCGAAGCCCATATAGTTGAAGCCAACTCAGATATTGCAAAAGAGCTGGGTATACAATGGGGAGGGGTTGGCATTTCAACAAACAGTAATAACAGAAGAACTTCAATTGGCGGAGACATGACTTCTGTATCCGGCAGCCCATTAGTGGATGCGGCTGGTGATGATGTTGCATATGATCCAAATGCCGGATCCATTGTTAACCTGCCGATTGCCTCTAGCAACTTGGGACAGGGACTGGCCCTTGGTTTTTTGACTGAAAATATTGGTAACTTCAGACTTTTTGCCCAACTTTCTGCTCTTGAACAAGATGGTCAACTCAATATTCTTTCAAAACCATCAATAACAACAATGGATCATAGAAAAGCGACTATAAAAAGTGGTAAGGAAATACCGTTTCAGACTGTTTCAGACGGTGAGGTCACTGTTCAGTTCAAAGAAGCTGTTATAAAATTAGAAGTAATTCCTCACATTATAAGTGAAAATATCATTAAACTTGAAATTGTAACCCACAAGGATGAAGTTGATTTTTCTACTACTGTAAACGGCAATCCAACGATTATAACCAAAAATGCTGAAACCATTGTTACCCTTTTCAACGGCCAGACAACGGTCATCGGTGGGTTGAACAAAGAAAAACGTTCAGATGGTGAGGCTGGAGTTCCCGGCCTAAAAAATATTCCCGGATTAGGTTGGTTATTTAAAAGTATCAATGATACCAAAAATATGGAAGAGCTCTTAATTTTTATAACGCCTTATGTCCTAGCGGAACAAAACTTCATTAAGACGTCTAAGAATTAGAACTATGGATTACTATAAAATATTAAATTTTGAGATGGAACCTTTTTCAAACTCACCTGATCCAGGGCTTTTTTATAGTTCTGCCCAGCACCTTGAAGCACTTCAGAAACTTGAAATTGCTATTCGTCTAAAGCGCGGACTTAATATTATTACAGGAGACATAGGAACCGGGAAAACAACAATTAGTCGTCAATTGATTCAAAAAATTTCCAGGGATGATTCAATTAAATTTTATCTAGTGCTTGATCCAGGATTCAGTAGTGGGATCTCTTTTTTAAAATATCTATTACACTTATTTGAACCTGAAAAAAAATATGAATCCGATGATGAGAATGTTATTAAAGAAAGCATCAAGGAACATCTTTTTACCAATGGTGTTGATAAGGATATCAATATTGTACTTATCATTGATGAGGGCCAAAAGCTTTCTTTGCCCTGTATTGAAATTTTAAGAGAACTTTTAAATTTTGAAACCAATAATCAAAAACTGCTGCAAATAATAATTTTTGCACAAAAAGAGTTTAACCAATCCTTAGAACAAATTTTAAATTTTCAAGACAGAATTAATTTTTATTACCAATTAAATCCTTTAAATTTCAAAGACTCAAAAAGGCTAATCAATTACCGCCTTGAAAAATGTTTTATAAAAGGGAAAAAAGCTACTTTATTCACACCTTTGGGCTATTTTTTGATATATATGGCCACAAAGGGTTTTCCTAGAAAGATTGTAACACTGTGCCATCAGATAATGTTGTCACTAATTATTAAAAACAAAACAAAAGCTAACTTTTCCTTTGTTAGATCCTGTATAAAAAAAGTATTCCCTAAAAAAAGGATGGTCAGACCCAGTATTTTATTTACATTTTTACTTATGATAATAATTGGGTCATTGTATGCTGTAAATGATAATAAAATTATGCCTGTTTTTGATAAATTTTTATATTTTAGTCAAAAACCAAAGGTTATAAAAAAATCTGCTTTGCCTATAGAGGCTGAAAAACCCCTTATTAAAAAAGAAAAAATAAAGTTAAATCCATCCAAAAAGCCTGAAATTAAATCTAAAATAAAGCCAACTATAGAATCTGAGATAAAACCAGCCATAGGGACAGGTATTAAATCTGAGATAAAGTCAGCGATTGAATCAAGTGTTAAATCTGTGAAAAAACCAAAGATAATACCGAAAGAAAAAAAGCCCTTGATATCTGATGGGAAAATGCTGACAACATTAAAAAAACCGGATTCATATGGCCAAATTAAGGTCCCGGAAAATGCAACACTGGCAAGAATGATGAGACTTATTTATGGCTCATTCAGATATTCGTATTTAAACAAACTAATAAAATATAATTCAAACCTCAATGATCCAAATAATGTTAAAACAGGCATGAATATAAATTTTCCTGTTATAGAAAGCTCTGATTATCCCGATGACAAGAAATTTTTTATTGTTCTTTTTGAAACTGATCATTTTAAAAAATCATTTATTACTGCTCATATCTATCAATCCTCTGAGTTTAATGTTCGAGTTTTGCCCGTCTGGAGAAAGGATAAAGGGTTTTTCTTTCCTGTTGTTATTACCAAATCTTTTGTTTCCCTGAATGCTGCCAAAAAATATAAAAAGAGCCAACCGGAAATTATTTTTGCAGAATGCAAGTCTGTATCGCAAATGAAAAATAACGAAAAAAAGCAAAAGGGGTAAATTTTGGCGAAACATAAACGGCTTGGTGAAATGCTCATTGATGCTAAGTTAATAAATACAGACCAGCTTGAGCAAGCTTTGTCAGATGCACGAAAGAGTGGCTTGAAGTTAGGACAATATTTAATCAAGAAAGAAATTGTTAATGAAAAGACTATTGTTAATGCGATATCTGAACAGGTCAACATTAAAAAATTCAATCCCACTGATTATTCCATAACTTCAGATCTTTCAAAGATTATGGATATTGATACTGTAAATCGCTTTCAGGCCATCCCACTTGGAGAAAAAGCCGGCATCCTCTCTGTTGCCATGGTTGATCCTCTTGATATCCTGGCCGTTGATCATATTGAAATCCTTACAGATATGGAAGTGAATACTGTAATTTGTACTGAACAAAATTTTAATGACCTTTTATCAAATATATTTGGTGCTTATGCTGGAAAAGATGGCGTAATGCAGCAAATACTTGATATTGAAGAAATGGATGTTGTTGAAGAACAGGATTCCTATCCTGATCAAGTTGTCGAATCAACCCTTCATGATATGGCGGAAGAAGCACCGGTTATAAGACTTGTTAATTCTATTCTGGCACAGGCAGTGCGTGAGGGTGCAACCGATTTACATATTAGTCCTGAAAAAGATTATATTGAAATACGATTACGTGTTGATGGAAAACTTCATAATATCCCGGCTCCGCCTAAAAGGATGTTTTTACCTCTTGTTTCAAGAATTAAAATTTTATCCAATATTGATATTTCCATTTCCAGGATACCCCAGGACGGCAGGTTAACCATTATAATGAATCATAAAGAAGTTAATATACGAGTTTCCACTATTCCCACTGTCTATGGTGAGAATCTTGTATTAAGGCTTCTTGATACAAGTTCGGGGATCAATTCCTTAGATAAAATCGGACTGTCTGCAAATAACATTCATGCTATAAAAAGAAATCTTGCTTTACCCTATGGAATGATTTTATGTACCGGCCCAACTGGAAGCGGAAAAAGTACCACCCTTTTTGCCATGTTAAGCGAAATCAACAAACCCGATACAAATATTATTACCCTTGAAGATCCTGTTGAATACAGGATGGAACACATACGTCAGGTACAATTGAATCATAAGGCCGGCATGACCTTTGCCAGTGGACTTCGTTCCATATTAAGACAGGACCCTGATGCAGTCATGATAGGTGAAATAAGGGATTCTGACACTTCAAAAGTCGCTATCCAGGCTGCACTGACCGGGCATATGGTTTTCAGCACAGTTCATACAAATGATGCCACAGGAGCTTTAACAAGGTTAGTGGACATGGGAGTTGAACGTTTCCTGGTGTCTTCTGTTCTCCTTGTGTCAATAGCCCAGCGCCTTGTTCGAAGGGTTTGTCCTTATTGCAAAAAATCTTACAAGCCCTCTGATAAGGAACTCAAATTCTGGGGACTAGAAAACAGAGATCCAGTCAACTTTGTCAAAGCCACAGGCTGCAGTCAGTGTATGGATACAGGCTACAAAGGCCGAATTGGAATTTATGAAATCCTATTTATGGATGATGATATCCGACTAATGATTCTTCAAGAAAAATCAGCCCAGGAGATTGCTAAATTCACTACTTTATCAGGGCGATTGACAACCCTTAAAATGGATGCCGCTGAAAAAATATATAATGGTGATACCACTGGTAAAGAAGCGGTTTCTGCAGTTATGGCTAACTAATATGGCAATTTTTAAATTCAAAGCGTTAAGTGAACAGGGAAATGAAATTTCAGGTGAAATCGAAGCAGAATCGAAAAAACATGCCCTTGAGCTCATTTCTTTAAAAGGTCATATTCCTGAATCTGTTAAAAAAAAATCTGGAGCTTCAACCAAAAAACAAGGTTCTCAAAAATTTGAAAAATTTTTTAAATCTGTTCAACCCAAAGAGCTGGTGCTTTATAGCATGCAGTTGAAAACACTTATAAAGGCAGGTGTTTCTATTGTTCAAACTTTTCAGATTATGGAAAATCAGACTGAAAACCAAACACTTCGACGTGTCACCGCAGAAATGGCGGAAAGCGTACGACAAGGTGCTTCGCTTTATGATGCTTTTTCCAAACATAAAAATATTTTCAATAACCTTTATCTGAGCATGATTAAAGCAGGGGAATTATCCGGAACACTTCCTCTTGTTCTAGACAGGCTTATTTATATCCAGGAACATGAGGAAAAGGTGCGATCTGAAATTAAATCAGCAATCCGTTATCCTGCCATGGTCATCTTTTTTTTGTTCGGCGCTTTTTTCGTACTTCTTACCTTTGTAATTCCAAAATTTGTTGCGATATTTGCAGATGCAGGCTTAGATCTTCCTCTGCCGACCCAAATCTGCATGGGGATGTATTTCGTACTTGCAAATTATTGGCTTTATATGCTTGTAATCATTATGGGATTTATCATTTTCCTTATCCAGTATATTAAAACTGAAAATGGACTTTTTATGAAAGATCTCTTTTTAATGAAATTACCATTGGTCGGGCCACTTTTTATAAAATCAGCAATGTCCCGGTTTGGCAGTATTTTTTCAATTCTTCAGGCCAGTGGTGTTTCTGTACTTGACTCTTTAGAAATTCTTTCCGACACCATAAACAATAATGCAATTACAAAAGAATTTGATAGAATTAAAGAACTCCTGGTTGAAGGCAGGGGAATTTCCATGCCACTTAGACAGGCAAAATATTTTACACCCATGGTTGTAAATATGGTTGCCATAGGCGAGGAAACAGGCGACCTTGATATTATGCTGGAACAGGTCGCTAAACATTACGATAGAGAGGTTGAATATGCAACAAAAAGCCTGTCCGACGCATTGGGTCCTATACTTGTTGTAGGACTTGCCGCTGTTGTAGGATTTTTTGCAACGGCAATATTCCTACCGATGTGGGATTTAACAAAAATGGTTTGATAGGGACAGCTTTGAAAGCTTTTTACAATAAAAGAAAAAATCAAAAAAAATCTTCCACTGAGCTAAGATATACTTTAAGCCTTTATTTTTTAATTCCAATAATTTTTGCGGGGATATCGATCTTTGCTTTTATTATTGGTTTGAATTTAGACACGACTTTGTACAGTCCAACAACAAAAGTGTTTTTAGGAACAGGACTGGGGGTGCTGGCATTTTTGTGCGGATTGCTACTCTTTTGGTTTGTTCTGCAACCCATTAAACAGTTTATAAAAAAAACAAAAAATTTACCAATATTCCAGGAACGAGATAACAGAGAACGCAGAAAGTCATGGAAACAGCCTGATAATGAGATCCAATATTATAGCCAGGTGTTAAGCCATGCTACAGATATTTTGGGAAAGATTGAAGCAACAAGGCTTTTTCCAGAAATAATTGGTCATTGCAGAACCATGCGCCACTTATTTAGCCAGATTCTTAAGGTTGCTCCTTCTGAAGCCACAGTCCTTATAATGGGTGAAAGCGGTACGGGCAAGGAACTTGTAGCTGATGCCGTTTATAGACAAAGCCATCGAGTTGGTAAACCTTTTGTTAAGATCAATTGTGTTGCTATTCCTGAAAATCTTCTCGAAAGCGAATTTTTCGGACATGAAAAAGGTTCCTTCACTGGAGCCATCGCTCAAAAAAAAGGAAAGTTTGAACTGGCTAATTCCGGAACAATTTTTCTTGATGAAATTGGTGATATATCACCCGCAATACAGGCAAAACTGCTTCGTGTATTGCAGGAAAAAGAATTTAGTAGAATAGGCAGTAATAAATCTATAATAGTTGATGTACGCTTTATTACCGCAACAAATAAAAATCTTCCTGAAATGGTAAAAAAGGGTGAGTTCAGAGAAGATCTCTATCATCGCCTTAATGTGTTTCCCATGGTATTGCCTCCCTTAAGACAAAGAGAGGATATATCGGATTTGACCGACTATTTTCTTGAAAATCTACCTTTACAAAGTTCTAAACATAAATTTGATAATGGATCTCAAAATGAAAAATCTTTTCAAAACACATCAAAGCAAATTATAATCTCCGAGGAGGCTCTGGAGTATCTGGAGTCCTATTCATGGCCGGGTAATGTAAGGGAACTTAAAAATACCATTGAAAGGGCTGCACTTATTTCTGAAACAGGTATTATTGAGATTTCTCATCTTCCTTTAACTATCCTTGGGCACGAAACAGACAATATTTCTTCTTTCCTAAATACGATTGGTCTGTCTGAAGGAGTATCAATGGATGATCACTTAAGGAGTATGGAAAAGAAGATGATTATATCAGCTTTGATTAAATCCGGGTGTAAACAGGTAGCAGCAGCAGAACTTTTGAACATAAATAAGCGCAGCCTCTGGCACAGGATAAAAAAATACGAAATTGATGTAGCTTCTCTTCAAAAGCTACAAAATTTGGAGTAAAGCCCCCATTGTTTAGTGCTTTGTAAATGATTTTTGTATAAATCTACTGCCATTCTATTTAAATAATCTATAAGACTCTATTGTAAATATCATTCTCTAAAATCAAATCAATTCGTTAATAAAAATCAAACAATTCAGAATGTTCAAATATTTTAAATAAGTTGCTAAGGGAAATATTTGTGAATAAATAGCAAATATATGAAAGGATAAATTAAAAATTTTCAAAAATGGTATAAAAATTGCTCTTAATAACTTTCTAACACATTAAGTGACACGGCAAAATATATGATTTTACATTTGATGCTTACCATTAAGTAAGATTTAAAGGTCTAAAAATTAATGCATAATAATTAAAGGAGAAAAATTATGAAAAGGCAAAAAAATCCATTGAAAAATGAAAAAGGTTTTACACTTATTGAAATCATTGCAGTACTTGTAATTTTGGGTATCCTTGCAGCTGTTGCAGTACCAAAGTATATGGATTTGCAGAACCAGGCCAGAATTAAATCTGCTCAGGCAGCTATTGCTGAAGTAAAAGCCAGACTCTCAAACGGCTATGGACAATACCTGCTTAAAAACAATGGTACTGCACCGACCACTATTGCGGCACTATGTGGGACAAATGGCATAAATGATGCCACTATTATGCCGGTGAATGGTGTTGGAACTGTTCCCATGGGAGATGATTACTTAGTTAAAACTACTGTTTCAACAAACGTTGCAACGATTACAGTTTCAAAAGTCCAAAATGTGGCTACTACAGTTCCAGCAGCCACATGGACAGTTCCTTAAACCCTGTGTCTTAATATTTCTTTTAGAAGAGATCATCTAATTATTTTGAGCCGGAGGCAAAAGTCTCCAGCTCAAAATAATTTTTTTATTTTTTAAATCTTAATTATAATAATTTTGGATCGGTCTGAAAATTTGTAATATAGAATTGATTTTTTTTTTTAAAAAATACAAGCCCGTCAAGATAACCCACCTCCCCTGCAACCTCAAGTTTAAGATCCAGCTTGAACTCTTTTAAAGGATAAATATTCCAGTCATGGGAAACACAGATGGCAATCTGGTTTTCTTTGAGGTTTTTAATTTTTTCCTTCATAAATTCACATAAAATATCTGAAGTCTTTTTTGGATTTTCCATTATAGTTTCATCAAAATGGTTATCAAACCACTTGCGCAGGAAAAGTTCATTTCCATATTTTTCAATAAGAGGAACAGCTTTTTCGATATCCTTTACATAAAATGGTGAAAGCATGGCATCCATGCAATTGTGATCAATACTTTGCTTATTGTTTTTTGTAAATCCCTTATCAATCAAAAAAGAGGTCTCAATACATCTTCCCAAAAAACTTGAAAATAATTTTGGCATGGCACCTGAACGCATACCAACACCAAAATCAACGGCAAATTGTTTGCCTGCATCTGTTAATCCCATAAATGGTTCCAATCCTATATCTTCTGAAAAAAATCTTTCCGAATGTCGTATAAGGACACTAATTTTTTTTATCCCGCTATCCATTAAGTCATTTATGGTATCAATGGTTTGTTTTGTTCTTACTTGATATTTTGGTGTCATGTATGAGATGCTCCTAAGAACCTTGTGTGTGTTTATCTTGAATAGTTTTCTTACTCTATGCTATTATTGCTGTCAAGGTGAGAAACAATCTTTAAGGAGTCTGGCTCAATGATAAAAAATATCAGTATTATCGGAGTTCCCATGGATTTTGGACAGCAGCTTCGCGGGGTGGACATGGGACCTGCTGCTGTCAGGTATACAGGATTGATTTCAAGGCTCAGATCTTTGGGCCACAAAGTTGTTGATACAGGAGATATCAATATTCCAATCAGAGATTGCGATCTCACCGCAAGTTGTAATGAAACCCAGGATAAAGACAAATATTTAAAGGAAATCACCCAGATTTGCGAATCTATATATAGAGCCGGAAAAACTATAGTGCAAAAAGGAGATTTTCCCTTATTTATCGGAGGAGATCACTCCATTGCAGTGGGAACTATTGCCGCTGTCACAAACAACGAACCAACAGGACTTATATGGATTGATGCCCATGGTGATTTTAATACCCCCCAAACTTCTCCCAGCGGAAATATTCATGGAATGCCTTTGGCAGCTCTTATTGGAGAAGGCCACCCTTCCCTGGTCAATGTGGGAAGAAAAGGTGCTAAAATTCATCCTGATAATGTCGTTCTGATCGGTCAAAGAGATCTGGATAGAAAAGAGAAAAAGAGACTGAAAAAAGCAGGAATAGCTGTATTTACCATGCGGGATATTGATGAGCAGGGGATTAGTTCTGTTGCCAACAAAGCGCTGATGAAACTTGTTCATTTAAAAAAAATACATTTGACTGTGGACATGGATGCCCTTGATCCTGTTGAAGCACCTGGTGTGGGAACACCTGTTCCCGGGGGAATTTCCTATCGGGAAGCACATCTGTTAATGGAAATCCTTTCAGATTCCGGTAAGATATGCTCAATGGATATGGTTGAAATTAACCCGATTTTGGATGTTGCCAATCAAACTGCAGAACTGGCCGTTGAATTGATACTATCTGCATTAGGGAAAAGTATTTTGTGAATCTGGATGAATATATTCAATCACTGAAAAACTATAAAGGGTTTTCAGGCGACATTGTCTGCCACAGAACGCTAAACCCTGGAAAAGCGATCTTTGCTTCTGCTGATCCTACATTGGAAAACAACTTTTCCCTCCTTTTGGAATCCCTTGGCATTAAAAAAATTTACAAACACCAGAAACAAGCCATGGAAATGATTCAAAAAGGCATTCACACTGTTATTGCAACCCCAACAGCTAGTGGTAAAAGTCTTATTTATAACCTGCCTGTCATCGATCAACTCAAAAAAGATCATAGGTCCCATGCCCTTTACCTTTTTCCTTTAAAAGCTTTGGCACGGGATCAACTGGAAACGGTTCAACAATTACTCAAAATTGCCGGGGAAAAAAATAAAACAACACCGCAATTAAGGGCTGCTGTGTATGATGGAGACATTTCCGCATATCAAAAATCAAAGATAAGAAAGACGCTTCCCCATATTTTACTTTCAAATCCTGAAATGCTTCATTTGGCCTTACTTGCACATCATCATTTATGGGAAAATTTTTTTAAACATTTAAAATACATAGTTATTGATGAGGTGCACACCTATCGGGGTGTCATGGGATCAAACATGGCCTGGGTGTTTCGAAGGCTTCAAAGAATTTGTCGTCTGTACGGATCAAAACCGGTCTTTATCTTTTGTTCTGCCACCATTGCAAATCCTGCATCTCTGGCCAAAAAATTAACAGGTCTTGATGTTAGTGTCGTTAATGAGTCCGGTGCCCCTTTTGGGAAAAAAAATGTTATTTTAATGAGAGGGATTGAAGGGGCTGCAAGGACAGCTACTGCCCTTATTCATTCTGCGGTTCACCGGGGATTAAGAACGATATGTTATACTCAATCGAGAAAAATCACAGAACTGATTGCGATATGGGCATCCCAGCGGGCCCCCTCATTTTCAAATATGATCACAGCTTATAGGGCAGGTTTTTTACCAGAAGAAAGGCGATCCATTGAAAAAAAACTGGGAACAGGAGAACTTTTAGCAGTGGTTTCCACAAGTGCCTTAGAACTTGGGATTGATATCGGCAACCTGGATATATGCATATTGGTTGGATATCCAGGGACCATCATGGCCACATGGCAGAGAGCTGGCAGGGTTGGCCGGGAAGGTAAGGATTCGGTCCTGATACTCATTGCCCATGAAGATGCTCTGGATCAATATTTTATTAACCATCCAGATGTTTTTTTTAATATGCCTCCTGAAAAAGCCATTATAAATCCCTGGAACAATATTATATTAAAACGCCACCTGGAATGTGCTGCTACAGAGCTGAGGCTGGATAAGTCCGACCCTTTTTTAAATGACATTGCTGTAAAAAAAGCTGTCGCACAACTTGAGTATAGCGGTAAACTTTTAAGAAGTCATACGGGCGACTATTGGTTTGCTGCCGGAAAATCTCCCCACAGGGAAGTCAATCTAAGAGGAACTGGAAAAAGCATTCACATTTTTTTAGAAAATACTAAACAAAGCCTGGGCGAGATCGATAGACACAGGTCTTTTTTTGAAACCCATGAAGGTGCCGTTTACCTGCACCATGGAAAAACTTATATCATTACCCGGTTTGATCATGAAAAAAGTATTGTTGAGGCTAAAAGAAAAGATGTGAATTATTTTACAAAAGCGCATTCTTCAAAATCCACACAAATACTAAAACAAATTGATTCCTGCCACGTTATGGGCACCAGACTTGGATATGGAATATTAAGAATTACTGAACAGGTTACTGGGTATGACAGACGACTTGTGTCCAATCAAAAATCTATAGGTATGGTTTCTTTGGATTTGCCAAAACTTGAATTTGAAACCCATGGACTGTGGATTGAAATTCCGGATGATGTCCGGGATAAAATTGAATCTTGCCAAATGCATTTCATGGGGGGAATTCATGCCCTAGAGCATGCTGCCATTGGAATTATGCCTCTTCTTGTGATGACTGATAGAAATGACCTTGGGGGAATCTCCATCCCCTTTCATTCCCAGATCGGGACAGCAGCTGTTTTTATTTATGATGGCGCTGCCGGAGGTCTTGGATTAACCCTGCACGCATTTAAAAATTCTAAAGATTTACTTGATAAAACCCTTGATGTCATCCAATCATGTAACTGCGAAGCAGGTTGCCCTGCTTGTGTCCATTCCCCAAAATGCGGGTCTGGGAATCGACCCATTGATAAATTTTCTGCTTTAACAATACTTCAAATGATTTTAAATAACAAAAAAAAAGAAAGAATATATAAAATAAATGAACCTGCTATTGAATCCAAAGTCGAATCTATATCTGAAAAAGAATCAGATTTTGATTCAATAAAAATTTTAAAAAAAAAATTAAATTATGGCGTTCTCGATATAGAAACAAGAAGATCTGCCAAAGATGTTGGCGGATGGAACCAGGCGCAAAAAATGGGAGTGAGTTGTGCCATTCTCTTTGATTCAAAAACCAATATTTATCAGGAATATTTTCAAGATGATATCGAGGCTCTTATTTATAAACTTGGGACATATGACCTTATCATCGGGTTTAATATTATAAAGTTTGATTATAAAGTATTATCAGGACTTTCTGATTTTGATTTTTTATCCTTGCCCACCCTGGATATTTTGGCAAAGGTCCATGAAAGATTAGGATATAGGCTCTCCCTTGACCATCTGGCAGGACAAACCCTTGGCTGCAACAAAAGTGCTGACGGCCTGATGGCTCTTAAATGGTGGGAACAAGGCAAAATGGACAAAATAATTGAATATTGCAAACAGGATGTAAAAGTTACCCGGGATTTATATTTGTATGGAAGACAAAATCAATTCCTTGTATTTAAAAACAAGGCCGGGCATCAGGTCAGGGTTCCTGTCCTATGGTAATTCAGGATAATGGTAAGGCCGGATAATATTAAGGCTGGATAAAAAACTCGGGGTTTTCTTTTAATCGGAAACAACCCTGGCCACAATTTTCTTTAAAACATCTCCTGCCCTGTCCCTTATCAAAACATCACACATATTGTCATAGGGCGTTTTTGAAAGATTGATAATAGCAAGAAAAGCGCCGGCGGTTTTCGCATATTCAGGCATTAGTGCTGCCGGCTGAACTAAAAGTGTAGACCCCACCACAATAAAGGCATCACTTTTGGATGACAGCATGGCAGCTCTTTGTGTTTCTTCAACCGGCATGGCCTGACCAAAAGAAATCGTGTCGGGTTTAAAATACCCGGAACATGAACAAACAGGAGCCTTGTTTCCTGCATCAATTATTTTTTTGGCCTCTTTCCAGGATATCAGCTTTTTACAACTCATGCATCTCACCCGGCGGGTATTGCCGTGGAGCTCAATAATTTTTTCCTGTGGAATTCCCGATGCTTGATGCAGACCATCAATATTTTGTGTGATCAATATCTTTAAGAGTCCAAGTTCATACAATTTTGCAAGGCTTTTATGGCCTTTGTTGGGTTTTGAGACTGACAGACCTTTTTCCATGTCAAGCCGCTGTTCCCAATACCTGATTCTGGATTCTTTAGAAGTCATGAATTCATCAAAGTACACGGGTTTAAATTTGTCCCATATGCCTCCCTGGCTTCTATAATCGGGTATACCACTTTCTGTGGAAATACCTGCGCCGGTAAAAAAAACCAAATGCTTTGATACTTTGATCCTTTGTGCCACCAAATTGATTTTTTCATCCATTATTTTTTCAGCTGTTATTTTTTCTTCCATGGTAAAATCCTTTTACGTGTGACCTTCAGGTTACGTGTGACCTTCAGGTTACGTGTGACCTTCAGGTTAAAAATATTTTCAAAGAGAATCATAATCTCAGGCACTTTAAACAAAACTCCGGTGAAAAAAAATAAAAATAAAAATTCAATCCCGACAATACCGGCAATGGCTAAAGAGCCTTTTAAACTATCGTGATCTATAAAATTTCTAAGGATAAAAGTTGTGAAAAAAATAATAACGCCGATGACAATGCTTATGGGAATTATTTTTAAAAAGAAAAGGTAAACGTCTTTTTTTCCTGAATTTGAGCTTTTTTTGTTCCAGCATTCAAATAAAACAAAGGCCTGAATGATAACTGAAATTGATAACCCCAGGGCTACACCTCTGGGACCCAGCGCTTTCATCAATAAAAAAATAAAAGGAATGCTTATGATCACACACACGCTTGTCAAAATTGCGGGGAAAATGGTGTTCTGAGTTGCATAATACCCTCTTGAAACAATGTTCTGGGCTGAAAATGCAAAGGCACCGACCATAAAAAATGGTAAAATTTGGGCTGTTATCAAAGTGGCATCCGCATTAAATTGACCTCTTTGAAAAAGAATTCTCACTATTTCATGATTTAAAACCATAAAAAGAATTGAAAAAGGAATGACTAGAAAAAGAAATTTTAATGTTTTGTTTAACAGCTTGTTTAATTCTATAAGATTTCCTTTTTGAGCAAGTTTTGCCATAAACGGATAGGATGCAATTCCGATGGCCTGGCCAAAAAGCCCCACAAGAATAAACATCACCCTGATTGCATAATTCATGGCGGCAATACTGCCTTCAAATAAATAGGAACCAAAAAATTTCAAGAGTATTTCCGTTGAAAATATCATGGTAAGCCCTATCATCAAAGGGAGTGTGAGTTTAATATATTTTATTAAATCCGGGTGATTAAAACTTAATATAGGATAATACTTGACACCCAGTTTTTTAGCACCGATAAGCTGCAAAGCAAAATTGCCAAAAAATGCACCTGCCAGAACACCCCATGCAAATCCTTCCATACCTATGAAAGGGCCCAGGATGAGTCCACCCAGAATAATGCCTAAATTATATATCAGCGGCGCCATGGCTGGAATTAAAAACTTTTCATTTGCAAACTGAATAGCCATGAGAAGTCCGCCTGTGAAAAAGAAAAACTGAGCTGGAATGATAATCCGGGTCATTTTTACAGCAAGAGCAAAGGTATCAGGATCTTGAATGCCTGGGACAAACAGTTGGACAAAGGCAGGTGTCCATATTAATGTGGTGATAATAAAGCACAAAAGAAGAAGTCCAAAACCGTTCATTATAATTGAAAAAACCTTGTATCCCTCATTTTCTCTGTCAGAAGAAAGATAATGTGCAAATATGGGGATAAAGGTTATGGAAAGAAAACCGCTTGCAACAACATGGTTAAGGATTTCAGGAATAATAAAGGCAATCTGGTAAGCATCCACGGAGGTTTTAATGCCGCCAATACCGGCAATCGTCATTTCGCGGAAAACTCCTATCATACGACTGGCAAATATGGATGCCATCATGATAAAGGATGCAAACCCTACTTTTTTTAATATGTTATCATTTGCCATAATCGTATTATGGGATTGGTTTATCATAAAGGATTGGTAAATAAAAGCGTTATAAAGGAAAATAGTTTGACTTGGGTAATGCTTGCAGAATATATTAAGGCAGTAAAAAAACGGATTTAAAATCAGAATAAGGGAAAAAACAAATGACAACTAGACTAGGAATTTATTCCTTGTTGATCGGTTTGTTTGTCGGAATTTTTAGTGGTATCTCCCAATTTATGGGAAGTAAAAATATCTGGGTTAATTTAACGATTTCAAAAATAATCGGAGACAACACCTCTGATACCATAATAGGATTCATACCTGTTTTGTTTATAAAAAATTCACTGGATTACCTGATTTATTCATTACCTTTTTTTATTTTTTTAATTGGGCTGGGTATTATTTTTTTATTGATCAGCCTGTTTGTAAAAAATCATTAGGCTTTGTCTTTATAAGATTAAAAGACGGCCAAAGGGTAAAATCGCAATGGAAAAAGGAATAAAACTATGACAATTACCCGGATTTCCAGAAGACAATTTTTAAAAATCTCTGCCATCATGTCTGCCTCCATCACAGGCCCTATATTTTTTAGCGGTTGTGCAGTTAACCCTGTCACAGGAAAAAAGCAGATAATGATGCTATCCCAGCAGCAGGAAATCGGGATTGATAAACAGCAGTCACCATTTCAATTTTCTTCTGATTATGGAATTACAAAAGATACAGGCCTCAATCAATATATTTCCGATGTGGGAAAAAACTTGTTACCCAATGTTCACAGGCCCCAAATGCCCTATTCTTTTCAATGTGTGAATGCAACATATATTAATGCATACGCCTTTCCGGGAGGCACTATTGCCATTACCCGGGGGATTTTATTAAAACTTTCCAATGAAGCACAACTTGCTGCATTACTGGGCCATGAACTAGGCCATGTCAATGCCCGCCATTCAGCAGAGCAGGTCTCAAAAGGACAGCTTTCCTCCCTGCTTGTTGCTGGGCTGTCCATGGTAGCAAGTACTCAGGGTTCAGTATTTGGCGACCTGACCCAGCAACTGGGTATGGTTGGTCAGGGCTTGCTATTGTCCAAGTACAGCCGTGACAATGAAAGAGAAGCAGACTCTCTTGGCAATGAATATATGGTTAAGGCCGGTTATCCTTCCAAGGGCTTTGTCGGGTTAATGGAAATGCTTAATTCTCTGCACAAAGAAAAACCGAGTTCTGCTCAAGTACTTTTTTCAACTCATCCCATGAGTACAGAACGCTTGACATCTGCTGTTCTAAGACAAAAAGGGATTTATCTTAATTCACAGGACCTATCTTTAAATCGTGAAAGATATATGGATAACATCGCTTCTTTGAGGGCAAAAAAAACCGGTATAGAATTGTTACAGCAGGGAGAGAAGCATCTTTCTAAAAAAGAATATGACAAGGCGCAAACAACATTTAAAAAATCTTTGAATAAACTAAAAAATGACTATACAGCCCATGTATTGATGGCTAAATGTCAGCTTCTCAGGAAAAAACCAAGTCAGGCTCTATCCTATGCTGACATGGCAAAAAAATTATACCCATCAGAAGTTCAGGGACATTTTATTGCCGGAATTGCGGGCAAGGAACTTAAAAAATACACTATGGCTTATAATAATTTTGACACTTGCGATAAGCTTTTGCCTGGTAACCCGCAGATTAGTTTTTACAAAGGGTATTGCCTTGACAAAAAGGGGGATATAGAACCTGCTGCAAATAACTATATAAATTATCTAAAAATGACTGGAAATCAACCCAATGAATATGGCCAATATGCATATAATCGCCTTAAACAATGGGGCTATGCCAAATAATCAAACATGAAATTTTTAAGTCTTAGACAATGTATAGATGTTTTAAAACAGCAAGGTGAGCTAATTGAACTTAACCATCCTGTTGATCCCGATCTTGAAATGGCTGAAATCACAAGAAAAGTGTTTAATGCCCATGGCCCTGCAATTTTATTTACAAATATCAAGAACAATAAATTTACAGCTGTATCAAACCTGTTCGGCACCTATGAGCGAACGCTTAAAATTTTTGAACCCCAGCTTGCATCTGTAAAAGCCCTTGTGGATATTAAATCAGATTTTGGGTCGGCTATTAAATCCCCGGCAAATATATTAAAAGCATTGTCTGCATTAGCCCATTCTTTACCATTAAAAGTATCTTGTCCCAAGGTCCTTGAAAAGACATGTGGTATTCAAGATCTTCCCATGATTAAATGCTGGCCCAAAGACGGGGGTGCATTTATCCTGCTACCCCAGGTTTTTTCCCAGGACCCTGAAAAAAAATCTGTTTTTGGATCAAATTTGGGCATGTACAGAATTCAGATTTCAGGAAATGACTATAATGCCGGCAAAGAAATAGGTCTTCATTATCAATTACACAGAGGGATAGGCAATCACCATAAAAAAGCTTTGGAAAAAAATCAGGCTCTCAGGGTAAGTATTTTTATCGGCGGGCCACCAGCTCATACACTGGCCGCAGTTATGCCGCTTCCTGAAGGGGTTCCTGAAATAGCTTTTGCAGGCGCTTTGGCAGGTAAAAATTTCAAATATGCAAAAAAACATCAATATTTGATCTCTGCAGATGCAGATTTTTGTATCACAGGTGTTATTGTACCGAAAAAAACAAAAAAAGAAGGGCCTTTTGGAGATCATCTGGGTTACTATTCTTTGAAACACGAATATCCTTATTTAAAGGTAGAATCGGTTTATCACAGAAGAGATGCCATTTTCCCTTTTACTGTTGTGGGACGTCCACCCCAGGAAGATTCCAATTTTGGAAAAATAATCCATGAAATCACAAGATCGGCAATTTGTGACAGTATCCCCGGGGTTACTGCAGTGAATGCGGTGGATGCGGCCGGGGTTCATCCACTGCTTCTTGTAAAAGCACATGAACGATATGTCCCCTATGAAAAAAATGATAAAAGGGTGCCAAGAGAATTGTTAACACATGCAAGCCGAATTCTGGGCACAGGTCAATTGTCTCTGGCCAAATATCTGATGATTATTGACCATGAAGACAATCCCCGATTGAATGTAAATGATGAGAAAGCCTTTTTCATCCACCTGCTTGAGCGGATTGATTTTAGTTCTGATTTTCATTTTTTCACAAAAACCACCATGGACACGCTTGATTATTCAACCCAGAACATTAACCAGGGCTCAAAACTGATAATGGCTGCGGTGGGTGGTAAAAAACGGCAATTAAAAAATAAATTTCCTCAATATTTTTCTCTACCAGAACAATTCAAACATCCGAAAATTATTGGGCCCGGCATTGTCGTACTTAAAGGTCCTGGTTTTAAAACATATGGTAAAGGAAAAATACAGATCAATCGATTGAAAAAGCATTTGCAAATCATGACAGGACTGGATCGT
>Ga0233429_1002316_pt1 | contig 20065 bp, 15 predicted proteins | sample SI_118_April2016_3_FD_179879 | JGI IMG/M metagenome (GOLD analysis project Ga0233429, IMG submission 179879) | Seawater microbial communities from Saanich Inlet, British Columbia, Canada - SI_118_April2016_135_MG | ecosystem: Environmental > Aquatic > Marine > Inlet | place: Canada: British... | reverse complement strand
TTTATAATACTTGGTATTGCACACACGGAAACCAATAATCTTTTTGTCCTGACGGACAAGACCTTTGAGACACCGTTTGGTAATGTGGAAACGGACAAAAACTTTCTCAATTCATTACAGAAAAAGAATAAGACTGATTATTTCGAAGACGAGTTTGTCCACAGAGACGAACATTCAATCGGATTCCAGGCGGTTTTTCTTAAATACCTTTATAGCCAGAAAAAGAACTTCAATATAATCCCGATACTCTGTTCCTCGTTTGGTGAAGCAGACAAAAATGAAACCGGCTCCAGGCAGACTTATCAATTTAAGGAATTTGCATCTTCACTCAAGGAAACAATTAAAGAGAGCAAAAAGAAAATCTGTATAATTGCAAGCGTAGACCTTGCACATGTCGGTTCCAGGTTTGGAGACAGTGAACTTCAGGATGACGCATACCTTGATACATTACGATCCGATGACACTGATATGCTGAAATATATAGAAAACCTGGACGCAGGGGGATTTAGCAATTCCGTTCAGAAAGATCAAAACAGCAGAAAAATCTGCGGATACCCGGCTATTAATACCCTATTGAATATTATTGATGCCTCGGAAGGCAAACTTCTTAAATACTCTCAATACGCAGACGATACAAATTCAACAGTCTCATTTGCCAGTATGTCATTCTATTAGACCCAACACACAGGTGCAACCCAAGCCTCACCAGGTAGAACCGGAGGGCTTCACTGAAATGGAAAAACTCTTTCTCTCACCACTAACCCCCTTGAGTTTTTCCAATTTTTTTAATTTTTTTAATTTCAGAACTTATTCCCTCAATAGTAACGGAATCGCAATCCTTTGCGGTGAGCAGCTTGCTATTGTTCCAGTCAAACGTACAGTTTGAAATATTTGCTTTACTTTTGCTTTTAATGCAGATCGCATAATCAGTCCCGTTCTTATTACTTGAGAAATTACATTTTTCTAAGCTGATTTTACTCTTTTTCACAGCCTCAATGCAAATCCCGTTTATATCACTAAAATCAGTTTCCTTGATAGTTATATCACAACCATCGCTCGCACGAACAAGAGGATCTCCAGCTGATGTGTCATCAGGTTGTTTATCTTCAAATTTACATTTATTGACTATCAAATTGCTGTTTCCTTTTACTTCAATACAACTGTCATTTGAACCCGCAAAGACACACCTCATTATCATTGGGTTGCTTGCCCATATTTTTTTTATCTGAATAGTATTTGATTGGCTTTTTCCAAAATTACAATCCTCCAGATGAAGAATTTTTCCTTCAGCAACCTTAATACAATTTTTATTATCGCTAAATTCACATTTTCTCATCTCCAGATTACCTTTTTTGCAATCAACAAATACTACTTTCTCCGCGTTACCTTGAAACCGGCATCCGTTGGCATTGAGTTTGCCATTATTTTCAATCTTGATTCCACACTTTTCTATATTATCAAATGACGTGTTATCTTCTGAATTTGGACCACCTATTGTCACCTCTCCATTTCTTATCACAATCAAGGGATCACGTACATCTTCGTTAACAGAAAAAAGGTTCTTTCCCTTAATCTCAAGCTTCGCCATATTTTCTACTATAATTGATGACCCTTTCGTCTTATCAAAGGTGCAGTCTATTACTGATGCGCTGGCCCTTTCGTTTATCCATACAGAAGGGAGGCCCTTGTGCCCACTGCCTGTAAACCGGCACCCTCCTATTGACACTTCCGTATCATCACCTACCACAGCTACGCACATCCCTTTAACATTCTCAAACGTATTATTTGCTAATTCTGCTTTACATTTTTCAACACGTATTTGAGAACCATTTCCACCTCCTTTTATGAATTTGCAATTATCTACCTTTAGATTACATCCTCTATCAACAACTATGGCATTACTCACAATATCTTCAAATAGTGATTTTTCTATAGTAACTTTTGCATTTTGTGCATAGATAGACGGCCAGAAACGTTCCTCACTGGTAAACCTGCAATTCTTGATAATTAATGTTGAGTTTTTCTGTGTGTCTCTATTTAAGTTTATGGTATTCAGGTTTTTTACACTATGGAGATGTAAATTTTCAACTGTCAGCTTTATATCTTCTCCAGATATCTTTATCCCTCCCGGATCTTTTTTCTCTTCCTCCCTCCTCTCAACCCTGACAAAATCCCACTTTGTCTTATTCTTCCCGGCGCCTCTCAGAGTCAATGATTTTGTAATCATAACCCTCCCGGTATACTTTCCTTCAGGTAACTCGACAATGTCACCCTCTTTAGCATCCCGGACCGCTATTTGAACGGATTCACTATCTGACACTTTAATTATTTCTGAAAAAGCCACCTTTATTGACATGGTACTTAACACAAACATAAAGATGCTGAAAAAGAAGAAGAGAGACCAGTGTTGGTTTAATGATTTCATTTTATGCATAATATTTTCCTCCACACAACTTCCATTATATAATTCCATTTTTCACCGGCCATTATCTGATCAGAAACGGCCGGTCCACCCATCCTTCTAATTATTCATGATGTTATCGCAATAATATCCTCAGCACATTTATCTAAAACTTTCTGAGCTGCATTTCCCAACTGGGTTCTCACCGATTTAGAACCACCTGCACCAATACCAGCATAGTTAACGCCAAGGTTCAAGCTTTTGCCTACCAATGTCCCTTCAAGTCTTTTCGAGTATACAACCAATCCTGTTGACGTATCAATGACCCTCAGATGTAACGTTATGCTGGCAATGGACTGACCGGCGGCAACCGAAAACATACTGGTTTTTACCTGACCTCCGCCGCTGTTTGTTTCTTCCGTGATATCTGTAACCGAGCCTAATACAAAATATCTGACTCCCGGAGTTTGCGATATTTTAGACCTACCGGATTGGCAAATACTATTTGCTGCATTAGTAGAATATATATCAAAAACGCGTTTAGAAATCTTTTTCTCCAGAATATTAAATCTGCTTGTATCCTGTAACGTACTCACAAGCATACTTGCCAGCCCCTCTCCAAACCCGTAAAAAACATGAAGAAAAGCGTCCTTATCCATAAGTCCCTGAGCTATAGGAGTTTTGGAAATACCATCCTCAAAATCAATCACTGCGATTGACACTTTCTCTCCTTCATAAGGTGGCCAGGTTTTAGGAAAATAAACGCTGCCATCATGTTTCGCTTGCCTGACCTCATCTTTCCATTCACCCTCTGCCATTTCCCGCCCATCATCTTCTTCCATATCTTCTGAGCTTCTTTTGCCTCTAGTTTTTCTTTTAAAAAACCCTTTTTTCTTAGGTTTCTGTTCCTGATAAGCCGGTTCGCCTTCAGATCCGTCAATATCATCGTTATCAAATCCGTCACCAGTATCATCATCAAAACCGTTATCATCGTCGTTATCATATGAGTATGAGGAGCTTCCCGGAGACGAACTTCGGGAAATTTTCTTTGCATAAAGTTCATTACCGGAAAAAAGCAAAAAGACGATCAACAATACCATTAACCTGAACACAGCACCTGACAATTTACTCATCTTACCTAATCCTCCGTTCTATAATAATTGAGAAATAAAAGCCTATTGCTTGACAAAATTAGAAACATTTCATACACTTACTTTATAAAAAAATTGTTTTTTGACTTAGTTCTTTTCTTATGGACGCAACACACCACGAAAGCCAATTAGCCGGTTAAGCTTTATCTCCAGAGGGAGACTGAAGTTGCGATCTGCTGACTTGGTTTCATCTGTTCTGTGGTAACAGGAACCGCCTCGGTGAACACGGTATTTACCTATTGATGGCCCATAAGGATTTCTCATGCTGGAATTCTTATAGTAGTCTTTCTTATACCAGTCGGAACACCATTCCGAAACGTTACCCGCCATATCATAACACCCAAAAGGGCTCTTGCCATTCTCGTAACTGCCCACAGGTGAAGTATGGGAATACGTATCATCAGAAAAACTTTCCTTCCATTTTTTCTCACAATTTATATCGCAGAAATTTGCCTTCTGCCCGGTAACACTTGTATTACCCCATGGATAGGTTCTTCTTCCAGTTCCCCTTGCAGCCTTTTCCCATTCCGCTTCAGTCGGAAGACGTTTACTTGCCCATTTACAATACGCAACTGCATCTTTGAAGGTTACATATACAACAGGATGATTGTGTTTATTCCATATTGGCTGTGTCCACATGGCATGTCCGGTTTCCTTACAGAATTGCGAGAATTGTGAAACTGTGATTTCATGCTTGTCAATGTAATAGCTATCGGTATAAACCTTATGAACAGGACGCTCATCCTTACTCGACTTACTTCCCATCATAAACTCTCCGGCTGGAACAAGTACCATCTGGCTCTTATCCTTCAGACACTCGATTACTGAAGGAAGTCCAGTTGTTGAATTGATTAATGAGTCCTTTACCGCAACAAATCCATCGGGAAGAGGAAAGTCAGTCTCTACACCTGAGGAAGCCTCATCAGTCTCTCCAGCAAGGTATTCAGGACAAAAATACCTTGACATATTACCTGCAATTTCCAAGATGGCATCAATCTTACCTTTAGCACTCTCAAACTCGGAATGCTCCTCCCTTGCTGTTACTACGTCTACCAGAACTATTTTGAGTGTGAAAGTACTACCGATCTTGCCCAAGCTCCCTGTAACCAGTTTCTGGACATCAAGAATCTTGCCCAGAACCTCCGCGTCGTCTGCTATTGTAGCACCTGATACCAGAAAGCCCTGTTCCTCAAGAATCTTCCTCATATAATCACGGTTGATAACATCGTAGCACTTAAACTGGTGAAGCTGATATCCAAAAGCGTCCGCCAGAACAGCGCCTGCTTCTTCATCTATTTTTTTTGATTTTACATCAAAATCTAGCACGGCAATCCTTGTCTTACTTCCATCACCGGCATTTACGAAGGTAGTTATTGATGTAATCAGAATAATGAGGAGAAGTTTTAGTTTCATAATTATGACTCTTTTCTTGTAGAAAATACCTGTTTAAAAGGCTATCTTTTGCTGAGTAGCCATGTTTTTTCAAACCTGAAGGTTTGAGTTACAATCTTCAGTAAATCTGTGTTATTTTGATTTGGTATTTCTATTAGAATCAACGCTTGATGAAAATTGAGTAGCTAAAGTAAGTTCCAGTTTAACCGGTTTGCATCTATAACTGTTTTCTTAAGGCAATCCTGTTTCTGCTGACAGCTTCAGTGACAAAGCTAAACTCTGACATGCCCCTTAGTTTTTGCACGAGTTGCCAGCTGTGTTCTGTTGACTCGATGTCTATGCTGGAATGCCCGTTTTCATCAAAGCTTCTCGTATATCTATTCAAAACACCTCGAATCCTGATAAGGTCGTGAGTAAGTTGCTCAAAATCCTCATAACTCACACCGCGTAACTGTAACTCTATTTTATTAGTATCTGATACGATATTCTTCAAAATACTGCTGGCAAGAAAACCTCCCACATTCTTACATGCATCCGCAATAGCCTCTACTTCTGTATTAGCACCTTTGCTCTTGACAACCTTACTAAAGATAACACTGGAATTCCCAGTCCAAACACCTTTGACCTCCAGCTCTGCAGTAACAGGACTAACAGTCACCACTCCAATCTTTAGAGGTTCACCTTTATTAACATCAATACGACCTGAAATTAGTATCTCGCAGTCATCATCGACACCGGTCACAACTTCAAGGCCATGCGAAGCAAGTACCTCTGAGAGATTTGAGACTGCGGTATCGGAGGCTACCATGCTGCCACCAGTTTCCCGTTTGATTGAAATCATGATTCTTGGGTTATTTGCCTTCTTTATAAGCCCTGCCTTATGCAGCTCGTCCAATAACACCAGATCATCAGATAATTTTCCGAGGCGTACTTTTGCACTTAAAACCAGATGATACATCCCATCGGAATCCATCCCTTCACTTAATATCTTGTAGCCAGGAAGCAAATATCCCTGAGACGTGGAGAGGATGTTGTCTTCTATAACTTGAAGATTCTGTAATTGTGTTTCTGCATCTATATACACACCCACTCCTTTTTCCACAGCACTTCTTTGCGCATCTCTGAGAGCCTGGTCCCTCGCCATAGCAGCATCCTGTGCGCTGGATACCCCTTCCGCCATCACATCTACAACATCATTATCCTTGCCATAAATAGTAGAGATCAATACCGTAAGTAATAATAACAGATAGAAGACTCTATAGATTGTTTTCATATTCATTGCCCACCTTAGTTCCCTGAAATATCAGAATCAGAAAGAGCCTGCAAAAGAGAGCCATTTCTGCATAAGAAGCTTTTCATCCCGGTAATATTAAAAAGAGCCGTTTCATTTTGAATGTATAAAAATATATTTTGTCTGGAGAATTTATGACTAATTATTAACCGGTTTCATAACTATAGCCTGGATCTTATTTTGAGTAATATCTTTTACATCAATATCCTTGTCAGCCATTTTCTGCACCACCAGTCCCTCCGCAATTACCTGAGCATCACCTCTCGCCTTAATCTCTAAAACCGCAACTCCATCAGTAAAAGCTCTTTGATGAATCTCCTTTACGCCTCTCAGCTTCTGCTTCATATCACTCTTGATTTTTATAAGATCTGAGAACGATGATATCCCTGATAAAGTAAGTTCAACCGTATTAAGAATTGTATCATCTCCCCACTTTTTGAGAATCCTTTCTATCATAGCATCTGCCAGTTTTTTACCCACATTTTGAAATGTTTTGTAAGAACCTGTAGTTTCATCAACATGGACCTTTGCACCGGACTTACTGTCTGATGCAATAATTTCAGCCGTATCAACACGAATCGCCTTTGCATACATATTAGCATGGATAGATTTGAGATTTGTATCCTTGTAATATTCTGACATCTGGTTGGTAGGTTTTGGTGTGGCAATCGCCTTTCCCACTATAACGACTTCCGCGTCATATTGAAGCCCTATTTTTGCAGCCAGTACTTCATCTCCCTCAAGGGCGTGAAACATCTGATTACGTTCAGTAGTTTTTTTTGCCATCTCTGAATCCACAACCTTGAAGCCTTTACTGAGAAATTGTTCTATGAAAGTAGTTTCAGACACTGATTGCCCTTCATGGATTTCAAGCTCACTCCCTGCAATGCTTTCACCCATGATGACCATTATTCTGGGATTATGCTTTCTGCTTATCAAGAGGCCAATTGTCTGAAGATCACCGGAGATACCATCCCGTCCTACCTTCGCATTGATCCGAACGACATAAAGATCCTCCGTCTTCTTTTCATCGAGAATTTTGTAAGTTCTGACATACCCTGACGATTTAGAATACACACGGTCATAAAGTAATGTATAGTTTGACACCATACTCTCAGACGAAATAAACGTGCCTACTACCTGTTCAACGGCCCTCCTTAGAGCATCTTCAATAGCAGCGTCTCTCGCGATAGCCATAGAAGCAGAACCCATATCGCCAACACCCTCTGAAACAACCTCCTGCTCTTCTCCAAAAGAGACACTACAAGCAATTACAGAGAAAATCACTAAAGCACAATACCAATTTTTATATTTTCTCATATTTTTTATTTATGCTAATTAGTTCTCTGATTCTATTCCTTTATTAGCTCACCCACACCTGAAATATCTTCTATGATCTCTTCCGGATCACCATAATAATAGATATCTCCAACACCACTTATGTCGGCCTGAAGTTTTTTAGATGCATAAACACTAGAATCAGACGCGCCAGTGACAGAGATCCGAACCTTTTCAGATTTGAGATTTTTTGCATTCAGATCTACAGTGCCTTCTATACTGGCAACAAATTCTCCTGTTTTACCCGAGGCCTTAATGTCACCCGAACCATCTAAATCCATGACAAACCCTTCATTGTCAACTCGGGTAATCACCAGATCACTTGCCCCGTCTACTGAAACCTTTTCCATGTTATCTACTGAAATGTTCAACGCTAACCCAGACTTTGGGCAGATAGATTTATTGACGGTGACAAACAGTGTGCGGCTCTTTACTTTAGTAACAACATAAGGCAAAATATTGTCGTCACTTGCCACCTCCACGCATTGCTCCTTCTGGCATTCAATATTAACATCAAAAACGCCTGAAATATCTATTCTATTAAAAAGACCAATCTCTCTTTTATGAGTATTCTTAACCCCGCTACCTTCAACACATCCGGAATTTGTATTACTGTTTATATTGATGCTCTCAATATTACTAACGTCTACACCATCAATCTCTATACGACCGGCCTCACCTTCAATTAAAATACTACCGGCGATACAGAAATGGGGGGATATCAGCAAAACAGAAAGCCATATAACTAAACGGCAAACCGAAAATAATTTTAAACAATCCATGCCTGTTCCCTTTTGATTACCATTCCGGAATTTTCATTCAGGAAATATCATCTCTTCCGAATCATGACATAAATAAACTAACATAGACACCGGGCAGGTATTATATTAGAACAACAAATCACTCGCAGAATTCATTTCTCGATATTTTAGAATTATTGTGTTTTAATGTGATTAGATGGAGTAACGGGAGTTCTTTATCACTATCACACTCACTGTTTTTCCACCAGTTTGAAATCATCTTTTAGAGCGCCAAGCCCTTCAACTACAATAAATTCATCGGTCCCGACAATATTTACACCCAGGATTTCAGATGCATCTTTTACATTTATCGACATTATCACAGACGCATCTCCCACTTCATCCCAATCATATTTAACCAATTCCGCTAAACAGAGTGTGGCAAGTACCTTTGTCTTAACCACGTCGGAAGTCAAAATGAAATTTTTTACCGTAGTCTCGCTTTCAAGCTTAAAACCAACAATCCGTTTAATCAAGCGCATGTAAGCATCCATTTCTGCCGCCCTCAACGCCTTTAGTTGCCCTGCCATTTCCGGTGTAGACGTTGCAAAACCGACACGCCTGAACACCTTGTTTTTAAGGTCCAAAACATTGCCGTCTATATTCTCAATGCTGGGCAGACTGACTGTTGCAGTAACTTGTGCAATATCATTCTCTTCATCATAATTAACCTCCTCATATCTTACGTCACGGATCATGGAAGAAGTCTTTGATTCAGTACTCCCCTTAAAACTTGCCGCAACCATATCTACAACACTCTCAGTAGCACGCAATTTCAAACCGTAAACGCTTTCAACAAGCGCCCTCTCCGCTATTACCTTTGCGGCCTGCACGGCCATAATTTTCTTATTCCCGGCGAACAGAGACGGAGACAAACTCAATATCAAAGCTAACACAATGACACCTTTAATCACTTCTTTTCTTGTATTCATTTTCTGCCCTCTGCCCCCTATCTGGTAGACTGGTTTTCTATTGACCTTTGTCAACGCTGACATTTTCTTCATCTTCTTCAAGATTATGATCAATGTCCCATTTTTCAATTTCGGTTTTCTCCTGCTGGTAGCTGCCTAATTTGATTGTAGAACTCTTTGTCTCAATTGCGTCTATTTCCTTTTGAAGAATAGTAAGATCAACCGTTCCGTCCTTCTGTATGATACCTGCCTTCAAGTTGATCTTCCCATTTTCAGGAACACCCGGTACCTGCTTGATTACCTCCTTATTTAAAGCATCTAATTCCTCAATCCGCTCCTCAATTACTTCCTCATTACCCGCCCATGTTAAAGAACAGGTAATAACCAGGGCAAAGACGCACTTTATAACAAGCAGATTCCTTGTTCTCATCAAAAATTCTCTGGTAAAAAACATATCCTACCACTCCTCCTCGGCCAGGATTCTGCCAAGTGAAGGTTTCTTCCTGGGAACAACTGAGACCTCCTCTACCTGAGTAACTGCAGGAGTAACATTTGCCAGAACCGGAACCTGCTCCTGATTGACGGTCTCAACACTGCCACCTCCACTCAAAGCTTCCTGCTGCTGTTGAATCTGCTGTTGCTGCAAGGCAAGTTGCTCCGCTTCTTGCTGGCGTATCATAGCATAATAACTTTTTATTGTATCTCGCCTGGCCTTTGTCTCTTCAGTGATTGGAATGGTAAGGTAAAGTCTCTTAAATGTATCAAGGTCTATTTCACTTGCAACAACACCAGTATCCGAGCTAAACTGCTGCAGTGCAGAGACCGTTGTGCTATCCATCTCACCATTGGCTATCAGATCATATCCATGTAGATATAAATACTCCTGCGCGAACTGTATTCTATCAGACCCAGTCAGACGGTGATAGAATCTATCTAGCTTACGTATAACTATCCTATCTTCAAGGGCATCATCTCCCAGCAACCTCCAGTATGGTAATGCCTTATGCCTTCCCACAATCTGTATCATGCTAAGTTCTACAAGTAACCTGACCGCTTCATGTCTCCCCTGGACCTTCTTTATGGTACCCTTTCGTCCAAACGATAACCCAAAAACGCTTACAGCCAACTCCTTACCCTTAAGGGCCTTGCCAACTTCCATGCTGTTGGTTGTATTCATCTTTGGAATACCAATCATTTTATTAAAATCCAGGAGGTTGAAATCAAGCGTAATCCTTGCCAGCCCGGCTTTTGCGTTACCTCCGTATTGCATACCAACATTACTACCCTGAATAAATTCAGGAATCATAGCGATTTTCTTTTGACCTGCAAGATCAGTATTACCGCCTCTAGTCTCAAGGCCTCTGTCAAACTCAGTAATACCCCCACTGAGGATTACTTCAGGTCTGGTAATATTATTAATCGCATAACCGGTTTGGTTCTGAGATTGAATAAAATATGGATCGTACGGAATATATGTAACAAGCCCCCCTATCGAGTTCAGTGTGCTTTTAACCATTTCTGTAATTCTTTGAGGAATTTCACCCTGGGTACTCCCTGCTGTACCGGTTTTGTCATCAATATCCATGCTCTGTACCCTTAGCTCTTCGATATCATAGATCTCTGTCATCAAACCCATATCATCCAGCACACTGTAAAACTGTGTAATCTTTTGAAATGGATCAGTCACCGGAAGCTCCACATCTACCTTCTGTGGATCAAGAGTAGCACAGGAAAAAACAAGGCATGAAACAGGCAGTATCCACAAAGCCAACACTAAACGCTTAAACAAGTTTCTATAAACAACTGAATTTTTCATTTATCACCCTTAAATTGTTTTATGGTCCATTCTTTACATCTGGAGGTGGTGCAATATCCGGAGTGACAACATTAATTATCGTAGTACCTGCCAGGTTCGCTCCCGCCCCTATCACAATACTATTAGAGTTCTTGTTTCGACTCATCTCATCATCACTCTTATTCTTTGCCATCATAATAGCATTCAGCACTATAAACTTCAGGTTCTTGCCAGGCTTACCCAGCTCGTCTTCTTTTACAATCGACCCATCGGTATATTTAGAAATACCGTCATCCAGATCCCCTCCCAGGCAAAGACCTGTGCCCAGAAAGGCCACACTTATTACACAAATCATTATGATCAGTCGCAAACCATTCATAAAAACCTACCTTCCTATCACAAAATCACACTTCATTAATGCGTTCCTGATAAAACAAGAACAACGCGATTGACTGTTAATACCAAATAATGAATCCATCTCAATACTATTTGTGTATGCAGTACGTGTGTATAAGACAAGGCTGTTATCTTCATCCTATACACACGATTAGAAACATTTTGCAATACTGCTTATTCCAACGATATAGAACCCATATTGGCTTCACTGTTTTCACCAAACGCCACGTTCGCACTCTTCTCAATATCGGCCTTGTTAGAAATTAATCCGGTTTTACCTACAGTAGAATTCTTCAAGGTAATAGACCCCATGTTAGCTGTAGAATTCTTGCCGGTCGCCGTGTTCATCGACTCCTTCACCTTCGCATTGTTCAGAACCCTGCCATTAACCTTGGAACCGTCCATCGTTATAGAGCCCATGTTGGCCGTTGAACCCTTACCAAACGCCACGTTCGCACTCTTCTCAATATCGGCCTTGTTAGACACTACTCCGCCCTTGCCAACCTCGGAGTTCTTCATCGTGATAGACGCCATGTTGGCTGTAGAATTCTCGCCGGTTGCCGTGTTCATCGACTTCCGGACCTTCGCATCGTTCATCACTTTGCCATTAACCTTGGAACCGTCCATCGTTATAGAGCCCATGTTGGCCGTTGAACCCTTACCAAACGCCACGTTCGCACTCTTCTCAATATCGGCCTTGTTAGACACTACTCCACTCTTGCCTACCTCGGAGTTCTTCATTTTTATAGAGCCCATATTCGCCTTGGAATCCTTACCGGTAGCCGTATTCATCGACTCTTTCACCTTTGCATTGTTCATTACCTTGCCATCAACTTTAGAACCTGCAAAGCTGACAGAAGCACTTAAAAGCATGATTACAATTACTGCTATTATGTTCTTCATTAATATCCCTCCTTTTCCCAATCTTGATATTATAAAATAAACGTTTTTTCACAGTCCTGATGATCTGACAATGACGGTAATAGGACCTTTAAGACACAAAAGTCCCACCTACTACACGCACGCAAAAAGCATTACATTTTAACGCTTTACGAGATCTATATAAATATTTGCTATAGACTCTAACTCATCTCCTTCAATGTTTTCATAAACTTCAAAATCTCCAACGCCACCAAAAACAATTGGATTCCTTCTATTCACTTCAGACTGCACCGTATGAATAACACCATCAGCCCCATCAACCATATATATAATCACATGGCCTTGTATGGGTTCTTTTCTCAGATTACGAATTTTACCACTGACATGAATTACAGTCCCTTCCGAAAGTACCTCTGCAGCTATATCTTCTATCTCGTATCCTTTAACAGAACCACCCTGAGTTCCATGTAGATCGTCCATGCCTGAATTACTTCTGGAAAACAAGACCAGGGAGCCAATACATATCAAAAAAGCAACAATAACTCTTTTTTTCATCATATTTGAAATAACCATTCTTCGTTATATTAGACGGCGCCATAAATAAATTTACAGTATATTTCTAGAAACCGCTTAAATAAAATTAAGGCCCAAGCTACTTAATAACAATCGAATTCTTATTGGACATGTTCTGGTCAAATTCTGGCAAGCCTAGAAGTTTAAACCATTTTTTCCCCGTCCATCCTGGTAGTACATCTGTGGCAACATTTACATTACCACCAGATATTGACGTGAAAGGTATTTCTACGCTGTTTAAAAATACACCAGGCGTGGAAATATTGTCACCACCTCCACTACGACTATTCCGTATAACTATTGAACTCGAATTGGCCATGCTGTTCCCAATTGCAATATTCGTAGTTATCGATCCTGAGGCTAGATTGTGAACACTACCATTAACAGTACTGTTGACAAAGTCAACAGACGCCATGTTCGCTACAGCATTATTCCCTAGTGCAGCATTGGCTAGCAGGGATACACCCGACGCCATATTAGTTACATTGCCGTTCATCCTGCTGTTCTCAAGGTTTACGGATGAGAGGTTCGCCTTTGAATTATTCCCTAATGCCAAATTAGCTACTCCTAATCCAGCCGTCGCCGTATTGGTTACATCGCCCGTCATCGTGCTGTTCTCAAGGTTTACGGATGAGAGGTTCGCCTTGGAATTATTCCCAATTGCCATATTGACTACTCCTAATCCAGCCGTCGCCGTATTGGTTACATCGCCCGTCATCGTGCTGTTCTCAAGATTTACGGATGAGAGGTTCGCCTTGGAATTATTCCCAATTGCCATATTGACTACTCCTAATCCAGCCGTCGCCTTATTGTTCACATTACCCGTCATCGTGCTGTTCTCAAGGTTTACGGACGAGAGGTTCGCATTGGAGTTCCTTCCTCCTGCGACATTAATTACTGCTAATCCGGACGCCGCCATATTGGTGACACTGCCTGTCATCCTGCTGTTCTCAAGGTTTACGGATGAGAGGTTCGCCTTGGAGTTCTTTCCAAGAGCGGCATTCGTAACAATCGGCCCACCGGCAATGTTAACAACAGAACCTATCAACCGACTGTTTTCCATGCTTAATGAACCAAGATTTGCCTTGCTGTTCTCTTTACCTGCAATATTTATATTAAGTGCCGCTACAGGTAGGTTAAGAACAAAGTCATACATCTTACTGTCCTTTAGGTCTGTAGAACCCATATTTGCGGTACTGCCTTTACCCAGAGCTGCATTCGCCTGCCCCACACCAATAGGTGTATTAATTACTATACCATTCACACTGCCTCCATCCAGCTTTGTGGAACCCATGTTTGCTGTACTGCCGTCTCCAAGGGCAGCATTTATCTGGCCAACGCCAACCGGTGCGTTCAGGACAATCCCGTTTATCTTGCCACCCTTTATCTCTGTAGAGCCCATGTTTGCTGTGCTACCGTCTCCCAAAGCTGCATTCGCCTGGCCAACACCAATAGATGTATTAATTACCATACCATTCACACGCCCTCCATCCAGCTTTGTAGAACCCATGTTTGCTGTACTGCCGTCTCCAAGGGCTGCATTTATCTGGCCAACGCCGAGCGGTGCGTTCAGGGCAATCCCGTTTATCTTGCCATTCTTTATCTCTGTAGAGCCCATATTTGCGGTGCTGTCATCTCCCAGGGTCGCATTCGCCTGAAACTTTCCAAGAGATGTATTAATTACTGCACCATTAACACGGCCATCATCCAGCTTCGTAGAACCCATGTTTGCTGTACTGTCGTCTCCCAGGGCTGCATTCGCCTGGCCAATACCAGCAGGTGCGTTCAGGGCAAACCCGGTTATCTTGCCACCCTTTATCTCTGTAGAGCCCATGTTTGCGGTGCTACCGTCTCCCAAAGCTACATTCGCCTGGCCAATAATGCCGATCGGTGTGTTCAGGACAGTCCCGTTTATCTTACCACCCTTTATGTCTGTAGAGCCCAGGTTTGCTGTACTGCCGTCTCCCAGAGCTGCATTCACCTGAAACTTACCAAGAGGTGTATTAACTACTGTACCATCCACACTACCTCCATCAATCTTCGTAGATCCCATGTTTGCTATACTGTCTTTACCAAAGGCAACATTCGCCTGGCCCATGCCGCCAGGTACATTCAGGGCAAAACCGTCTACACTACCATCCTTTAGATCTGTAGAGCCCAGGTTTGCTGTACTGCCGTCTCCAAGGGCTGCATTCGCTTGAAACTTACCAACAGGTGTATTAATTGCTGCACCATTCACACCGCCTCCATCAATCTTTGTAGAACCCATGTTTGCGGTGCTGTCTTTACCAAAGGCAACATTTGCCTGGCCCGTGCTGCCGGGTGCATTCACGACAAAACCGTTTACACTGCCATCCTTTAGATCTGTAGAGCCCAGGTTTGCTGTGCTGTTTTCACCAATGGAAATATTCGCCTGGCCTGTGCCGCCTGGTGCATTCATGACAAAACCGTTTACACTGCCATCCTTTAGATCTGTAGAGCCCAGGTTTGCGGTACTGCCGTCTCCAATAGCAATATTCACCTGACCCTTTGCATTTGGCTTATTAACGATGAAGCCATTAACCTTACTGTCACTTATGTCCGCAGAGCCAAGATTTGCCTTGCTTTTCTTCCCTATGCTGATATTCACCTGTCCTTTACCTCCAGGTGTATTAACTAAAATGCCATTTACATTACTACCCTTTGTACTAACAGAGCCCAGCCTGGCCTCGCTGCCCTTCCCTATGGCAGCGTTAATCAGCGTCTTTCCCTTCAGTTTATTTATGATAACACCGTTAATTTCACTGCTTTCAATATCAACAGAATTAAGGTTTGCCTTAGCGTCCTTTTCTAATGCTACATTAATATTAATCCTGTTTTTTCCTTCAGTCGTATTGAGTATCAATCCATTGACGTTACTGTTTTTGATGTTTACAGAACCAAGGTTAGCCTCGCTCTCTTTACCTAGGGCAATATTGGCTGAATTCTTAACCTTGGTTTTATTGATTATGCCTCCTTTTACCTTTGACTCCGCAAAGGAAATGGATGAATTGATAAAAAGTGTGAAAATTGCCAACATGAGAAATGTTTTTATACTTTTCATTTTTACTTCCCTCCCTGACTTAATTCAATAAAGTGGGTATGTTTCTACACCGTATATTATATTCCATTAAATTACCGAAAAAAATATAACTACGCAAAATCCTTCGGAGAAAGAAATTGAATATTATATCATTTTAATGTTATGTACTGAGTACGATTAACGTTATAAAACATCAACCTCAGGTATTCCTGAATAATACGTTTGATTACCTTAGGATTGGCTAAACGTACCTTAAACATCTTAATCGGCAAAAGGGTTCTTTTTTTATCTTCTGATTTTGTTCTGAACTAAGTCGTAATAGCGCTAAATTGCAATGATGAAATGAAAAGTCCATTCACATTTGCCCAGACTGGTACAGGTGTTTACGCAACAGAGTTGCAACTATAAAATTGAGAACACTAATACTCAAACACCAGGCAAAACATTAAAAAAATCATTTTACAATTAAACCATCAAACAGGTTATCATCTTCAATGACTATTTTACCATCTATTTTAGTATGAACTTTTGATCTTTTTGAAATGAAACAAGAATGTGCCTACACATATGCTGCAAATTATAGTAGCAATAATAAGGCAAAGTCAAACTCTTTATTTTTGTCACCGACCCTATATATTCTCTTTGAGATACGAAGTCATGAAACTGATTTACTTTATACCAGTTACACTACCCGCATTATCTCTACAATCAATATAAAACATGAGTATGGTGCAAAAATTCAGGAAAAATTAGTAATCAAATGTTTTCTTTAATTTATCAGGATTTATGTGGAGAAATCAGGTTGTAAGTGCTATATTTCCAGCATATCTTGGCATACAGTAACTGAAACAGGTGTCACACAGAAGGCAAAACCAGAACTATTCATAAATTTTCTTTTAAGGATGGAGGGGCAACTTTATGAAAAGAGTCATTATCCGCATACTATTTTCAACAGTACTTATCCCATTAATATTTTTGTCATCCGGTTGCACAACCCTCGGTCCTTCCTTTACAAAAGTGTCAGTTGCCGGTGACAAGGCGGTAGTATATGTTTACAGACTGAAGAAAAACTCGGCAGGCGGTTTAAAAGATTATGTCGTTCATGCAAATGGAAGAAAGGTAACAAATCTGTATAACGACAGCTATATTCCTTGCATTGTAAGACCAGGTTTAACTGAATTTAAAAGTAGGGCAGAATACACAAGCTCCGCGAAAGCCTATATAGATGCAGGCAAAATCTATTATCTAAGGCTCGATGTAAAAAAAGGAGGATTGATAGGGAGACCGGATCTCAAATTTGTAGATGCAGCTACCGGTGAACAGGAAATTACAATGTGCAAGTTAACTGCCGAAAAATAAGAAGGCCCCTGACAAGCAATAGCCATCCTTTTTTTACCCCTGCTCCCGCTTTAACCGGGACTTAACACATGAAACTCCTCCTGCAAATCACAGCCGCTTTACTGTTTTCTCTACTCATGAGGGCAGACTGCTCTGCCCTCGAAAACACCATTGATCCCTATGTAGTTTTCAATGAATATTATGATGCTATTGGCAGTCTCAAAAAAGTAAAAGCGAAAAAAACTGACAACTAACGCCTTTAAGGCAATCCCTGATCTCTCCCTGCCCACCTGACAACGGTCGAGCAGAGATTATTGACTTTTTCTTAATTCATTCTTTTATCACATCAGGTTTCATTTGAGCTCTTTGCGACTTCTTGTCCTCGGCTCTTTTTGCCCGGGGAGTGGAGAACAATCACTTATTTTTTCCAAAATAGGCAACTGTTTTCTCAAGTTAGGTCGCGCTATTGAGACAGAAGCAATCCTTCGACTCTGCTCAGTGTGACGTCACACTGAGCAGAGTCGAAGTGTTATCTACATTGAATTTCCTATACATTCAATTAATTGCAATATGAATGGCACCGAATAATGTTTACTCAACGCCCAAACGTTTCAACGCTTCTCCCGCTCCTTCGTGGCCCTGCTCTGCCGCCTTGCGATACCACTTTACCGCTTCATCGTGGTTCTGCTCTACCCCCGAACTATTTTCATACATAAAGCCCAGATTATTTTGAGCATCCATATCCCCCTGCTCTGCCGCCTTGTGAAACCAGTGAATGGCCTTATTAATATCCTGCTCAACTCCATGTCCATGATAATACATACTCGCCAGATTGTTTTGAGCACGCGCATGTCCCTGTTCAGCAGCCTTCTGATACCATGCCGCCGCCTCTTTATAATCCTGTTCCACTCCCGACCCGGTTTCATACATATACCCAAAGCCGGTCTGCGCAGCCATGTATCCCTGCGCAGCTGCTTTTCCAAGCCACTTCACTGCCTCTTTATAATCCTGCTCAACTCCATAGCCATAAAAATATATACCACCCAGATTGTTCTGGACGCTCGCGTCTCCCTGTTCAGCAGCTTTTATAAACCAGCGGACCGCCTCTTCATAATCTCTCAGGTCCTTGTAATACTCAGCTTTCTCCAAGTAATTCACCTCTTCCTGAGGTACTGGTGTTGTTGTGCATGAGGATGCAAAAACGACGAGGCAAAACAACAAAGTAAGTATAATACAATAGTTTGACTTAATCATATCCATAACCCCTTAATAAATTATTATAAGATGTATACGGGTAATACAAAAAGCAAAGCCATAATAAAATAGGACACTGACTTACATAACGTAACTCAACCTTTAGGTTTGATCTGTCAATTTTATACTTCTCTATAAGTCTGAAAGACTCAAGGCGAAAGCCTTGAGTTACACAAGAGGTAAAAATCAAAATATTATGTAGCGTGGAAACGGTTATGAAGCGTGGATTATAATCTTATGGGTTTATTAAGCAAGTGTTTTTGTCTCAGTACTTACCACCTGACTAATGCAACTCAATCCTTAAGGTTATTCGCCAAAAGAGGAAAGAGATAGTCTGAAGATAATTCGTAGTATTTAAGTAACAGCAAGCAGATACGACTGATATAAAACAGTTATTTTGAATTGGTGCTTAACAAACAAATTGCGTAGTGTTATAATTTTTAATCTGTTTAAATTTTGATGCTTTGTACCTTTAAGTAGAGTGTAAAATGGCAAAGAAGGGTAAAGTATTTTTCATTGAAACCAGGAACGGTGAGTCACTTGCTTCATTAGCGGAAAAGGTGAAGCGTCTTTACGATGCTGCCGGGCTTGGGAGCATCGTCAAGCAAGGCGACATGGTTGCGGTGAAAACCAGTTTTGGGGAGAAAGGGAATATTGGCCACCTTAAACCCCCAATAATCAAAGCCGCTGTGGATAAAGTAAAGTTAAGCAACGGCAAACCTTTTCTGGTTGAAACAAATACGTTATACGTAGGGCAACGTTCCAATGCAATAGATCATTTAATGCTCGCTCATGAGCATGGATTTACCATAGAAAATACCGGTGCTCCCGTCATTATTGCAGATGGATTATTAGGAGAACATAATCACATCGTTGACGTTGATAATGGATTGTGCAAAAACGCTTATATCTCAGGCGTGGCAAAGGCATCAAATGTCATTATCTCTATTGCGCATGTTACAGGACACCTTGCTGCAGGCATGGGGGCAACTTTCAAAAATGTCGGTATGGGGCTGTCTGCAAGGGGAGGTAAATTAGCTCAGCATTCCGGTGTAATACCTCAGATTATCAGCAAAAATTGTACAACATGCAAGGTGTGTCAGACCTGGTGTCCCTCAGATGCAATTACTATGGACAATAGCACCGCGGTGATTAATCCTGAAAAATGTATTGGCTGTGGAGAATGTCTGGCCGTCTGTCAATTCAGTGCAGTTAAGATCGCGTGGGATGAAGACACTGCCAATTTACAGAAAAAAGTTGCGGAATATTGCCTGGCCATTTTAAAAGAGAAGAAGAAAAAGGCAGCGTTCTTTAACTTCCTTACACATATTACGAAACACTGTGATTGTATGGATGAGCCTTTTGAACCGGATATCTCCGATATCGGCATCGTTGTTTCGAGAGACCCGGTAGCTGTTGAAAAAGCGACTATAGATTTAATAAACGAACACACCGGAAAAGATTATTTCAGACATATCTGGC
>Ga0233429_1002315_pt1 | contig 20071 bp, 19 predicted proteins | sample SI_118_April2016_3_FD_179879 | JGI IMG/M metagenome (GOLD analysis project Ga0233429, IMG submission 179879) | Seawater microbial communities from Saanich Inlet, British Columbia, Canada - SI_118_April2016_135_MG | ecosystem: Environmental > Aquatic > Marine > Inlet | place: Canada: British... | reverse complement strand
CAGTAAATTCTTTAGATAAAGACATTGGCTAATTATTCACGCGTAGCGGCCCGGCGCAAGCGGTCGTTGATCGCGATCCCTAATCCGGTCTCTGGGATCGGCATGACAGCGATTGACTTACCGCCGGGCTGATCCAGTTTGTGGAGCAAGGCAAACAGATTGGCCGCCGCATCGACCAGATCTCCGGTTGGACTGAGATTGAGTGCACCAGCCGGTGCATCCGGCCCGAACCCCAAAACATTTTCGCTGTCTGTAAAGCTCGTAGCGTTTAGGCGAATGGCAACCTCCGGCGCATAATGACGAGCCAGCATGCCGGGTGATTTGATGGTGTCATCCCGGCCAGCATCGGCAAGCGGCCCGATGACACCCACTATTTCATCATGCGTGATGCCGCCTGGTCGTAAGAAAGCAGGGGCGCTGCCGGATAAATCGACAACGGTCGATTCCAGACCGATCGTGCATGTGCCGCCATCTAAAATTGTGGAAATTTTGCCACCAAGTGACGCGCTGACATGGGCGGCTGTGGTCGGGCTGATTTTACCTGACGTGTTGGCGCTAGGTGCCGCGATCGGTGTCGTTGCGGCCTTGATCAGTTGATGCGCGATGTCGTGCGCTGGTACGCGGACCGCGACAGTACCCAGCCCGGCGCTTACCAAGAGGGATAACTCACAATCTTCTGCCCGGGGCAAAATGAAGGTCAACGCGCCCGGCCAAAAGGCAACGGATAGTTTTTCCGCCCAGTCATTCCAGGAAACTTGTCTTTTGACAGCTTCAATATTTGCAAAATGTACGATTAGCGGATTGAAGCTGGGTCGTCCCTTGGCCTCATAGATGCTCGCCACGGCTTGGTCATTACATGCATCAGCGCCAAGCCCGTAGACGGTCTCAGTGGGGAAGGCGACCAGCTCGCCTGCTTGCAAGCGACGTGCGGCTTCTTCTATTCCGTTTGGATTTGCATGTAGGGTTTTCGTTTTCATAAGCCGCTTATAGCACGGTTTTCCGGCTAACGCCCTTTGGCGAGGAAATGCGGGTTGCGGATATTGTCTTTGCCATAAACAAAAGGCGCACCATCAATTTGAGTGATCGAGCCGCCGGCTGCGGAGAGCACCGCGTGACCTGCGGCGATATCCCATTCGGAAGTTGGCCCGAGCCTCGGGTAGAGATCTGCTTCGCCGGCTGCAATCAGACAAATTTTCAAAGAGCTGCCGGAATTGATAATCTCTTTGACAGTGTAGTCGGCCAGGAATTCCTCTTCACCCGCCCGGTGAGAGCGGCTGGCAACGACGACGATGCCGTCTGCGGCTGGTACGCGCGCGGAGATCGCCCGCTGTTCGCCATCCGCATCTTGGGCGTAAGCGCCAAAGTCACCCCCCCAGAATGATTTCGCGATGGCCGGTGCATAGACAATGCCGAATATCGGCTCGCCGTTTTCAATGAGCGCAATATTGACGGTGAACTCATCACGTTTATTGACGAATTCTTTGGTGCCATCCAACGCATCGACGAGCCAGAACACACCACCACTGATATCGGGCCTAACGCCTGCGGTATAAGCTTCTTCGCCAATGGCAGGGATGTCCGGGGCAAGCTCAGTCAAGCCTGCCAGAATAATCGCCTCGGCTTTTTCATCTGCTTCGGTGACGGGTGAGCTGTCCGCTTTTGAGCGTATCTCAAAATCAGTGTGATAGATTTCAAGGATGGCCGCGCCGGCCTCAATCGTCAGGTCGCGTAATTTTTGGACGAGATCATCGTTAAAATTGGGTGTCACTCGGCATTCCTCTACTCGTGGGCTTTTTCGGCTTCTTCGTGCCAATGTTTGGTCGGCGCGTTAGAGCCAATCAGAATAAACGCGATCTCGCAGGGCTCATCGAACGGATTGGCCCAGCCATGCATGGTGGCGCGCTGGACCATCACATCGCCCTGGTTGAAATCGATTTTGTCGCCATCATCCAGCAGCATCTCGCATTTACCAGACATGCAGATCGCATAGTCTATGGTGTCGGTGCGGTGCATATAGGCCTCTTTGCCGGGCACCAACTCTAACACACGAAAAATCGAGCCGGTTTCTGGTGGCTCAATATCCTGCGGTGTCGCGGTCGGATCCTCGCCATTGACGTCAGCGGGTGTGTCATCGGTAACCCAGAGCAACGTCTCATAATTCCCCGAGCGCAATTGCTGTACATTTGTCATAACGTTGTCGGTGCCGACAATGGCTTTGCCATCTCCGGCATGGGACGTCACGATGCGGCGGACATTAAGTGTCATAGAAAAATCTCCTTAAATTTGGAAAATGGCATAGCGCGGTTTTGAGCGTTTAGCAAATAAAAGCCCGTTCGGCTATTTCTGCATTCCCTTGTGCTCTTGGTGGATGTTGTAGTAGTTGCCGGCAAAGATCAGGCCGGCACCGACAAATATCCAGATCGAGAAGGGCTCGGCGTAGAACATGTAACCGATTACTGCGATCAGCGGCATACGGATGAAATCAATTGGCAGGATAAGGGTTACATCTGCGAGGGCCAAGGCACGTACCATCGAATAATGCGCGGTCAGCGCTGTGACGCCGATCCAAAGAATCCAAGGGAGGTCTGCCCATTCAGGCGTCGTCCAAACATAAATGCCGCCAATCGCACTGATTGGTAACTGCATGGCAAACATCCAAAATATGATCGCCAGCGAGGCATTGTCTTTAGAAAGAGATTTACCGGAGACGAAGGCAATGGCAAAAGCAAAGGAGGCTATCAGGACGAACAGCGAGCCCAATTCAATCGGGACCAGGCCGGGGCGAAGTACGATCAAGACGCCAATAAAGCCAAGCACGATGGCGACGATTTTACCGAAGGTCATTTTCTCATCCAGAAAAAACACCGCCATCATGGCGACCCAAATTGGCATGGTGAATTCAAGGGCGAAAACCTGAGCCAATGGGATCAACCCAACACCAATTATCCAGGTGAGGTTGCCAAAATAATGGATAAAATTTCGAAACATATGGAGCTTCGGTCGGTGGATGGCTATCGCACCTGGCTGGCTGCGCAGGACGATGGCGGAAACGATGCTCAGCGCCACAATGGTTCGCATCAAGACAATCTGAAAAGGTGAGATGGTGTCTGAAAGCTCACGAGCAGCGACGGCCATAGTCAAAAATGAAAATAGCATCGCAAACACCCAGAGGATGGCGCGATAAAGATTGGCTCGGCTGATTTCAGGATTATTCAAAAAAGGAGCTTTCTAAAAATTCGACAGTCAATTTGCCTGATGGTTGGTGATCTAGCAAGTCTAGTCGAGTTCCCAAAGCGGCTGGTCTTCTGGTAAGTCCTTGGAAGAGACACCTTCGGTCACGTAACGCCAAGCCTGAAGGCTGTCCGACCAATAGTCTTCCGGCAGGCTCGCCTTGCGTTTGAGGTGGCTCAGGAATTTCTTCGGATCCGGCAATTGTTCCCAGACGACGGGGAGAAAGACGCCGCGTTTCGTCTGGCCTTCCTGCAATACAATGCCGTCCACGCCAGGGTGGAGTTGGCTTAAGAAATCTGCTTCGCTGGTAAATTCCATTTTCGTTTGCGGGCTTAAAACCGAGATCGACATGGTGATGCCGCCGCCCTCAATCTCGGCCAAGGTGAGTTTAGGAAAGCGGTTGTCGCCAAAGGCTGCTTTGCAGGCATTTTCCGCAACATCAGTTAATAAGGGTCGCCATGCCTGAATGGAGCCAATGCAACCTCGAAGTTGATCGTTTTTGTTAAGGGTAACAAAACACGCGCCATGGTCTCGAAGCGGTTCGGCAAACTCTTTCAAGCTAAGGCGCATGGGCCCGGAGCCTTTGAGATGCGTTAGTATGGCCGCCGCCCCAACATGCAGCAGCGTCTGGCCATGGGCTGCCAACAGATCTCGGGTCGCAGCGCCAAAATCATTTTGGGGTTTTGCTTTGGGTTGGCCGCCTTCGTCGAAATACCACGAGCCATAGCCAACAACTTTATCTTTGGTGCCGGCCGTGTCGCCTGAATTTCGGATATCGGCTGTCTTGACGTTGAGCCCTTTTTCACGCGCCAACAATAAAAGTCCCTTGATCGAATGGCGCCCGCAGGCTTGCTCATTACCAAGTGCTGGGGCGTCGAGGCGTTCAATGGCTTGGCAGGTTTGATTGTCGAGTGCTTTCGCCTGATCGTAGGGCAGGTAGTGACTGAGATCGGAAGAAATAAGGATCAGTGTTTCAGGTCCGCCCCAGAGGATATCCAAAACCTCAGCAACTTGCTCGGGTGTTGCCTGGCCAACAATCATTGGCACGATCTTAAAGTCGCCTAAAACCTTTTGCAGGAAAGGCAGGTGCACCTCAAGACTGTGATCTTCGACATGGGTGTCGTTAAAAATCTCAACCTGGGGCAGGCCAATGATTTCTGCCGCCGCGTCCATATCCAAGGGCACATCGCCAAGCGGCGTTTGAAAAACTTCTGTGCTGGGCAAGGCTAGCCCGTTGACCGCAACCCGGTGGCAGGGGCCAAGGATGACGACGCGCTTGATGATGTCTTTGGCCGGGCGCAATCGATTATAGACCGCTGCTGCGGTTAGGCCTGAATAAACATAGCCGGCATGGGGCGCGATGATGGCTTTGGGGGCGCGCTCTGCGGCATCAAATTTTGCCGTGGCTTCAGAGAGAAAATGCTCGACCGTCGCCTCCAGCTCCTTCGGATTGCTCGGGTAAAACATCCCGGCAACCGCGGGCGGGCGGATAAGGTCTGGTGAAATAGTTGGTGATAAGGCCATGGGTTTCTCTCCCTGGCGGCATTATAAGTCAATTTCGAAAAGTTCTAAAGAATTGATTGAGGACGTCTTTTTATGAAGACGTGTTCAGGTCCATAATTTCGTCACATTTCAGTTTGTTAAGTTCCCGGCGTTTTCCTTCCTCAACGAAAATTTCATCGATATCCATTTTTCGGCAAATCAATTTATCGGAAATTCGTGAAAAAGTTTTAAGTTTACGGGCTTCGGTATTGGCATTCATCAAAGTGTCTACATCGGGGAAGTAATGTTCCGTCATATAGAACAGCCATTCTTCTTGAAGCGAATTTATATCTTTGGTGTAGACCTCAAGAAATGTCATGCCCTGATAGACGCGCATGAGTTCAAATACCCCGTAATTCTCAATCAAATAGCGAACAAAAGAGCCGGCGATTATGTAGCGGGCGACCAGTTTTTTCTTTTTGCTTGGCTTGCCATGCCCAAGAAAAAGTTTCTTGTCTCTGTGTAGTTTTGCAAGCAGTCCATAGTTGATTTTATTCAAAAGGTGCTTATAGGTGAGCTTATGGGCATTGATTTTTCGGTACGAAAGTGCCCCTCGGTCTGCAAGCGCAGAATCCATATACCCTGCAAGTCCTTCATTAAGTAATCCACTGCTTACAAGATGTCTAATTCTTCTTCGCCTGGTTCTCTCGATGCGGGCCACAAAAGGCCCAGAGAGCCCCATAAGCGTATGGGTGATTTCATGAATTAAAACACCTTCGTGAATGCCATTTTTAAATATTCGTTTCGGTACTATTATACGTCCGACGGGAGCGTAGGCGCGGGGAGGTTTATCCAAGCCTTCCTCTTTCACGGTGATTGTTATTTTTCTGGGATACTGGAGATCAAGAAAGCTGACGACTTTTTGGTATGATATCTCAGCGGCATCAGCGATGGCATTGGCTTCAAACTCGGACATGTCTGCTGCCAATACGCAGAGCTTGCCGCGATCAATTATGGTTATTTTGGCTGCTGGAATCCCTTCTTGTAATTTGCATTCACGTATGTCATCGACATTGAACATTTTTTCAAATCGGATACGCTCCAAGCCAGGATCAAGAGTGACTTCTTTTGCCTCCCCCGTCGGAGTTGTTGTCTGACAGGACAATAGAAAGAACAGTGCGGGTAGCACAGCCAGCGTCGTCCAATGCTTGCGGATGATTTTTTGAGGCGCGGGAGATGCTACTTTAAATAGAAAATTCATGTAAAATTACATAGCAGTCAGCAGGGCAATCGTAAAGCGTGAAGCTGGAATATTAGGACACAATTTCTCTTAGCGGTTTCTACCTATTGGGAGGCGGAATGCAAGAATGCTATACTGAGGTATGGGCTATGCGATGAGATATTTTCGCGAGCTCAATGATGGATTTTCTCGGATTGCAGAACTTCTTAAAAAGCTTAACGTCCGCCGGACATGCATAGCCGTTCTCCCGTCCAATGAGCACTATCCCATTCTGGCAGATCTATTTGATGCTATTGCGGAAAGGCAGGACCTGGACCTCAAGGTCGAACTCTTTCACCAACGGGAAGCTGCAGATGAATGGCTTGGTAGCCAATAAGCAAGCCATGCATCTCGTGCCCCGCTACTAAGAATGTCTGTCCCTGGCTATAAGCGGATTGTTTGACCCTTTTTGAACGGGCTTTCCGTACACGTTCTAACAAATGTAATGGATGGTATTTTTTTGCCTGAGATCAAATTGTGCTTTGTAGGTCGTTGTATATTTTCTTCCTAGTTCTCTAGCTATCTAAACTAGTTTAGCTTATCTTTTCAGGTATGAACCACGCGACGAAATACTGGCATGTCCTCGAAGACGACCGCATTCAATGCGATGTCTGCCCGCGGTTTTGTAAGCTGAAAGACGGTCAGCGCGGGCTTTGTTTTGTCCGCGCTAATGAAGGCGGTGAGATTGTCTCAACGACTTATGGCCGCTCGTCGGGTTTTTGCGTCGATCCGATCGAGAAAAAACCGCTCAACCATTTCCTCCCTGGCACGCCGGTGCTGTCTTTCGGCACGGCTGGCTGTAATCTGACCTGCAAGTTTTGCCAAAACTACGATATATCCAAATCACGTGAGATGGATAAGCTCGCCGATCAGGCGAGCCCAGAGAAGATCGCGGCGGTGGCCGAACGGCTCGGTTGCAAAAGCGTTGCCTTTACCTACAATGATCCTGTCATCTTTATGGAATATGCGATTGATGTTGCCCAAGCGTGCCATGAGAAGGGGATTAAGACGGTTGCGGTGACAGCGGGCTATATCTGTCCCGAACCGAGAGCTGAATTTTATCAGCATATTGATGCAGCCAATATTGATCTCAAAGCCTTTACCGATAAGTTTTATATGGAGCTCTGCTCGGCGCATCTGGCGGGGGTGTTGGAGACGCTTAAATATCTTAAAAATGAGACCGATGTGTGGTTTGAAATTACCACATTGCTAATCCCGGGTGAAAACGATTCCGAGCGTGAGCTCAATGAGGAATGTGCCTGGATCGTTGAGCATCTCGGTCCAGATGTGCCGCTGCATTTCTCGGCTTTTCATCCTGATTGGAAAATGACCGATAAGCCGAACACGCCGACCGATACATTGCACCGGGGCCGCAAAATCGCCAAAGATCACGGCCTGCATTACGTCTATCTTGGCAATATCCACGACTATGAGGGCTCCAGCACTTATTGTTCGGGCTGCGGGGAGATTCTTATCGGGCGCGACTGGTATGAACTCTCAACCTGGAAGCTGACTGCCGACGGCCATTGCGAAAATTGCGGCACGGCCTGTGCCGGCGTATTCGATGGCCCGGCTGGAGACTGGGGCCGTAAACGCCAACCGGTTCGGATGGGCTGAGTCTTATAGCTCCCCCCACCCCAACCCTCCCCCTCAAGGGGGGAGGGGGCTATTGTTGCAATGCATTCGATCTCATTTCGCCCATGGGGAGTTATTGTTGCACGGCATTCGTTCTATTTCCCCCTCCCCCCTTGAGGGGGAGGGTTGGGGTGGGGGGGGTGGATTTAAATGGGATTGTTGAAACCGTGTTCGTCGTGCTAAACGAAGGCATGAATAAAAAGACCTTATTTTTTATCGTCAAGTTTGCAATTTCAGCTTTGCTAATTTGGTTTATCGTCGCCAATTTTGAAATTGGCTCGGCGGCTGATCGGCTGGCGGATATAAACTATGTTTATATCTTGGGCGCGTTCGGCTTTTTCATCCTTTTGGTGCTCAATAACACGCTGCGCTGGCAGGTTGTCCTAAACGCTATTCATGCTCACCTGCCGTTCCAGGTGGCGGCAAAAATTCTCTATATTTCGATATTTTTTAATCAGACTTTACCGTCGGCGATTGGCGGGGATGCCTTTCGCATGTTTCTTTCCAGAAAAGCCGGGGTGGATTTAAAAAGTGCCATCAATGGTGTCATGCTGGAACGCGTTGGGACATTAAGCGGGCTGATTTTGCTGGTCTTGGTGAGCCAACCTTTTTTGCTGGCGCGCATCGGCGACAACCCGGCCAAATACGTTTTTCCCCTTTTGGCAGGATTGGCGGTTTTGGGTATTATTTTTCTCATGCTGTTGGATCGCCTACCCGCGCGGTATCAGGCCTGGAGAATCGTGCGCGGATTGGGGCATCTGGCCAGCGACACAAAAAAGCTTTTTCTGTCGCCGAGCTACGCGCTACGGGCAATTTTGCTGGGTGTCACTGGAAATATCCTGCTCGCGTTGGTGGCCTATATGACGGCGCGTTCTTTGGCAATTGACGTCACTGTCCTGGATTGCCTGGTACTCATCCCACCGGTAACTTTGGTTTTGACCTTACCGATTTCGATTGCCGGGTGGGGCGTTCGGGAAGGCGCTATGGTTGCAGCTTTTGCCTTTGTCGGTGTGGCTGAGGGCGACGCCTTTGTCATGTCGATTTTGTTAGGCCTGCTCAATATTGTGTTTGCGCTTCCGGGGGGGATTTTGTGGCTCAAGGGTGGTTATAGCCGCGACGAAGTGACAGAAGAAATACCAGAAGAAATTCATGACGAAATAACGGATGCTTGATCCGTTATTTTAAACTAGGGCTTTCCTTTATGGCGCGGCCCGCTAGAGTTAAAGCAATCATTTTTGGGAACATAAAAAACTTAAAGAGGATCATATGAAAATCTCCTTTGCGAAGCCAGGATTGCCTGCGACAGGCATAGTTATTGTCACTGCGAATAGTGGCAGTAAGCTTTCGGCATCAGCGACTAAATTGGATAAAAAAGCCGGCGGCGCGCTCACCCGCGCTATTAAGGCGAGCAGTTTTGAAGGCAAAAAAGGCCAATCCTTGAATATCATGGCGCCAGCAGGCACCAAGCTCGATCGGGTCATGTTGGTCGGTCTCGGCAAGGCGGCGGAAGTCACCGATCTCGAGATGCAAAAGCTTGGCGGGCGTATTTATGCCGGCACCAAGCAAGCCAAAAAAGGCTCGGTCGCCATTGCCATTGATGCTGTAGCCGACGCGAAATTGAGTGCTGGAGACATAGCTGCCGAGATCGCCTTTGGCGCCAATTTGCGGTCCTATCGATTTGATAAATATAAGACCAAGCTAAAGCCTGCGGATAAACCCAGCCTAAAAGCTGTGAGCCTACATTGTGCGGGATTTGCCAATGCGCGGAAAAAATATGCGGGCCTCGGCAAAGTCGCCGATGGTGTTTTCTTCACCCGCGATTTGCTCTCAGAGCCACCAAATGTGCTTTATCCAGATACACTGGCCAAACAGGCGAAGACCTTGGAAAAGCTCGGCGTCAAAGTACAAATCTTAAACGAAGCACAAATGCGGAAACTTGGTATGGGTGCGCTTTTGGGCGTCGGCCAAGGTAGTATTCGGGAATCTCGAATGGTTGTCATGCAGTGGAATGGTGGCCCGAAAGGCAAGGGCAAAGCAGCTCAGCCAATCGCTTTTATCGGCAAGGGTGTGACCTTTGATACTGGCGGCATTTCGATCAAACCCTCTGCAGGTATGGAAGATATGAAATGGGATATGGGCGGCTCCGGTGTCGTCATTGGCTTGATGAAAGCTTTGGCTGGACGGAAAGCCAAAGTCAATGTTGTTGGCGTCGTCGGCTTGGTCGAGAATATGCCGGGCGGCAATGCTCAGCGCCCAGGTGATATTGTCACCTCAATGTCGGGCCAGACCATCGAAGTCCTCAACACCGATGCCGAAGGGCGGCTGGTGTTGGCCGATGCGCTGCATTACACCAATGAGCGCTTTAAGCCGAAATTCATGGTCAATCTCGCGACCCTGACGGGTGCCATCATTGTCTCGCTTGGCAGTCATCATGCCGGCTTGTTCTCCAACAATGATCAGCTGTCCGAGCGCCTAACCAAAGCCGGTCTCGATGTCGAAGAGAAGCTCTGGCGTCTGCCTCTGACTGATGCTTACGACAAAATGATCAACTCGCAAGCCGCTGACATGCAAAATATTGGTGGACGGGGCGCGGGTAGTATTACCGCCGCTCAGTTCCTCCAGCGCTTTGTTGGCAAAACACCTTGGGCACATCTGGATATCGCCGGTGTGACTTGGTCCAAAGCTGATGCTCCGACCGTGCCCAAAGGCGGCACCGCCTTTGGTGTTCGGTTGCTTGATCGCTTGGTCGCCAATAACTACGAGAGCTAATTTAAACTAATCGATCTCAAAAACCACGCTGACCGAAGCGGAGATTTGTTGTTCGCCGGCGGCGACGGGGACAGCTTCGGCAGCCATGCTACGCATTTGCAACATCGGCCGGGGAGATCTGATGCTGGTCTCTGAAATTTTGAGAACGTCGCCGACATCGACATCAGCTTCCTTGGCATAGAGCTCCGCTTTGCGTCTTGCGTCTTTAAGGGCGAGCTTGCGGGCTTGATCCATTTTTTCAGCTGTCTCGCTGACACCAAATGACAAACCGTTTAGCCGGTTCGCGCCATCTTTGACGAGCGCCTCCAAAAGCCCGCCCAGCTTATCGAGGTCGCGCAAGCGCAGGGTCACGATATTGGTGACATCATAGGCTTCAATCTGCGGCGGCGTGTTAGGTGGGCGACGTCTGGTATGGACGGGATTGACGTTAAACGAGCTGGTCTGGATATCACGTTTGTTCAGACCAAATTGCTCCAGGGTCTGAAACAGCTTGGAGACACGGGCCGAATTGTCTTTAAGCGCTTTGGCGGGTGATGCATCGCGGGAGCTTACGCCGACCCGGAGCGTTACCATATCCGGCGTCACGGCAATCGAGCCCGTGCCGCTTACCGAGATGGTGCGAGGCTCTTCATGATTACGCGCCAGAGCGGGGTTGGCGAGGATAACAATGGTGAGGGCAAATAGAATTACAAAGCGCACGATTTTTTCCTTTGTGAAATGAAGGTCCTAATCATAAACCATCTAAACATTAAATGTGGCGCTATTTTGACAGCATTGAAATAGGAACCTAAAGTTAGACCATGACCGATATCTCCTTTTATCATCTTCAGCGTTCCAATTTGGAAGACGCCTTGCCCAAGCTTCTGGAATTAACCCTCAAAGCCGGCAAGCGTGCCTTGGTGCGGGCCGGTTCTGCCGAGCGCGTTGAGGCGCTCAACGCCATCCTTTGGACTCACGACAAAGACAGCTGGCTGCCCCATGGCACGAGCAAGGAAGGTCATGCCGAAGATCAGCCGATTTGGCTGACCACAGAGAGTGATAATCCAAATGAAGCGAGCTTCGTCTTTTTAACCGATGGGGTTGAAGCCCAGGATATGGCGACATTTGAGCGCTGCTTTGATCTGTTCGACGGCAATGACGATGCGAGCGTTACGGCGGCACGGGATCGTTGGAAAACCCTCAAAGAAGCTGGGCATGATCTGCATTACTGGCAGCAGGATGAAGGCGGAAAATGGGTCGAGAAGGCTTAAGGAAAATTAATTTTAATATTATGCCTCTTAGGGAGAAGCAAAAATGACGGTAGAACATATTGTAATGATTGAGCCAAATGACAACGTATCCGATGCGGAAATGAAGCAAGTGATTGAAGGTATCAAGGAATTGAAAGATAAAATTCCCGGTGTCCTGGATATAAAAATTGGCGATAATTTTACCGACCGGGCGCCGCATATTTCTCATGCTGCCGTTATTACCTTGGCAGATAAGGAGGCTCTCGCCGCCTATGGACCCCATCCCGCTCACCAGGAATTATTGAAAATATTGTTGCCGGCGGCAAAAAGCCTGACTATTGCTGATATTGAAATATAATCTTGGGCTAACGGCTGAACCATATTTCACGGCGGCTGAGCGAAATTATCAAAAAGACCGTCAATAGAATTCCAGCGCCTAAGAAAATGCTTTGAAAAGCCACAACGAAACTCGCACTCCGCTGTAAAACTTCAAAGCCACCGGTTACCACGGAGGCACAGATGACCATGCCGATCATCCGGGTGAGCGAGACCAGGCCACCGGCGACGCCGCGCTCATTACGTGGCAAGGTGGCGGCAGTGAGTTCCAGGCAAGCCAGTTGAAAGAGGCCGAGGCCAAGGCCAATTGCAAAGAGAGCCGGGGCGAGGGCGAATAGTCCGGCGCTCGGCTCAAGCAGAGCCACGCCAAACAATCCGATAGCCGTGATCACAACGCCCGAAAATGAAATTTTGCCAGGCGCTATTTTGATGATCAGCCAATTGCCGGCTAATCCAGCCGCGCCGCCGCCGATGAGGGACAGTGCTAAAACCAAACCTGCTTCAATGACAGATAGACCAACTTCGCGCACCAGATAATGGGGGCCGATGACCATCAGCGTGAAGCCGCATAAATTGATAATGAGATTGGTCATTTGTAACATCGAGAAACCCCGATCTTGGAACATCGCCAAACGCAGGACTGGTTCGGGGGCCCGGCCCTCTGCATGAATAAATCCAGCGAGGCAAAGCAGTGCGGTTACAAAAAGCAAACCCGATGGCAGCCAGGCAATCTCGGCCTGCTGCAATTGGTTTAACGCCAAGATGAAAGCGCTAAGCGTGGCGATCAATAAGGCCGCTCCAGCCAGATCAAGTCGAGGCTGGCGTTTTGGCTGATCTATTTTTGGCAGCATAATCATCAGCAGAAGGGCTGCCAGCGCAATCGGTACGCGAAACCAAAAAACGCCGGGCCAGCCCCACTGTTGTACCAGCAATCCGCCAAGCGCCGGGCCGATCGCCATGCCAAGCGCGAACATCATGGTATAGAGCGCGAGCACGCGCCCGCGCAGCTTTTCGGGAAATAAAAATGTCGCCAAGGCCGGACCACAACCAATCAGCATGGCGATGCCAATTCCTTGCAGTACACGGAAAACCAAAAACCAGCCAAAGCTGCTTGAGCTGGCACAAAGTGCATGCGCGCCGACACTGATAATCAGGCCGAGGGTGAAAAATTTCTTGTGGCCGAACAGGTCACCCAGCTTGCCAAAAATCAGCACCGATCCGGCTTGGGTTAAAACAAAACAAATGATGACCCATTGGATGCCGTTGAGGCCGATTTCAAACGATCTAGTGATATCCGGAAAGGCAATATTGACCGAGGAATCCAGTGGTCCCAGGATGCTGCCCAAGCCGACGACACCCAGGCTAATTTTTGCCCTGATGCCCGCCCGTTCAGACATGCCGTTTAATCGACGCCTTCGATGATGGCGAGGGTTGTGTCGGATGCTTTTTGGCGCATGGCAATCAGCGGTTTGTATGCCTCTGAATGATAGAAAGACTTGAGTGCCGTCATATCCGAAAATTCAAAGATAACCACCCGTCGGCTGTCCCAGCTGCCTTCTAGTACTTCAACCGGGGCCGAGGTGCCGATACGTTTAGCGCCGGCGGCTTCCATCATCGGAGCGACAGCCATGGCATATTCATGCATCAAATCGCGATCATGGATCTTCTTAATATCGGCAATTAGATAGGCAGGCATGGCTTGGGCTCCTTAATCTGATTAGGCGGCTGCTTCCTTGAGACCTGGCATGGCGAAGTCGATGGCTTTAAGGTCTTCGGTCAGTCCCGCCAGTTGCGCGTCATCCAGAGCGACCAGAGGGGGGCGAACACGGCACCAATCCATATCATCGCCATAGATCGCCGCCGCCGCTTTAAGCGCTGGGATCATTGGATAGCTTTGGAAAATATCGCGGATGACATCGAGACCCGCTTGCAGATCATCCGCCTTATCAGATTGCCATTCGGCATAGAGATTATGGATCGCAGCCGGGTTCACATTAGCCGTCGCAGAAATACAGCCCGCCCCGCCATTGCGCATGACATCCAGCAAAAAAGTCTCGGCGCCGGCAAAGACGCGGAAATCGTCCCAGCCGGCGTCCAGCATGGCTTTGGTATTGGACCAATCGCCGGAGCTATCTTTGATGCCGACCACGGTGTCGGGATATTCTTTGATCAGGCGCTCGATGAGGTCGAGGCTCAGCGGCACGTTTGAGATTGGTGGAATGTGATAGAGATAGATGCGAAGGTCCGCGCTACCGACTTTTTGAATAATTTCGGAATAACTGGCAAACAGCCCGTCATCGCTGACACCTTTGTAGTAAAATGGTGGCAACATCAACGCCCCACCACAGCCGAGCGTAACGGCATGGGAGGTCAGCTTGACGCTATCGCTAAGCGCGCAGCAACCAGTGCCCGGCATCATGCGGGCGGGATCAATACCGCCTGCCACGAGTGCGTCCATTAATTCGATTTTCTCATCTGTTGAAAGCGAATTGGCTTCACTATTGGTGCCAAAAACAGCCAGGCCAACATTCTGCGAGAGCATCCATTTGCACTGGCGGAGCAAACGATCCGCATCTGGTGAAAGATCATCTTTAAAAGGCGTGATGACTGGCGTCAAAACGCCCGAAAATTTCTCTGGTGCACTCATGATGCGGTCCCCATTTTTTGATTAAATTCTGTGCCGTAGATAAGGAATTATTTGGGAACAATACAAGACAAATTTGTGTGTTTATCACCCCCTCCTCGATCCTCCCCCATCAAGGGGGAGGAAGAAGAAAGATAGCCCTGCATTTCGTTGATAGTGTACATAATCCAGAACAATAAACCCTCCCCCTTGATGGGGGAGGATCGAGGAGGGGGTGATTCCAGGTTATTCGCCGTCAGCTTCCAAAGCGCGGTAATATTTCGGTGACGGTTTATTGTTAAAAGATGGATTGCCGGGTCAATCCCGGCAATGACGAAATTGTAGCAAGCCCGGTAATGACGAAATTATAGATTGTGCCGATTATACCACGCGTCATGCGCGGGCTTGACCCGCGTATCCAGCTTTCTTGTTGCAGGGATAAGCCTACACCTCAACCCCATCCAAAGCTTCGGTTGCTTCCAGCCAAATCGCTTCGTTCTCCTCGAGATCTTTTTTGGCTTTGCCGAGCAGCTTTTGCCATTCTGCAATTTCGTCGGGAGAGTTTTCGTAGAATTTAGGGTCGGCCATTTTGGTTTCGATCTCTTCGATCTTGGCGTTTAACTTTTCGATCTTCTTTTCGGATTCGGTGACAGCTTTTCGAAAATGTGCTGTCTCCTGGCGTTTTTCGGCGCGGAGGCGACGGGCTTCTTTTTTGTTTTCTTTGGGCTTAGCCGTATCGCTCCCGTTTCCGTTGGATTTTTTTGTCGACCGTGTTTCCAGCAAGAGCTTTTCATATTCTGCAAGATCGCCATCAAATACCTCGCATTTACCGTCATCAACCAGCCACAGTTGATCCGCCACGAGACTGACCAGATGGACATCGTGGCTGACCAGAATAACCGCGCCTTCATAGAAGTTGAGCGCTTCGACCAGGGCTTCACGGGAATCGATGTCGAGATGGTTGGTCGGCTCATCGAGCAGCATGATGTGGGGCTTATCGAGGCTCATCAAAGCAAACAGCAAGCGCGCCTTCTCGCCGCCGGAGAGATTGGCGACCTTGGTGTCAGCGCGTTCTTGCACAAAACCAAAGCGCCCGAGATGACCGCGCAGCCGAGCGGGCGGCTCCATTGGGCGCTTTTCGCTGATATGATCAAAGGCCGAGCCATCTGGGTTGAGCTCTTCTGATTGATGCTGGGCGAAATAGCCGACTTCAAGTTTTTTAGACTTTACCAGCTTACCTTCTTCAGGACTGAGCCGCCCGGCGAGCAATTTCATCATGGTTGATTTGCCGTTGCCATTGGCGCCAATCAGCGCAATGCGGTCATCCATATCGATCCTAAGATCGACATCGCGCAAGATTGGTTTGCCGGGCTCATAGCCAACGGAAACGCGGTTAAGCGCGATCAAAGGCGGTGAGAGTAAGGGCGGATGGGGAAACTCAAAAGAGATGGTTTTCTCTTCGATCACCGAGGCAATCGGTTCCATACGCTCCAGCATTTTTACCCGGCTTTGGGCTTGGCGGGCTTTATTGGCTTTAGCCCGGAAGCGATCGACAAAGGACTGAATGCGCTGACGTTCCGCTATTTGGCGGGCCGCCATCTTGCTTTGGAGCACTAGTCTTTCGCGCCGGGTTTTCTCAAAAAAATCATAGCCGCCGGTATAGCGGGTCAGCCGGCCATTTTCGAGATGGATAATATGATCGACCGAACGGTTGAGCAGAGTGCGCTCATGGCTGATGACGACCAGGGTGCCGCGCCATTTTTTGAGAAAGTTTTCCAGCCATAAGACAGCTTCCAAATCCAAATGGTTGGTCGGCTCATCAAGCAGCAGAAGATCCGGCTCAGCAAACAGCGTGGCGGCGAGCGCTACCCGCATCCGCCAACCGCCTGAGAAATCGCTGCACGGGCGGTGCTGGGTCTCTTCGGGGAAGCCCAGGCCAGAGAGGATCGTTGCCGCCCGGGCCGGCGCGCTTTCCGCCCGGATATCGGCCAAGCGAATGTGAATGTCTGAAATGCGGCCGGGATCGGTTGCTGTCTCCGCTTCGGTCAAAAGGGCTGATCGCTCAACATCGGCAGCCAAAACCGTATCAAGGAGACTTTCCGGGCCAGCCGGCGCTTCTTGGGCGACGGTGCCGATCTTGTGCTTCTCATTGATGCTGATGGCGCCCTCATCTGGGGTAAGCTCATCCATAATGAGGCGAAAGAGCGTGGTTTTCCCAGTGCCATTGCGCCCCACCAGTCCCACTTTCTGGCCATCAGGGATCGCAATTGTGGCGTTTTCATAGAGCGCACGGGCGCCAATTCGGAAGGTCATGTCATTGATATGCAGCATGCGCGGGGGTGTAGCACGCCTTTGGCTGGCAGAAAAGCACGAGTGTCGGTATTATGAAAAACTAAAATAAGAAGTTGCCAGCCCCGCGTGATCCAGCTATAAGCGCCCGGTTTTCGGCAATTCGCCGATATTGAAATTATCCTTGAAATAACAGAAGAGGTTCGGGGCAATGGCCATCGAACGTACATTATCCATAATCAAACCTGATGCGACCCGCCGCAATTTGACCGGCCAGATTAATGCCCGGTTTGAAGACGCTGGTCTCAGCATCGTCGCTCAAAAACGCCTGCAATTAACTTTGGAGCAAGCTCAAGGCTTCTACGCCGTCCATAAAGAGCGGGCGTTCTTTGGCGAACTTTGTGACTTCATGATTTCCGGCCCTGTTGTCGTCCAATGCCTCGAAGGCGAAGATGCGATTGCGAAGAACCGGGAAGTCATGGGCGCAACCAATCCAGCAAATGCCGACGAAGGCACCATCCGCAAAGACTTCGCCGAAAGCATTGAAGCCAACTCAGTTCATGGCTCAGACGCACCAGAAACAGCAGCCGAAGAAATAAACTACTTTTTCGCGCAAACCGAAATCGTCGGCTAACGCCTTTAGCCCAAGATTTTTAAAAGAGGCTGTCTCTTAGATGAGGCAGCCTTTTTTATGCGCACTCTCACTCGTCATTCTGGCGCAGGCCAGAATCCAGTCTACAGCGCGGCATTTAAAGGTATACGGAAAATGAGTGATTTCGGTATGGAGAACTACCGCATACTGTTTAAATTTGTAATCAAAGCGATGTATTTACTTTTGAGACCTTTTGCGAATTTTGCAGAGATTTCAGCATCGTTGTATTGGAATAATTTTTTGCGTCCAAAGAAAAGAATACAGCAGATTAAAAATCCTAATAATGCACTAGTTATAAGGGCTAAATAATTGGGTTTTAGTGGAGCAACCTTACCTTTCAATCTAAAGAAACTGGGGGAGGTCTTTGAATAGATGATTTCGACTGGTTTCGAATGAGTAGCTAGATTAGAAAGGCTCCATCTTCCCAATTTGTCACCGGGTACTTGGTGTACTAATCCAAGATAATCAGTATATGAATACGTTATAGTCCCTCCACTAAGAATATTTTCTTTTCTTCGGTTGCCAAATTCATCTTTCCAAACCACGGGTTCAATTTTTTCCAATGTTGCGAAAGTTTTACTCCAAAAAAATTCAACTGCACGTAGGTAATGCCGTGTGGCAATCCGGTAATTAAGTTAATTACAAAAATTGGTATTAGTATCAGCAATGACAAACGAATAATGTCTGCGAAAAAGATATTAGTTCGTGTAAATATTTTCATCAAACTCTCTAGTTTTGCCCCATACCGAAACCAACTCTTTTCCGTACCCCCTTTGAACCATCCTTCAAACCGCTGACTTCTGCGACTCGATTTGAACCATTTTTACCGGGGTTTTTCGTACACGTTCTAAAAAGTGTAATGGATTATAGTATTAAAGCCAAAGATTGTTTCGCATGATATTTTATTGATGTATCGCGAACAGTCAATTCTCGGCCCTGCATTTTTTGTGGGGAACCACTCTGGACTTAGTTGGGTTCATGCTGATGACGGAAAGGCCCGATATGTTGCCTCCTGGATTCTGGCCTGCGCCAGAATGACAGGATGTTTGGTTCGGCCAGCGGGTTTGGTTTGGCCGGGATGACGGTTTGTTGCCTCCTGGATTCTGGCCTCCGCCAGAATGACGCGGGTGTTTGGTTCGGCCAGCGGGTTTGTTTGGTTTGGCCGGGATGACGGTTTGTTGCCTCCTGGATTCTGGCCTGCGCCAGAATAACGGGGGTGTTTGGTTCAGCCAGCGGGATTGTTTGGCTTAGCTGGGATGACGGTTTGGAGTAGCGGGACGTTTTGATTTGGGTAGGCCATTCAAAAACTTTGTAATTACCCGATCACACACTCTCGGCGTCATTCTGGCGGAGGCCAGAATCCAGTTAATGTTAATGAATAGGGCGGTGGAATATGTATAGAATGATCGCTTTGTTTGGCTAAATTCAATTGTATTCACAAAAACCGTCTCTAGTCCCTGCATAGCAATAGTGAACCAATGTTGACATCATCTCGGGGTAAAATTGAAACAAGGCTATGTATATATTCTGGCCAGTAGGCGGAACGGTACATTGTATATTGGGGTGACCAGCAATTTGGTGGCGAGGATATATCAGCATAAGAATAATTTTGCTGAAGGTTTTACCCAAAAGCATCAGATTCACAATTTGGTTTATTTCGAAGTACATGATCGAATTGAAGATGCCATCGCCAGAGAAAAAGCTTTGAAATTTTGGAAGCGCGCTTGGAAAATTCGACTGATCGAAGAAAATAATTCTGAGTGGGATGATTTGTATGACGGTATTGCTTGATGGGTTCTCTGGATTCTGGCCTGCGCCAGAATGACGATGGGTGGTGAAAGGGCTATTTTATTTGAATATCTTACTATCGAATTTATTCATGAAAACTATCGGACATCATGAAAACCAATCGATAAAAACTCCGTCATTTTGGCGCAGGCCAGAATCCAGGAAGCTTGCTAATTTGGATTGATCAGCGCTTGTTCGGAGTGGCTCGCGCCTTCAATTTTTACGCAGCTGTTTTCAATCGAAACACGGTTCTCCGCAATGAGACGAACTGCGAGAGGATAGATCTTGTGCTCTTCAACAAGCACGCGGGCGGCGAGGCTATCAGCGGTGTCGTCCTGGCGGATTGGCACGGCAGCTTGGGCGATGATCGGGCCGTCATCCATTTCGGGGCGGACGAAGTGGATGGTGCAGCCCGAAAAGCGCACCCCGGCCTTAATGGCGCGCTCATGGGTATGGAGGCCCTTGAAAGAGGGCAGGAGTGAGGGGTGGATGTTGATCATTCTATCCAGCCAGCGGTTGACGAAGCCATCGGTGAGCAGCCTCATAAAGCCCGCCAAACAGACCAGCTCGACGCCAGCTTCTTGCAGGGCAGCGTGCAGCGCATCTTCAAACGGTGCGCGACCGTCGAAGTCTTTGTGATTGATCACCGTGGTCGGAATATTGGCTTTTGTCGCGCGGTCCAGCCCGGCGACATCCGGTACATTTGTGATCACCGTGACGATCTCTGCCGGGAAATTTGGATCTTGGGTGGCATCGAT
>Ga0233429_1002312_pt1 | contig 20085 bp, 19 predicted proteins | sample SI_118_April2016_3_FD_179879 | JGI IMG/M metagenome (GOLD analysis project Ga0233429, IMG submission 179879) | Seawater microbial communities from Saanich Inlet, British Columbia, Canada - SI_118_April2016_135_MG | ecosystem: Environmental > Aquatic > Marine > Inlet | place: Canada: British... | reverse complement strand
ATCGGCTTGGCTTTAAGACTTTGGTGGGCTCGACCAAGCATGGCGGCTCGGCAGCACTCCGCGCTATGGTTCGCACCCTAAATGACGGTGGCTATGTTGGCATCACACCGGATGGACCTCGGGGGCCCCGCATGCAAGCGAGTTCAGGGGCAATCGCGCTTGCCAAGCTTTCCGGCGCGCCCATTCTACCGATAAGCTACAGCGCCACCGCCTGGAAAATGTTTAAAAGCTGGGACCGCTTTGTTTTGCCGCGACCGTTTGCCAAAGGTGTTTTCATCTGGGGCGAGCCGATCGCGATTGCCAATGAGGCCGACGACGACGCGCTTGAGGCGGCGCGCCTTAAGCTGGAAGCAGCGCTTAACCATCTTACCAAACAGGCCGATGATGTGTCGGGTCAAATCACACCGGAACCAGAAAAAGAGGAAGCCGTATCATGATGCTTTCTCTTTATCGCGGCGCAACGATTTTGGGGGCTCCATTAATTCTGTTTTACCTCAATCAGCGAAAAGCTAAGGGTAAGGAAGATCGGGCGCGCTTTGGCGAGCGGCTTGGTATGACATCGGCGGCGCGGCCAGCCGGACCGTTGATCTGGCTCCATGCCGCGAGTGTCGGCGAGTCGCTCTCGATGCTGCCGTTGATCGAGAAGCTCTTGGAGAATCGCCCCAATTGTCGGCTGATGCTGACAACCGGCACGGTGACATCCGCCAAGCTGATGCAGGACCGCCTGCCCGAGCGCGCTTTTCATCAATACATCCCGGTTGACCGACCGTCTTATGTCCGGCGTTTTCTGGATCACTGGCAACCCGATATTGCGCTCTGGGCGGAGAGTGAGTTTTGGCCAAACATGATCTTGGAGACAACCGCGCGCGCAATCCCCATGGTTCTGGTCAATGGCCGCATATCGCCTAAGTCCTTCGCCGGTTGGCAGCGGGCTCGGGGATTGATCAGGACGTTGCTGCAAAGTTTTACGCTGTGCCTCGGCCAATCAGACAACGATGTCGAGCGTCTAAAGTTACTTGGTTCAGACAATTCAAAAAATCTCGGCAATCTGAAATTTGCCGTGCCTGCATTGCCGGCGAATGAGGAGGAACTCGCCAAGCTAAAAGCTGTGATCGGCGATCGACCCCTTTGGCTTGCCGCCAGCACCCATCCCGGCGAAGAAGAAGTTATTGCCAGCGCGCATAAAAAATTAAGTGCCAGGCACCATAACCTTCTAACGATTATTGTGCCGCGCCACCAAACCCGCGGCAAAGATATTTTGCAATCGCTGAACCCGCTCGGCATCAATGTGGCTTTGCGTTCTAAAGACCAGCCAGTTGATGCTACAACCGATATCTATATCGCCGATACCATGGGCGAGCTTGGTTTGTTTTTCCGCCTGACTGAAATCGCCTTTATGGGAAAATCCCTAGTGCCCTTAGGCGGCCAAAACCCATTGGAAGCGTTGCGCCTCGATTGCGCCGTCCTCCACGGCCCCCATATGATGAACTTTCAGTGGATGTCCGAGCAGATGATCAAGCTCGGCTGTTCGCTGCAAATTGAGAACGAAGCCGAACTCGTTGAAGCTGTCTCTCAATTGCTGTCAGAAACCTCTCGGCGAGAGACCATGATCCACCATGGCCGCGCTTTCGTTGACTCGCAATCTCAAGTCGTCGACTTGGTGGCCGGTGAGATTGAGACGATTTTGGATAAAAAATTATCAGGCCCACACTCATCAGGCTCAGACGATGCGGCCGCCTGACTTCTGGTACAACCAAAACGGCTCCTTTTTTTCGGCCTTGCTGGCTCCGGCGGGCTGGGCCTATGGCTTGGCCAGTGCCATCCGCCAGGATCGCGCCGAACCTTGGCAGGCCCCAATCCCGGTTATCTGCATTGGCAATCTGGTTGCAGGTGGCCAGGGTAAAACGCCGACCGCGCTCTCCGTCGGCGCGCATTTCATTGGGCTTGGTAGGTCTGTGCATTTTTTAAGCCGTGGTTACGGTGGCTCACTCGACGGCACGCATCGGGTTGATCTTACCACGCACACTTCTGCCGAGGTCGGTGACGAGCCCCTGTTATTGGCCGCGACCGCGCCAAGCTGGATCAGTGTCGACCGCCAAGCCGGTATCGAAGCCGCCCATGCCGCCGGGGCTGAATTTGTTGTCATGGATGATGGCTTTCAAAACCCGTCAGTCAAAAAAGACCTCTCAATAATCGTCATTGATGGTGAAACCGGCTTTGGCAATGGCCGCTTAATCCCTGCGGGGCCTCTTAGAGAGGGCGTCACAGTTGGGCTTGCGCGTGCCCAAGCCGTGGTCATTATCGGTGAGGATCGGTTTAAACTCGAAGGCCTGCTCTCCGACATCGCCAAAGGCTATGCGCAAAACCCTGTTCAGACTTTCAAGGCCCGACTGAAACCCGATGCCGCCGCGTTGACCCTCAAGGATCAAAAAATTTATGCCTTTGCCGGCATTGGCCGACCAAAGAAGTTTTTTAATACCTTGCTGGAAATTGGCTGCGATCTGGTTGGCGCCAAGGCCTTTGATGACCACCATCCCTTTAGCGAAAATGAGGTCTCCAGCCTGCTTGAATTGGCTAGATCAGAGGGTGCCCGGCTGGTTACGACAGCCAAAGATCATGTCCGTCTACCTGACGCCCAAAAAAAAGATGTGGCAATTGTGTCAGTAACGCTCGACTGGAGTGATGCGAGTGCGCTAGACAGTCTGCTTAAGCCGTTAATCTAACCCTTAATTGATCTGTCGAGACACGCTTTTTATGAAATTATGGTTTCGCGAAAATGTTGCGCACCCGCTAGAGGCCGCCATCGCCTGGGCCTTAAACGCTTTTTTTGCCGTCCTACCGGTTGATTGGGCCTCGGCGCTTGGCGGTTGGATGGGCCGTCAATTAGGGCCCAAGCTGCGTGTCAGTCAAAATGCCCGGCGCGAATTGGCAATTGTTTTCCCCGAATTAAGTGCCGATGAAATTGAGGTCATTGTTGACCGGATGTGGGACAATCTCGGCCGCACCGCTGGCGAGCATCCGCATCTGGCAAAGTTTAACCCCTATAAGGAAAACAGTCGCGTCGAAGTGATCGGGACCGAATATCTTGACCAACTCCGCGATGATGACGCACCTGGTTTGATTTTTGCCGGACATATGGCCAATTGGGAACTTTCGCCACTTGCCGGCACCAAACGCGGTCTCAAGCTGCATCTTGTTTACCGGCGGGCTAATAATCCATTTTTTGACCGCCTCATCCAGAAAGGCCGGGCTGCACTCGGCAGTGAGCTTTTCCCAAAAGGCAGCGAAGGCTCCAAAGGAATCATACGCGCGCTCAAAAAAGGCGATCATCTTGCCATGCTGGTTGACCAGAAAATGAACGATGGTATTTCGGTGCCGTTTTTAGGGCGGGATGCCATGACCGCACCGGCACTCGCCCAACTGGCTCTTAAATACAAATGCCCGGTCCTACCAGCTCAGGTCGAACGGCTGGGCGGTGCCCATTTTCGGGTTACCATATATCCGCCGCTGGAGCTTCCCAATAGCGGTGACAAGCAAGCCGATATCGCGGCCATGACGACGACCGTCAACGAACATTTAGGCGATTGGATCAAGCAGCGACCTGAACAATGGCTCTGGGTTCACAATCGCTGGCCCAATGAGCAGGAATCTCTCCCTAAATAATTAAGCGCCCTATTCGGTGCCAGGCTCCAAACTATTGGCTCCGAACTATTGGCACCGAACTACTTCAATAAAGATTGCGGATCGAGCGGTGTTGTGTTGAGTGTTAGCCCCCAATGAAGGTGCGGGCCGGTAGCACGGCCGGTCTTGCCGATCTTGCCGATTGTTTGACCTTTGACAACCTGGTCCCCGGCTTTGACATTAAGTGCGCTCATATGGATATAGGTTGAGCGCAGACCAAGGCCATGATTGATGACCACTGTTTTACCATTAAAAAACATGCCCTCATGCGCGAAGACCACGACACCTGCCGAAGTTGCTTTGATATCCCGGCCCAAGGGGGCAGCGATGTCCAGGCCATAATGCGGTTTTCGGGGCTGGCCATTGAGAATGCGTTGCGAGCCATAGACACCGCTGACCGGCCCAGCAACCGGCCGGACGAAACCGGCGGCAAACAAAGCCTCACTGACCTCAATGCGCCGTGCTGCATTGATTAGAACGCGCTCCTTCTTGATGCGTGATAGGTCTTGGGCATTGGGCATCACCTTGCGCTTTGGCAAGCCATCGATACGTTGAATTTTGTAATCACGTTGTTTTATCTCAAGGTTGCGTTTTTCTACCGAGCCATCTTTAAACTGCACGTTCAATTCAGCGCTGCGTTTGGCATTCCGCCCAAACCCCAGCAAGAAGTCACCCGATTTAGCTTGGTTAATCGTTTTTCCATCCAGCTTGATTTGAGCCCCCGGCGCCGCCCAGCCAACGACCAATCCCCCTTGGGTCATGTTACCAGAAAGCTTTAACTCACCCGCCAGGGCGGAGAAATTTAGAAATAGCACGGTGAGAAAAAGGGACCGCCAAATCACAACAGAGAACCCTGGGGATCTTCATGAGAGGCGTCTTTAGGTTTTTTTGATGCTTTGCTTGGCGCTTTTTTCTTTTTAGGTTTAGGCGAGTTTTCACCCGACACGGTTGCGTTGACATCGCCATCCCGAAATTGAATGCCGATATCCATACCGGGCTCGGTCGCGGCGGCGGTTAGAACAGGTTGGCCCTGATCATCGGTCACCAAAGCAAAACCGCGATCAAGCACGCGCTGGAACGAGAGACCTTCAAGCTTCAAATTCCAGCGCTCTAGCTCATGCGTTTTATGCTCGACAAAGGTGGTAAGCCCGCGCTGCCAGGCCCGAACTTGACCCTTAAGTTCATTTTCTTTCGCCGCGATTTGTTGCGCCGGGCTGACCAAGCCGGCGGCCAGTCGGGCCACATCCGATGCCAGCCCATCGAAATAAATCCCCTTGGCATTAAGCAATCGTTCGGAGCGATCATCAAGCCGCTGGGTGGCCTCTTCGGCCAAGCGTCTGGGATCAGGCAGGCCGCGCGCGAGCCCTTCGATTTCCCGATTATGTTCTTCGAGCGAGCGGTTCATCGCGCGTTGTAAGCGCACCCCATCATCAGCAATCGCGGCCATCAGATCGGCCCTGACCGGCACGGCCATTTCCGCCGCCGCTGTCGGCGTCGGCGCGCGTTTATCAGACGCAAAATCGATCAGTGTGGTATCAGTCTCATGGCCGACGGCTGAAATTAAGGGAATGTCGCTGGCAGCCGCCGCACGCACCACAACTTCTTCATTAAACGACCACAGATCTTCGAGACTGCCGCCGCCACGCGCAACAATGATAAGGTCTGGGCGCGCGACATCACCGCCTTCACTGATGCGGTTAAAAGCCTCAATACCGGCAGCGATCTGTTCGGCGGCACCCTCGCCCTGCACATTGGTCGGCCATAGCAAAACATGGCTCGGAAAACGATCATCCAAACGATGGAGAATATCCCGGATCACCGCACCGGTCGGTGACGTCACCACACCAATACAGCCGGGCAAATAAGGCAGCGGCTTTTTACGTTCCTCGGCAAACAAGCCTTCAGCCAAAAGTTTTTTCCGGCGATCTTCGAGCAGCTTGAGCAGCGCCCCTTCGCCGGCGACCTCCAATTGTTCGATGACAATCTGATAGTTCGAGCGACCGGGATAAGTCGTTAGCCGGCCGGTCGCGATGACTTCCATGCCGTCTTCGGGCGTCACCGCAAGACGGCTCACCGTGCCCCGCCAGCACACCGCGTCCAAAACTGAGTTCTCATCTTTGAGTGTCATATACATATGACCGGAGCGCGCCAGCGTGTATCTGGAGATCTCGCCCCGCACCCGAACATGGGAGAAGTTCTCCTCAACCGTTCGCTTGAGGGCTTGCGAAATTTCACTGATCGAAAAAATCGGACGGTTATCGCCCGGCATTTCGTCTTGATCTATGTCTATTGGAATATCAGTCATGACTTCTTGATAATTTATGCTACAAGTCCTCCAGTGTACAGTGTGATAAAATTCTTTTGGGGGCGTTAAATGAACATTCTTGTTGTCGGCGGCGGTGGCCGCGAACATGCGCTTTGTTGGGCGATCAATAAGTCCCCAAAATGCAGCAAACTCTTTTGCGCACCGGGCAATGCGGGCATCGCGGAAGTTGCGGATTGTGTAAATATTTCCGGCGAAGATGTTGCTGGCCTGGTTAATTTTGCCAAAGAGCACGCGATTGAGCTGGTCATTGTCGGCCCTGAAGCGCCCTTGGTTCTGGGTCTGGTCGACGCTTTAGAAGCAGAAGGCATCAAAGCCTTTGGCCCATCTGCAGCAGCAGCCGAGCTCGAAGGCTCCAAAGCTTTCATGAAAGATCTCTTCGCCAAATATAACATCCCAACTGCCGCCTATGGCCGTTTTACCGATTACGATCAGGCGGTGGCCTATGTCCAGGAGCAAGGGGCGCCGATCGTCGTTAAGGCCAGTGGATTAGCCGCTGGAAAGGGCGTTATTTTGGCTGCGAGCGAAGCGGAGGCCGTGGACGCTCTCGATCAAATGATGAACAATAAAAGCTTTGGCGACGCCGGCGAAGAAGTCGTCATTGAAGAATTTTTAGACGGCGAAGAGGCGAGCTTTTTTGCGCTAGTTGATGGCAAAACCGCCCTGCCACTAATCTCGGCGCAAGATCACAAAGCCGCCTATGACGGCGATAAGGGACCCAATACCGGCGGCATGGGAGCTTATTCTCCGGCGCCCGTGGTCACGGACGCCCTCGCCCAAGAAATCATGGCAACCATCATCCAGCCCACCATTGATGGTATGGCGGCAGAAGGCTGCCCCTATAAAGGCGTGCTTTTTGCGGGTCTGATGATCAAAGACGGCAAAGCCAAAACCTTGGAGTTCAATGTCCGCTTTGGCGATCCCGAATGTCAGGTTCTAATGGCCCGGCTCAGCTCGGATATTGTCGAAGCCCTGGATGCGGCGGCGATGGGCAAATTGGATGAAATTGAAATGACCTGGCTGGATGATGCCGCCATGGTTGTCGTTATGGCGGCAGAAGGCTATCCGGGGTCTTACGAAAAAGGCTCCGAGATTAAAAATCTCAGCGCGGCCAATGCTGTTGACGGCGTGACCGTCTTGCATGCCGGCACCAAAGCCGAAGACGGCAAAATTTTAGCGAGCGGTGGCCGGGTGCTTGGCGTAACGGCTCTTGGCCGGGATGTGGCGGAAGCTCAAGCCAAAGCTTATCAGGCTGTCGATTGTATTGATTGGCCGCAAGGGTTTTGCCGCCGCGATATTGGCTGGCGGGCGATAAATCGAAACGCGTAAAAAATTAAATCGTATTTATTCTTCAGACTTCGCCAGTTCGGCCCAGATTTTTATCCCCCAGCTCTGATGTGCCATAGCGACAGCTCCCCGCAAAGCCGCAGCTAAATCGGGCGCCTTCATTTTAGCTATTTTGCTTTTGGCCTTGAAGTCCTCTTTATTTACGCCTTCGAAGGTAATTTGCTTTTTAAGCGTATGGTAGATGACAGTTGAAGAAAATATATCTTCATCTTCCATCGGAATGTTAAACAAATCTACATTGATCTGATAAGTCGGTTTGCGGTTATCTAAATAAGGTAATTCCGTCAAAAACATCGTCGCGTTCAATTTGATCGTTTTCTTTTTATAATCGCATTCCATGGCTAAGCGGTAATCCGACGTTATCTGCGTATCGCCTTCAACTTTTACTTTGCCCTCAAATTGAATTGTATAGTGACAAGGTGCCAACTTGCGCCCAGCGATCTTTTGCGCCTCGAGATTACCACTGAGCGGTTTGCTGAGACGGCCGTCAATCATCGGGACGAGAGCTGTGCCATAAACAAAGCCAAAATTCTTTCCGTCTTTTTTGATAAGAACCCATTCCGTGCCTTTGGCTTTACCACTGGCCTCAACTTGTGTTTTTTTGCGCAGCCGCCCAACGCGGGCAGATTTGGTCTTGGGCCCGGCGCGGACATTGACATCTTTCAAGACAAGAAAAATTTGCGCCGCCGGGGTCAGCTTGATCTTCGCAAAAGAGTCCGCCGCCTGAACGGTAAAGTTAGACAGGCAGTAAAAAATAAAGCTGACGCAAAATATAACGCTTTTAAGCGTCATTTGTTTTCCCCGTTCAAACATGAAATATCTTCATCGGCGATGATACTGAAGGATTTTTCCGACAACCACCCTCTTTTATTCCAAAAACACGCCTTTTTGTCCATTTTGATTCAATATCTTGTGGATAACCCAAAATATAGTGTTGACCGCTCACCTAAACCATAAATATAGTAGGCCCATGATCATTTGATGCTCGATTTTTGACCAGGGGACCTTCCAATATTTCAGGTAGGCGGTCGAATTTCAGATATCGAAGGTCAATAAAACGTCATTTAGGGGAATTCCGGAGGTTATTGGATATGTCGACAGGATTTGAATGGACGGCTGAACGCGTCGAAGAACTAACTAAATTATGGGCGACTGGGCTATCAGCCAGTGAAATTGGTCGCAAACTCGGTATTACGAAAAATGCGGTCGTCGGAAAAGTGCGCCGCCTTGATCTGGCCATGCGCCGCCAGCCGACCACACCAAAAATAGATCGTAAAATCATCACCCTCGATAGCCTGAAAGCAAATATGTGCTCGTGGCCAAATGGTGAGCCGGGCAAGCCTGATTTTCGGTTTTGTGGTAAACCGGCAGAAGCGGGGAAACCCTATTGTGCACCGCATTGCGAAATCGCTTATGTGCCGAGCACCAAGAAAAAGGCGACCGCAGCTTAAATCCCTTTACTGGGACTCGCCCTTTACTGGGATTCGATTGTGAGAGTGCCGTTTTCCGTTAACTCTTCAACAGATTTGATGAGGCGTGTCATTGCCTCGTCGAATTTGTAATTCGGCACCCCTTCGCGCATTAAGAAGACCATATCTTCGACGAACATCTTAATCGCGTTTTCCGTCATATTGCTGTAGAGCTTTTTCTTTAAAGCCTCGTCTTCTTCGCTGGTTTTCAGCAAAATAACCACGTCATCATGCTCGGCGAGGCGCAGCAAGGACTGAATGCCGTTATCGTTGGCCCGCGCTAGATTATCTAAGAGTTCTTTATGGCGCACGAGCTTTTCCGCCACTGTCTCGGGGCGCAAAATCCCGGAAAGCTGAGAATGGAGATGCTCCAGATCCTCGGACGAAACTTCGATCCTATTTTCACCAAATAGAATTTCATAAGTTTCATCAGCGATCTTATTGACGGTAATGTCCAATTTTTAACCCATACTTCTTCGAAGTAATCTTCAGGCTTACACAAGCCCGGTCACAATTCAATAGAGTGGCCACTCTAACAGCCAATGCTTAACATGCTGTTTATAGCTGGAAATTACTAAAAATTTGCTTGCGTGACGGCCTTTTGAACGGCAATAAAATGACAACCCAAACTAGATTCTCAAGCGGAGACAGAATAAATGGCAACAGATAATTGGACGGTATATCTTTCAGGCGAAATTCACTCAGATTGGCGGGAACAAATCAAAGAAGGTTGCTCAGCAAAAAATCTGCCGGTCACCGTCACGGGCCCGATCACCAATCATGAAGCCAGCGATGATTGTGGCGTGGAAATCCTGGGCGCCGAAGACAATCCTTTCTGGAAAGACCATAAGGGCGCGCAGGTCAACGCGATCCGGACCCGGACCTTGATCGAAAAATCAGATGTTGTCGTCGTTAAATTCGGTGACAAATACCGCCAATGGAACGCGGCTTTTGACGCCGGCATGGCTGCAGCGCTTGGCAAACCGATCATCGTGCTCCACGCCGAAGATTTAACCCATGCCCTAAAAGAGGTTGATGCTGCGGCCCTGGCCGTCGCTGAAAGCCCTGGCCAAGTTGTCCGCGTGTTGGATTACGCCATCAAGGGGAATTTGTAAGCCCATGAGTGAAGTCCTAAAAGCCGAGTGGTTTGATCTTGCAGAAACGGCCAAATCCGATATGTGGGCCTGGTTGCATGAAGAATATTTTCCGGCTCTGCGGGCCGCCCAAGGCGTCGCCTGGGTTGGTCATTATGATATCGTCCCGCAGCCAGACCGTCCTTATATCGAGGGTGCGCCGCAGAAAAAAGAAACAACCGACCCCGCTGTCCCCCCAGGCCAGCAAAACGTTGTCCTGATTGCCGCCGCATCGCCTGAAGTTTTTTTCGGACCCAACAATCCGGTTGATGCCTTGGAAAAGGCTCATGCGGAAAAGCTTTCGGCGCGCGAGAATTTTCGCAACGCGGTTTATATCGAAGAGCAAGTTATCAATGCACCGGAACAACGCACCCTGCCCTATGGCATGGGCCCGCCGCCCGCCATGCAGCTTGGCAATTACATTGCGAATACGCCCGAGGATGAGATCGAATTGGCGCGCTGGTATCGCTCGGAACGCTTTGCCCGGGTCTCAGTTTCCCGCGGCATGATCCGCGGCCGCAAGATGCTGTCAATTGCCGGCTGGGCGAAACATGGCGTGCTCTGGGAGTTCACCGATCTGCCCGAAGGTGAGTTTACCTTCGAGCCCCGCTTCATTGAAGCCGATCGCGGCGAAGAATGGCCTGGCCGTCATGTCCTCGAATATGTCACCCACAGTCCCGGCGGCCCTCATGCCGGTCGCCGCATCTGGCCAGCGGTTTAGAGCAGATAGACCAGCCACAGAGGAAAGATTTAGGACAGATACCTAAATTACTGGTTTTGGCATAGCCTAAGAATGTCCCCTTTCGAGGGAGAAACCAGCGTCATTTGGAACCTCCTATTTCGGCGGCTTCTAGCCAAAAGCGGACATTCGTTGCGCAAAGCCCTTGTAGATCAACGCGTTCTATGAAATACCTCCTATTCTTTCGACCTCGCAGTCTATAGTTTTGCTCCGTTATATAAGATTGCGTGAATTGACCAGGATAAACGAGAGAGTGTAAACGTCAGGCAGACGGCCCCATTACAAAGTGTGATGCGTGGTTTTAGAAAAATGTTAAAGGAAGTAATTATGACTACAGGTACTGTAAAGTGGTTCAACCCTGCTAAGGGTTTTGGTTTCATTGAACCTGAAGATGGTGGGGCTGATGCCTTTGTTCACATTTCTGCTGTTGAGGCAGCTGGATTGAGTACGTTGAACGATGGGCAAAAAGTTTCCTATGAGCTTAAGCCGGGACAAAATGGCAAATCTTCTGCCGAAAATTTGACCATCGCCGAATAGCTACGTAAGTCAACGTCCCCAACACTCGTTGGGACGTGTCTTCGCTTGCTAATGATTATGTCGAGTATGGAGAGTGGCGTGGGCCGTTCTCCATATAAGATGGAGGTTGAGCTATGGCTCGCAAGAAGTCCAAGAGCAAAAGCGCCTCCTTCATGGTGTTCAACGTAAACTATGAAGATGGCATGGTGACCTCAAACCGACGGGTGCCAAATGAACTGCTCGACCAATCCCTGGGCGATTCGCTTCAAGATTTGGCGCAAACAGCCATTCAGAACCAGGACAACGAAATTGCCCAACGCTCCGGGCAACGCCGCGCCAAAATCAAGTCTATCTCTCTGGCTTGACGTTCGTTTTACCCGCGAGCTTATTTAGTCTGGAGTAATCGTACATTGCCCGTGCCAAATACAAATGGCACCAATCGCAATAGTTCAAGTCGTGCAAAAGGAAACCTCTAAATGTCTAAAACGGTAAAATCCCGTGCAGAAGAACAGTTTGCCGCGAGTCAGAAGAAGGCAAAAGAAGCTTTAAAGGAAAAGGATCAAGCGGGGCGAGAGCGATCAGAAAAAACTGCACGCCTAAAAGCGCTACGTCTGGCAAAAGAGGCTGCTGACGCCGAAGCCTAGGGTCATCCAGCAAGCTTTATCGAAACCGGACCGTCACGTCAAAAGCCAGTGTCGTGAAAATCGAGGAAATTTACGTGCCCGCAGAGCACTGCAAGAAAATCGATTTTCAAAAGGTCGAAGCTGTTGCTGAGAAAAATATGGAAAAGGCCGGGGAGTAACCAATCCAGGTGCGCCGGCGAAAGGGTCATCATCTAATATATTGTATCATTCATTGCCCCATAGATTAAATCCTACGCTACTTTCTCGGGCACGCCAGATTTGATGGATCGGACAATGGTTTCTAAAATTTGTACATTATGAACAATTTCTTGATGGCTAAATCGATAGCTACCGTTTCCCATCACCGCATCGGCCCAGCTCTCGAAATTTGGCTTTACCGTATCTGCCATCTTATGGGTGCGCGTATGAATTTCCTCATCACTCCCGCGCCACGTGAGAATAGCTGGATCGGGAATATCAACATTTGAGACCTCGCGATTTTCAATCCAGCCACGATCTCCGAAAACGCTCATGCGTTGATAAAACGGCGTCGTTGCCAAAGAGGTGAGAGAACCGGTAACACCCGAATTAAAAACAAATTGGACCGTCAAAACATCTTCATTGGGATAATCATTTGAGCGATTGATCAACTGCGCATTAATCTCGGCGACGGGTCCCGCTAGAGTTTGCATGAAATCGGTCTGATGCACACCCAAGGCTGTCATCATACCCGCTGGCGCCTGAACGGGATCTTTACGCCACCCCTTAGCCGGCATCTTGACCATGTTGTTATAAGACGCATTGAATTCAAGGTGCAGTAAAGTGCCAAGCTCACCGGCATCGACAACCCGCTTCATCTCTTCAAACGCCCCTTCAAACCGCCGCTCATGTCCAATGCCGATCGTGGTGAGGCCGTTTGCTTCAGCAGCGGCAACCATACGCTGCGCGCCAGTGCTGGTAAGCGCAAAAGGTTTTTCACAAAATATCTGTTTGCCTGCATTCGCCGCAGCTAAAAACATTTCTTCGTGCAGACCATGCGGCGTTGCAATAATAACAGCATCAATTTCAGCATCACCAAGGGCATCATCAAGCTTGCGATAAAACTTCAAGTCGTAGTCAGATGCGAAAGTAGCTTTGTCCTCATCGACATCTACTCCGGCAATAATATGTAGTTTATAGCTTCCTTTAAGACTCTTGGTAATCGTCGATCCCCACCAACCAAGTCCGATAACTGCTGCTTTTAGCATTTGGTACTCCGTGATTTTATAGGCTTGATGCCAAACACTTGGATCAATTCGGTTTCGCTCCGGCTATGATTCCAAGCCTTCCATTAGTATATTGGGATCAATTGGAAGTTCGATTTCTTTTCCCAATTTAGCTGACAAATCCATCGCCATGGTAAGTGTTAGATTGCGATGACCCTCTTGTGCGGTCGCGTGAGGCGTCGCCTTTTTGTTGTAAATTCGCTGGAACCAGGAATTCGTTTCCTCCCGCAATGGTCCCCACAGTTCATCAAGGTGCATATCACCCGGAGGAAAACTGGTAAGAAAATCAACGTTTCTTGTCGCTTCAATATTGAGACCATCAGGATTGTAGCCGGCGCCTTGAGGTATTTCAGAGGCTAAAACTACATCACGATGGGTATCTTCAATATCAATGACACCCTTGGTGCCGACGATTCCGATCTCCAATCCATAAACCGAACCCGGCCACTCCTTAGGCAAGGACCAGCAAATATTCATGCTCCATATGGCGCCATTGTCCATGGTAAAAACACCGAATGTCGCATCTTTTGTACCCATTTCTCCCATAACAACATCCGTGGATCGAGCAAAGACGGAAACCGGTTTGGTGGCACCACCCATTAGCCACAAGCACATATCCAAACTATGGGTCCCGGAAACGACCATCGGTGTGAGAAACCGACGGTCCTGGGTAAGGCGCAATTCACCAGTTGGCGCCATACGATTCATAAAGGCACGTGTAACAGCCGCAGTGACATCGCCTATCTGGCCGGTTTGAATTCGTTCTTTAACGGCTAAAAACCGGCGACGAAATCGCTGGGTATAACCGACGACTGCATCAATGCCAGCTGCCTCGATGGCAGCAAGGACCTGGGCTGACTCTCGGACGTCAGTTGCCAGAGGCTTCTCGATCATAAGCATATGACCGGCATCAATCGCGGCTAAAGTCGGTTCAACGTGGGCCCAAGTCGACGTTGCGATGATGACCGCGTCAACTTCTGGACGAGCGATGAGTTCTCGATAGTCATCGGTGAAAAAATCAGCGTCAATATCGTCTTTGAGTTTTAGTCCGAGTTCCTCATTGACGTCGGCAAGGCCAATCCAGCCGATACCCGGAAAATCTTTTGCGAAGTTTGATCGCATACGCCCAACCACACCACACCCAACTACCGCCAAGCCAATTTTCTTTTTTTCCGTCATCACGATGGAGGCCTCCCGTACCTAACATAAAACATGAATGAATATACGTGTAGACTAATGACGGGTGAATTGCTCAATATCAAGAGGGTCATTGGTAAGACACACACCTTCTGGTGTGCTGGACAGAGATCCATGGCCAAGCTCCTACGCGACCCGCTTCTCAAAGGAAGTGGATTTCACGATGTCCGCTTTCAAGGGTAGAGCACACTCTATATAGATTTTGCCCGACCGCAGCTATTAGCCACATGCGGACATCTGCTTCACGCTAGATCCACTATCTTTTGCCAATATTTTCTCACTATTAAATTTGATTGGCAGGGTTGCTGGTCGAGACGGATGAAAAGCAGATACTTTCCTAAAAACGTAAGATATACATTATGCTGGGAACAGCTTTGTTAATTGGGATTACTTGAATGTCGAATGCGATAGCCTGGTCAGTTTGTCCGCATGATTGCGCGAGCGCATGTGGGCTCGATGTAGAAATAAAAGATTCTGGCCAGATTGGGCGCGTGCATGGATCAAAGGATAATCCTTATACCGCGGGGGTCGTTTGCGCCAAGGTCGCACGCTATGCTGAACGGGTGCATCACCCACAAAGGCTGACCCGCCCCTTGCGCCGCAAGGGCAAAAAATCAGCGGTCGCTACACTGGCAGATTTTGAAGAAATATCCTGGGACGAGGCTCTCGATATCGTCGCTGAAGGTTTTACGACAGCGGCCCAGAAGCAGGGGCCGGAAACCGTTTGGCTCTACAATTACGGCGGTACAATGGGGCTGGCACAAAAGGGGAGCACCCGCCGTCTGCGCAATGCCATGGGGTATTCACGCCAGCTAGACACGATTTGTGCCTGGATCCTACAGATTGGTGTCAAAGCGGGATTAGGCAAAATGCTATCGGTCAATCCGCTCGAATTTGCGGAAAGCGATCTCATTGTGGTTTGGGGTTCAAACCCGGTTCACACCCAGATCAATCTCATGACCCACATTTCCCGGGCGCGAAAAGAGCGCGGTGCCCGGCTTGTGGTCATCGACCCCTACCCAACCGCCACAGCACGCCAAGCCGATACGCATTTACAACTGCGCCCCGGTACTGACGGAGCGCTGGCCGCCGCCGTGATGCATGTCCTTTTTCGCGATGGCTATGCCGATGAAGCTTATATGGCAGAGTACACCGATGACCCCGCTGCGCTGGAGGCTCATCTCAAAACGCGCACCCCCGAATGGGCCGCTGCCATCACGGGGCTTTCGGTCGCCGAGATCGAGGCTTTTGCGAAAGAATACGGCACGACCGAGCGGGCGTTAATCCGCATGGGGATTGGTTTCTCGCGTTCGCGTAACGGTGCCGCCAACATCCATGCGGTAAGTAGTCTGCCAGCGGTGCGAGGTGCTTGGAAGCATCCGGGAGGCGGACTTTATTCAGCCACAGCAACGATGTTTCCAATAGATTTATCGCTTATAAATGGCCCCGAGACGGATACCCGTTGGCTCGATATGTCGCGCCTCGGTCCAATCCTTAACGGTGATGCTGAACTGCTGGGAGGCGGCCCTCCGGTGACAGCGATGCTGGTACAAAACTCAAATCCGGCCGCCGTGGCACCAGAATCGGCGCTCATCCGCAAAGGCTTGATGCGCGATGATATGTTCCTTGTTGTGCATGAGCAATTCCTGACCGATACGGCTATGCTGGCCGATATTATTTTGCCAGCGACGACATTTGTCGAACATGATGATCTTTATACCTCCTTTGGCCACACTCACTTGCAGATTGGCACGCGCGTAATCGAACCCTTGGGTGAGGCGCGCTGCAATCATGATGTGATCGCCGCTCTCGCCAATCGGCTCGGAGTGGACGATCCCGCCTTTGCCATGACGGCATGGGAAATGATCGATGAGACTTTGAAAAAATCGGGCTTTGCCGGAGCCGATGCACTGAAGGATGAGCGACAGAAGGATGTTTGTGAGGATTTCGAAACGTCCCATGGACTTAATGGATTTGGCCATCCAGATGGTAAATTTCATTTTCGCGCTGATTGGGCAGCGATTGGTGAGGATTGGAAGGATATGCCCACGCTGCCAGATTTCGCCAATATTATTGATGAAGCCGATGCAGATCGCCCCTATCGGATGGTAACCGCACCATCGCGTAATTATCTAAACACGACCTTTACCGAGACCGAAACTTCAATTTCCAAGGAAGTACGCCCAACGGTAAAGATGTCGCCCGCTGACTGCAAAGCGCTTGAGGTAAACGACGGTGATGTGGTCAGGCTAGGCAATGACTGCGGCGACTTGCTGATCCATGTGAAGGTTTTAGAAGGTGCCAGGGATGGCGTCGTTATCGTCGAAAGCGTCTGGCCAAACACAGCTTTTATTGAGGGAATTGGTATCAATATGCTGACCAGTTCTAAGCCCGCGGCACCCGCCGGAGGCGCAGCATTTCACGACACGGCCATTTGGATTAGCCCGGAAATAGAATTGGCTGGTTAACCTGGCATTTAACAAATCCCGATCGAGTAAAGCCCACTTTGGGTCAGCGGCAAACTCTTTGAACAAGCTGAAAAAAATGCCTGCTATATTTTCAATAGCGGGCATCATTTTCTGCCAATAGATTTGACGGATTCTAGTGCTATTTTTTAGGAAGACCGCCACGTTTGATCGCCATGTCGGTAAATTTCCCAAGAGCGCCGGTGATCGTTTTGAAAACCTTTCCACGATCCCGGATACCATAGCGTTTAGCCAGCCAGGCTGGATCAGTATAGGCTAATTTCACCGTGCCATCGCTGTCTTTCCAGGCGACTGCCTTGAGAGGCAAGTCTAGTCCGATTGTCGGATTAGATGTCATTAATGGAGTTCCTATTTTTGGTGACCCGAAGATAATTACCGAAGTTGGGGTCAACTTCATGCCGACACTATTAGCCGCCTTTGCATGATCAATACGGGAAAATACTTTGATGCCTTTTCTTTCCAAAGCAATGCCAAGCCGATCAAGGGTTTTAGTAACGCCAAAATCACTCTGCTTAATAATAAGGCCATCTCCCCCCGCTTTAGCGGCGTTTGTAATAAATACTCCAAGCGCCAAGACCAAGACTGCCAGCGTAATTTTCTTATATCGTAAATGCATGTTTATTCTCTCCCTAGTTTATAGCTCAATTATCGATTGCGCTTTTTAAGAAACAAATTCACCCGACCGACGAGTTGGTACCTTAAATCAAATCAAAACCGCGTACAGATGATCATTTAGAACGAAATCTGAATGACATAATAGTTATGTATAATTCGATTGAAAACACGTTATGCGACTGGATCACGCACCTGTATTCTATCGCAGATTGATCGAAATAGGGTATTTCGGATTAGTTTCGCTGTGGGTCACAAGCGAATTCATACTCTTAAACTGAATTATGTCCTCTTGCGCTGGTAGAGCGGACATTTATTTCTTAATATTCAAGCGTCCTTTAAATGCCCATTTGTGAAAATTCGCAAATGCTATGGTTTTAAAACACTATCGAACACTTTATACCCTCATTATTAGGTAACCCGCCAATGTCCGGCTACGAGCGGGGGCATTTTTTAATTGATATGGGCATTCGATGCATCTGAGAAATTGGCAACAAAAAATCATCGACGATTTTCCGACGATTACAAAGCAACACCATCGTTTTATTCTAAAGGCGCCAACTGGCGCGGGTAAGACCGTACTGGCGAGCGAGATTATCGAACGGTTCTACAAAGACAAAAAAATTGTCGTACTATGCCATCGGCTGGTGCTGTTGGAACAACTCGAACAGGCTCTTAGCATAAAGCACAATGTTCGCAAAATAACTGTTTCCGACTCAGGGCCGGCTTTCGAAGGTTACGACATTTTACTCTCAACCAATATGCGTGCAAAGGAAGTGTTGGCTGATGCCATTCCAAAAGCTGACCTCATCATCATCGATGAAGCACACCGGGTGTCTCCAAATGGGCAAGGCTATAAACGAATCCTCGATGAGTTCGCAAACAATGGTAAAAAGACGGCACAATTTATTGGACTGACTGCTTCTCCAGAACGCCGTACGGGCGATCAACGAGATCAGCTAAATCTAGCGTTCGACGCCATTATCGATTGCGCGAATATTGAAGACTTAATTGCAGACGAAGTTTTAGTCCAGCCAATCTATCGCCCACATTTTGTCCATGACCTCGATCTCGGCGTCATCGATATAAGTTCCGGCGATTTTCCAGTTTCATCATTGGCTCCGGCAATCATCAAATCATCGATGATCGATTATGCGCTGTGGAGTTATAACGAAGAGCGTTTAAACCTTTCAACGCGGCCTGTCTCTGCCTGGTTTTGTGCTGATGTTAGTGTCGCAGAGGCAACCTTAGAGCAGATTCAGCACTACGGCATTAAAGCCGCGATTGTCACGGCGGGGACACCAATCAAGGAGCGAATGAGGCTCTTGGCAGACCACGAAAATGGCGACATCGAGGCTATGGTATCAGTGGGCGTGCTAGCCGAAGGTTGGGACAACCCGCATTGCAACATCATTGTCCATCTTAGGCCCACCTTGTCCAAAGTGCTGTGGGGCCAATCAGTGGGCCGCGGGCTGAGATCAGCACCGGGTAAGGATAAATGCATCGTCATTGATGTCAGTTCCAATTGGAGCACATTCGGTCCCGTGGAAAAGCTTGAATGGAGTCTATGGAGTCATCGGCGCTCTTATATGCAATTCATGAATCGCTTTAACTGGATTGGCCAGCAGCAGGATGATGAGGACGACCAAGAGACTTATCTGCTATGTGAAAATAAATTGCAGAATGGAACGCGTTGTTCGCTTATCTATAAGAAAAATTTACATGAGAATGACACTTGTCCAGTCTGCGGTACTTATGCCGCGATTGATATTTATAAAGCACAGAAGCTCGATAGCTCACTAAATGAAAACAAACTGCATACATTATTTTTCGAGCGAGTCCCCGAAGTCTACGGCGAGATGAATTTGTCAGTGTGGAATGGCCTTGGCCGAACAGCCTGGAAATCAGCGACGCCAAAAGAACAGGTTTTCCTAGCTTTCTGCATGGCATTTCGCGAGGTCTCGGGAGAGCCGACAAAGTCAGAATCGGATTATTGGGACGTTGCGTTAGAAGCAGAAACCCGCATCCGTGCCTATCTGGTGGAAAATAAATTCCAGATTGTTAAACAAGAGGATTTTGACCTCGCTGATATTGCCGATGGCATGTTGGCCGGTACGGTGGTCCGCGCTCTACGAGCCAATTATGGTATTTCACTTTGCGGGGAGATATTCGAGAGCCATACCAACCCGGAATGCGAAAGAAAATACCAAAAAGCTGTAAAAATCGCGGAAAGGCTTGCTATGATAGGGTGCTCGTCTCAGGACAATCTACCTTATTTCAATGCCGCTGATCACTTGGCCACATTATAAACGGCGTTGCCTCTGTGGTTTTCAACACCACGTCAAATTCCCGCCCCGGTGCCTCGGCAATCTGGAACAAGCTAAGTTCAACAAAATCAAACGCAGTGTAGGGCTCTAGAGGCGCATCGAAGACAACCTGTACAAGCCCGTGCCAGTTGCCTTGATCGTCAGCAGTGAACACTTCTTTAAAATTAAGCACCGCCGAGCGGGCTTGGATGAGACCATCATCGGGGCCGATATTTTCAATCTCCAGCACGCGTGGCTTGGTATGAGCGAATTCAACGCCGACGATGGCGGGGATAATGTCATAGTCGCCGTATACCAGATTGAAAAAAATCAACGAGCCCGCCGCGATCTGGTCGCCTTTAACGGTAAAATCAAAAACGAAAGTTGC
>Ga0233429_1002311_pt1 | contig 20086 bp, 12 predicted proteins | sample SI_118_April2016_3_FD_179879 | JGI IMG/M metagenome (GOLD analysis project Ga0233429, IMG submission 179879) | Seawater microbial communities from Saanich Inlet, British Columbia, Canada - SI_118_April2016_135_MG | ecosystem: Environmental > Aquatic > Marine > Inlet | place: Canada: British... | reverse complement strand
TAATTTTGGATATTAAGTGGTACAGAAATTCACCATTGTTACAGCATCTGATGACAAATATTTTCACTTTGTACAGGGGTTAATCCTTTCCATTCGTGACAGGGAAGAGGGAAACGATGTCTCTCTTTCATTTCTGGATCTGGGTTGTAATTCAGACCAGCTCCGGTGGCTTGAAAAAACCGTTACCCATATTGTGAGGGCTGACTGGAAGATTCGCTTCCCGGGGCAGGAATCTAAGCCCGATCACTTCAAGGCAATTGTTTCCAAACCGTTCCTCCGTGACTATTTTCCCGGCTATACAGTATACCTCTGGATGGATGCGGACACCTGGATACAGGAGTGGGACTCTGTTGCTCTATACGTAAGGGCAGCTGGACAATCAAAGATTGCCGTTACACCTGAGATTTATCGATCTTTCAAGGGGTTATATATAAATGCCAGGGAGTACCGGGAATTTTCACAACTACTCTATGAGGCATGTTTTGGGAAAGAGCAGGCTGAAAAGTATTTTCTCTATCCGATGATTAATTCAGGTGTATTTGCCATGCATGCAGATTCTGAATTATGGGACTGCTGGGCCCAAAAACTTACCATAGCACTTCAGAGAACGAGCCATTTCTGTGTGGAACAGACCGCACTGAATTACGCCATTTATGAATCAGAGTTCGGAAATTTCCTGGAAAATGTTGAGCTTTTACCTGCAACGTATAACTGGACATGTCATCACAGCCTTCCTTTGCTTGACCGAGAAAACAATAAGCTGGTTGAGCCATTTCTTCCGTATGAAAAACTGAAGATTATCCATCGTTCCGGTGATTCCTTAAAGGGAAAAGGGTCTGTTGACCTGCTTACCACAGAAGGAAAAAAGATTAAAATGAACCTCAAGTATAAAGAGGGAAGGTATGATGCCGACTTTAAAACAGAAGAACCGGAGTTTACTCCCTGGCAAAGAGACGCCTCAAAAGCATAAACCTTTTATATATTTAACTTAATGGTACAAATCTGCAGGGTATATAAATAACTTACAAAGGTATTTTTAAATGGAAAGAATCTTATTTATTATAACAACAAATGTGAATATGGGAGATCTTTCTCTTTGTCTTGAATGGGTAAATGAATTGGGACGTAAAGAGTTTCAACATGCCTTTGTTCTTGACAGATCACTACAACACATCATACCGAGTGAAGACACATTATTCTTTTACGAAAAAGATCTTCATGTGAAGAAATCAATCCTGGAAGCGGCATCTACGTTTAAGGCTGACGTTATTGTTTTTGCCTCTAACTCCTATTGGAATATCAGAGGACAGAAAGGTGCCGAAACAGGAATATGGGATGATGAAATACTTAACCTGAAGATCCCTTTACTCTCATTTGATCCCCTGGAAGGCCTTACAGAATTTTATATAGATTTATGGGATAGAAAAGCATCTTACCCTCCTCTACCTGAAAACATCTGGAGTTTGCGAGACAGTCCCAATACCTCTTCCACTTCCAATATCAGACATTTTCGAATCCTCAAACGGTTTGAGCAACTGACAGATACCAAGAAAAATGAAATACTAAAATGCCTGGGAGTTGATATGAAAAAGAAAACCGTAATTTTCCCTGTTGCAAAGAACTGTTACCTTGATTCCCGCAAAGTCTTTTATGATTATTACGTACAGTTGGCCCGTCTCTTTAATGAATGCCGTACTGAAGCTGTTCAATTTCTTATTTTAGCGCCGGAGAAGATACACGAGTTCGACATTTGTAAAAACGTCGTTCAGATAGGGCATCAGAGTAATGAACGATTTTTAGAAATTCTCAAGGCGTCAGATATTTATTTAACTGATTGTGGGGTTGCCAGTAGTTTTTTACATGCCATGTCCTCATCTATCCCTTCAGTCTTGTTACGTAACTCATACAATTCGCGGGACAAGGTATGCGAGGATAATAAGCGGTTAATGGAGTTCTCACAAAAGAAGATATCCGGGAAGATCAGTTTTATTTTTGACAGACTCTATCCCTATCAGGTGTTCCCTTATGGAATGGTTGACTTATTCAACTATTTTGAAAAAATCTATCACACGGAAGAGTGCTATCTACCAGTAGAGGTTTTTGAGTCCGATAATTTCTCCAATAAGATCAGCTCTCTGCTTTCTGACACACAAACCAGGCGTTCTTTAATAGATAATTGTAATGAGCTAAGGTCACTTTTCATGAAATTACAGTCTCCTGCTTCTATCATTGAGGAGGTACTGTCTCGGTAGCCATGGGAAATGGAGAAGATCGTTGATATATATTTTAATGTTTATTAATCGCTTATCCTTTTCATGCAAGATGAGTCGAAGAGGTGTTCATATTTTTCCCAGCGTCTTTTAAAATAACCGTAATTAGCAGAATGATTATTATTACGTGAACAATTAAAATGCTTGACCACAACTTCACCTGTGTAGCAACATTGGAAGCCACGAGAGCGAGCCCTAAGACAAAAATCTACATCCTCATGCTGACTGCCAATATAATTCTCGTCAAATCCTCCCACGGAGAGATAAACTTCCCTTTTTGTGAGGAGGACTGTAGAAGGAAGCCAGGGAACAATAGAAGAGTAGTCATACTGACCCTTATCATACTCTCCCAGCCCTCTGGGATTCGGCATTGATTCTTCATTGAAATACGGGTCCGCACAATATATCAATCCCTGATCAGTAACTATTTTTGGGCCAACCAGTCCTACATCTAATGAATTGAGACGTTCCAGAAGGACAGTAAACAGGTCCGGGGACATGATCTCTACATCATCATCCAGGAAACAGATAAGAGGTTTTGAGGATAGTCGTACTCCTTCATTTCTGTTAGCCGCGCTGCTTTGCCTTTTCTCAATCACATAAATAGAATCCCCTGAGATCCCTGCCTCTTTTAATGACCGAAGACAGATATCAAGCCTCTTTCTGCAATAATCCGGCGAATCTTTGAGCATCCTCATCCAGAGATTTGGATTATTACCATTCCCCATGCTTTCACTGTTTTTCTTCCAGACATGGAGTATCGGGTTATTGCAATTTCCACTATCAGGTAAAAAGGAGATCTCCATGCGGCAATAAGGTATATTACCCGCATCCTCTCTTTCTAATCTCATAGAAAGAAATTTAGTCAAAAAAGCCGCGTCTTTAAACCTATGTTTAGCAAGAGCAACCGGAGAAGTGGATCCATGATTTGTATAAAAAGCTGCCTCAAGAACCCCCCTTACCGGTCCGGTCGAAGAGCAGACAATCTCAAGGCGGTCAAACGGTGACACAAGGGGATCAAGTATCTGCCCGTAAACCTTGTTTCCATTCACCGGAGAAGATGTCCCATCGAATCTGAAAACATCACCATACGTAAGCTGTGACGGACGATTAAACTCGTAAGGGATCTCCTCCTCATTTGACTCCCAGAAAGGAATTACCACATCAACCATCTCCTTTGAAGAAGCGGGCGTATGAATCCTCACAAATTCAAAAGGCTGAATATCGTTTACCCGCTTAATCGGTAATCCTCTTCTCTTAATGGTCCTGTCAGCAATCCTTCGCCACATATCGTCCGCGGCACTGTTTCCGATCCTGTTACTCGTGCGCTCCGGATTAAGCCTGTAATAATAGAGACATTCATCAAGTAACTCTATCTCGGAAATCTCTTCGATCCTGGTGTAAATATCACAGTCCGCACCGGCATAATGATACTCTTCAAACCCTTCCCATCCAGAAGTGCGCTCGTAGTCAGACCTTCTTATTATAGTCGGTTGTGAGTGATTATATAAGTCTTGCGTCATACCATGTGAATACTTACGCGATTTAAAGGGAAACCAGTCCTGCATGTCTATGGAATTACCCTCTTCATCGATAAACCCACGTCTGGCACGTATGATGCCGGCCCATGGCATCTTCTCAACGGCAGCAATAAATTTTTCAACAGCATCAGGAGCGAGTATATCATCATCATCCAGCGTAAGGATAAATTCCCCTTCGGAATGTTCTGATAAAAAGTGCCTTGAATGGGCGATGCCTCTGTTTTCCTGGAAATATACCGTAATCCGGGGGTGGTTCATCTTTTTAATCTTTTCCAGAATGCTTTTTGACAGTTCATCACCTCCATCCCAGAGGAGCGAAAACATCCAATCAGACGAAGTCTGAGCCAAAACTGACTCAATGCACTGCTCAAGCCATCCTCCTTTAAATACCGGTGTTTCTATTGAAATAATCACCTGAAACAGTTCCTTTCCCTGTCAACATTTGTTTGACCCTAGATCCCAGAAATTCTGAATACATTTACCGATCACTTCAAGACCTCTTTGAAACTCATTGATGTCAATCGTCAACGGAGGCGTAATCCTCAGATTGGTTCTGGTAAAGGAGGTTATTACACCTTCTCTTAAAATATTCAGGTATATCTCCTCCATTTCTTTAAACGATTTGTCTTCAAGACCAATTGATAATAAGGCCCCTATACCATCAAGTTCAATCCCATACGACCTGAATCTCGTTTCTGCAAAATAGTCGAAAAATAATTTTTCAAGCTGACGTGTCTTATCAGAAAAATTCTCCTGACTCATAAAATCAATGACACTGAGTCCTATGGCACATGCCAGGCTGTTCCCGGCAAACGTACTCCCGGGAAGGGAGTTCTTCAAAAACCCGGCGATAGAATCAATAACAGCTATACCAGAAACGGGGTAACCGTTACCCAATCCTTTACCAAAACAGATTATGTCAGGTCTGATATCATCCTGACAGGAGAGAAACCACCCCTTGCACCGTTGGAAACCCGTAAGGATTTCATCAACAATCATGACGGCACTATTCTTATCACAAAATTCCCGAACCGTTCGGAGGAAGCCTTCGTGTAATCGACGGGGACCTGAATATCCGATAACGGGTTCAAAGATAACTGCCGCCAGATCATCTCCCGATGCGGCGTCAAGGTATTCCATGATCTGATCAGGATCATCTCTCCCATCACTCTGAATCACCGTGCGATATGAGTCAGGTGTGGCACCATAACAGTCTGGAAAAAACTGTGCAAGGAACATGGTTCCGTGAGTTTTCCCATGAAAATGGTCTCTGAATGTTATAATCCGCTTGCGGCCGGTTGCCTTTCTGGCCAGACGTATAGCATGTTCTATTGACTCAGCACCTGTACTGTAAAGGGATATCACCTCAAGGCCTTCCGGTAATACAGAATTAATCCTGGAAATAGCCAGTAACTGCGTGTCTGTAGGAAAGAATGAGGATGCCCAGATGGTATTTACCTGTTTTATGAACGCCTTATTGATCATCTGGTTGTTATGCCCGCAACTCACCGTACCCATTGCCGCAAAAAAATCCAGGTACTCTTTTCCTTTAATATCCTTTAAGCTTGTTCCCTCTGCAGATTTCAGGACAATAGGATACTTAAGATAGTGGTCCGGTCGAAAGTAATGAGAGGATGGTGAATTATTTGTCATCTTTATTAATTGTTTCAGGTGTCGTTTGCTCTATATTCAGGATGTCCTGCCATTTTTTACTTCTTGACAGGAGCTTTTTCTCAAACGATTCAAAGATTAATTTATTAACCTCAAATAAAAGTTCGTTATCCTTTCTGTATTTATGAGGACCCTCGATAAACCTGGATCCCATAAAATCGTTATGAAATTTAATTGATACCTTGTTCTTGGGATGAACACATCCATAGATAACCTGAAATCCAAGCCAGGTAAAAGCAGTCTTAAAGAATGCAACGGTCAATTTATAACCTAACCCGGAGTTCATATACTCTATATTTCCGATAACGATGCCGAACTCAGCACTCTTCTCATCTTTGTCTATTTTGAAGAGCTGGCAATAACCAACCGGAATATCTCCAGGGCCTCTCTTCATAGTCATAAAATGGAGACTTCCGCTATCTCTAAGATACCTTTCATACCACTGAACCTGTTCATCCATACTCTCCGGAGGAGGAGATGAAAGATGTTTACTGACTAACGGTTCATTTCTCCAGGTAAAAAGGGTCTTCAAGTCTTTGTATACTATTGGACGAAGAAAGAAATGTGAATTACAAAAGTTCAGGAGAGATGGGTTTATATCTTCATAGTATTCTTTTGCATTTTTTTGTATAGAATTAAATTTGTTCATCAGTAAATCCTGTTTGCTTCGCATTTTGGATAGTATTTTATTATAGAATCAACATCTTTCCTTTTTCTCATCTTCTCCGGAAAGAATTCCAGAAGCTTGAACAATCCGATTCTTGAGTCCATAAAAATTGGATCTTTTAAAACATTGAGGAATTCCTTATGAAATGGGTGGGATTCTAAATGGACTGCTAAATCTTGAAACTTTTCATCTGAATTGATACCATAATCAACCCCCAGATTCATAATCCGCTGGAATACAACATAATCACACCCGTATCTCTTTCCTAATTCAATAAATTGTTTCATTTCCCTGAAATTGTTTGCCTGAACAACAAAATTGATATTAAAGGTTTCTATTCTATTCTTTTTCCTCAATCCACTCACAAATTCCATATTCCTCAACAATTTATGAAAACTTCCTCTGCGGTTACGCTTGTATGTTTCTTCAGTTGCTGCATCAATAGAGATACTTACCCAATCAATGGCATAATGGCTGTTCTTAATCCTGGCCCACATACCGGGGGTCAATAAGAGAGCGTTAGTCTGTAGTTTTATTCGCACATCCGGAAAACGGTCACGATCAATATTCTGTAAGAAATTTCTGTGGAGCGTACTTGCAAGTGGATCACCACACCCTGAAATCATTAATCGCCTGGCGTCCTTAAGCCCATCTTTAAAGACCTTAGCTTGAATAGATTTGAGTCTCGCCAACTCACTTCCCTTACACTCAAAAGATTCCTGCCTGCAGTATGGACATGAGAGGTTACAGGACTTATCATAAGATATTTCGATTGTGCGGGGGCCGGTTTCCAGTTGGGTCAACTGCCGCTTAATAATATCCTGATAAAATTTTCCACCGAATTCTTCCTTCTTTCTCAGCTTATGGTCCTGAAGAAATTCACACTCCTTTTCGTTGCAAAACCTGTATGACCCGTCAAAAATTGACTCTCTTATCTTGACAGCACTTTCTGAATTCCATATTTTTTCTAGTGAATTCCTCTTAAGATTTCCCGCACTTGTATGCATCCTACACGTACTGCATAAATATACATCTCCATTATCACATACCGTCAGGTACTCAAAAGGAAATGGACAAAAGAATCCCTTAAATTTATGTCCTCTCACTCTCGTAAGCTTTCTAATTCTTTCATTTTGTATCTGTTCTAATACTTCATCATCCAGAGGGTTATATTCAGTTTCAATATACAAAAAAGATTTTATCCCTGAATCCTCCAGGGCATCTCTCTCTTTTTTGCTTAAAACCTTAATGATTTCCCTCTCGATTAACAGGTCTATGTTCTGACCCGCTTCCAGATAAGTAAGATGAGAAACAGGCTCCTTTTTTTCGTAGAGATAGGTCATTAATTTCTTTCTAAAGGAACCTTCTTTCAATTGAGTGGATCTCGTTTTGAGCCTTGCGGCATATTCAACAGGCGACACGCTATTATCACCGGATGGACGACGGCAGATCTCCGCAAACTGATCCTTGCCCCTGTTGATAATATGCCTGATTTTTACTGTCTTAGACTCGGTGAGTTTCAGTTTAGTCTGTATATCCTCCCATGCTCTATCCTTCACATAATCCAGCTTCCGTATTTTTCTTTTCTCAATCCTGTGAATCTTATTCAGTATCTTTTCGGATACCTTGTCATCCAGAGGGTCATATCCTGTTTTAATATATAAAAAAGATTTTATTCCTGAGGCCTCCAGAGCGTCTCTCTCTTTTTTGCTTAAGACCTTACTGATTTCTCTCTCCATTGACCGGTCTATGTTCTGACCCGCTTCCAGATAAGTAAGATGAGAAACAGGCTCCTCTTTTTCATAAAAATATGTTATTAATTTCTTTCTAAAGGAATCTTCATCCAAGTGGGTAGATCTCGTTTTGAGCCTTGCGGCATATTCAACAGGCGACACACTATTATCAATAGATGGGCGAAGGCAGGCATCTGTAAACTGATCCTTACCCCTGTTGATAATCTGCATGATCTTTTCTACCTTAGACTTGTTGAGTTTCAGTCTTGTTCGTAACGGTTCCCATTCCATATCACGCTCATAATCCAGATCCTCCAGGATATCAGGAGGCCTGACTTTAGGTGAAAGGGGGGGATCTGCAGTCCAGGAGAAGCCTTCATCAACAATGAAATCGTATAATTCCGGGAAAGTAGCTTTAAAACTCTGTTTTCGGCTTTTGTCCAGATCATTGGTAAAAATCATGAATTCACGCATGACTTCGTGATAGTTCCCTATCGTGTCCTGCTCCAATTCCAGAATTACATTATTTATGGTAAAAAGCGTGTCTGGGTGAGCCTTTAGCTGAGGCGACCTGTCAGCATAATCCTTAAGCTGTTTTGCGGCAAGCAATCTGGCTTTCGGGGGCATAATACGTATATTCAGATAAAGAGGACTCTGCAGGAGATTCAGGTTGCAGGGAATATTTAATGATTCCGCATATTCAAGAAGATCTGTAATTGATAAAACATTGTAGTTCTGAATGGTCGCTGAGATTGCACAGGAAATCCCGGGATAAAGGCTAATTTGTTGTAAATGATGTTTTATATCAGTCCACTTGCCGGGATAACGAATATAATCGTAAACAGAACCGGTTCCGTCGATACTCAAAAACATATGTACCGATTTGAAATTATTTAACTTTTCAAAAAAACTTTCCGGAAAAACTGTTAGATTTGATGAAAATTCGAGACTGATTCTGTGAGACACTCCGCGTTCAATTAAGATATCAACTAGTTTCATTATGAAAGAATTTATCAGCGGCTCTCCTCCGGCAAAATAGAATCCTCGAATATCTTCCAGATTCTCAAGCAGCTCATTAGTGATAAAACCTTCCGCTTCATACCATTTCAATCCATCAGGAAATCTTGTCCCCTCTGTATCAGGACTACCGTATGCCCATTTACGGTGAACAGGATCATTCTGAATTGATCGACTATAATCGGCATGACACATTCGGCATTTGAGATTACACAGATTACCGGGACGAATATCGTAATAGACGGGAAGATCAGGTACCATAAAATCGCTGCGAAGAGAGTCCCGAACACGTTTTTCCCATCTTTTCCGTTCCTCATCGGCAATGAGCCATCTACGATTATGGAACTCTCTATGAGCGATTTGTCCTTTTTCCAACTGTTTGTCACACGTAACGCAGGCCTCCACTTTTTCACCTGCCAGCATCCTGCGTCGAATGTCCCGCATCTCCGGAGAATTCCAGATTTCACGAAGTGGTAGATCCTGAAGGTTGAGAAAAGGTTTCTCACTATCGCTCGTAAGCATCCTGGTAGCAATGCAACAAAGTTTTACATCACCATTAACATCTGCAAATGTGTGTACCCACGGCAAGATACAGAATGTCTTTGAAGAGAAACAGCTGCCATTATACCCCTTATTCAATTTCTGTCTTCTTACTATCTCTTCCACAAGTTTATTGCCAAAAGGATCATATCCGGTTTCAATATCCAGCATACTGTCTATCCCTAAAGACTCAAACATCCTTTTCTGCTCACTACGCAGGAGCGCATTGATCTTTTCTCTCGTTGATAAATCATACCGGACACCTGCCTTTACATAGTTAATCCTGGACAAAGGCTCTCTCTCGTTTGAAAGAAATCTCAGGAATTTTTTCTTGAAGCCACGATTATCCATATGAGGAGATTCCACCTTAAGCTCCGCAGCATAGGCTACAGGCGACTTTCCGTTGTCCAGTGACTCTCGAAGACAGAGGTCCGTATACTGATCTTTATATCGATCGAGTAGGTCTCTTGTTTTCTTAGCCTGTGTTTCGTCAAGCGTTATTCTTGATTGAAAAATATTCCATTTCATAATTTGATGTGTTGGCCAAAGCCTTCCAGTTAATATTCATTTTCATTATTAATGTATAATATTTACCAAGTGCAGGAATTAATCCCTTATAATAAATCCAACGCCATAATACCAATGCCTCAAACATTTATCAGGTTAAATCTTTTAGACACTTTCTTCCATTAACCTTTTTACTTCTGTCGTGAATTTAGCACTCTTCGAACGGACGTAGCTCACTAACATGTTGTTCTGAGCGAAGCAAAGAATGTCAAGCGTGTATCTTCTTGATTATATTAAAATATTTTTTTTGCTCATTAATTAAGGTTGTCTACCTGTTTCCCTGACAACAGATCAAGCCTCTGCCTTAATGGTGAATATCCTGTATTTATTGCCGTCAATGGCTTAATTCTTATCAGCTGCCGAAATGTGTTCTGCTGCACATTGCTGAGGAAATGCATGATTTCATTCTCTCTCTCTAATACCAACTTTTCAACGCCTGCATATGCGGACTCACAGAAGTGATCCATTTCCCTCAGCGCATACTCTTTACAGCGTGCTAGCAGGGAACCCTCATCCATTTCAAGGGCAGTAGTCGCATAACCTGAGACGTATTCCAGAGGTGATGCAATTTCCTCTGATATGCCGTATGAATAGATCTCTGTTATGTTGTCTTTCATGTTATTTAGAATTCTCCAGATCTTGAACGACTGCATATCATTCAGAGAGAGTTTTGACCGAAAAAAATCCCACTCCATATCGTGCAATATCAAGTTAAATACTTCTGCATCACACAACTTCAGCAATCCATCCTCATTATTATCTTCAGGTATAAAGGGTGTCAGGTTTCTCATCCAGACAATCGGATCCTTCATTACAGGATCAGTAAGTACTGATAAAAACTTTCTGTGCTCAGGATGGGAGGCTTCATGAACTGCAATTTCCCTGAATTCACGGTCAGTAAATGTTCCCCAGTTTTCAATATGCTTGAAAGCGACCCAGTCGCACCCATACTTTCTTCCCAATTCAACAAAAGACTTCATCTCTGTATAATTATTTGCCTGAACGACAAAGTCCATGACGAATTCTTTTATTGCCTGCTCTTTTCTAAGATGTGCGATAAAGTTTAAATTTTCCATCAGCGCTTTGAAATCCCCTCCACGATTTATCTGATAGGTTTTCCATGTTGCAGCATCAACAGAAACACACACATTGTCGATAGCACTATGGCACGAGGATAGAGCATCCCACATTTCAGGGGTCAGCAACAATCCATTGGTAACTATCTGAATCCTCATTTCCGGAAAACGGGACGGGTCATAACTCTGGAGAAATCCGATATTCAGCTTACTGGCAAGTGGTTCTCCCATGCAGCTCATGACGACTCTCTTTACGTCCTTCAAGTGACTGCCAATTGTCTTACGGTGAATAATCTCAGCTGCCTTCTGGCCACTCTCTGAAGATAAAGGCTCCTTCCTGCAGGATCTGCAGACAAGGTTACACGTCGAATCATATCCAAGATTGAGTGCGGCAGGTCCCTTTTTTAACACCTTTAATCTGTTTCTTATAATATTCCTGTGTGCGGGATTATTAATTTCTTCAACCCTTGGTATCCTTCCTTCCTGCAAAGCCCAACATCGCTGTTCATGGCAGTATTGAAAGGAACCATCTAAGATAGACTCTCTTATCTTTTGTGCAGCTTCAGAGTTCCAGACATCTGAAAAATTACCCACCTTCAGATTGCCCATACTGACCGTAACCAGCCCTTCGCAGTGTGGGTTCATGTTGCCATGATAATCAATATAGATAGACTCAAATGGAACAGGGCAAAAAAAGCCTGAGTATCTGTTTTCTTTCGTGTTATCCATTGGGCTCACTCTTTATGGTAAAAATCGCATCCAGTGCAAATTTCCTCAGTATCTTTATTGATATAGCTCGATATCTTTGCAAGATATGTCTGTCCAAGTGTTGCATATTGTACATTTCCAAATGATGTATCACCTGCATAATCCATTGCGCAAAGCAGCTTCTCTCCGTCAACGGAAATAAAATCCAGTGACTGGGCAATCTTACAAATATTACCCTCAGCGGACTTATGTTTGAATATATCAACAAGCACTCTTTTATCGTCTGCAAACATCTTTTGTATCGGCAGTATGTCCGCATCAACCAATCCTTTACTTAAAATATCAGCCCTGTTATTAACTGGATGTATCCAGATATTCGAAACATCGCAACTCTTCCATTCATTCACAAAATCAACCACTTCATGCCGGTTCTGCCCGCAATATACAAAGCTTACATTAATATCAATTTCCGGGTATGACACTTTTCTCAATGCCAGGATATTGAGAAGATGGTGTTTGATCGTATTATAATCTTTCATATTCATTACGTATTGATGGGTTTCGGGTGTAGAAGCGTTCAAACTGAAATTAAACTCTACCATGCCAGCATCAACAAGCTGCCTGAACTTGTCTACATTCATATGTGATCCGTTGGTAGTCATACAGACCTTAGTTCCTGCTCCGGAAAGAGTCTGCACAATTGTTTCCAACTCAGGGTGCAGTGTCGGTTCACCAATCCCGCAAAGAATTACCTGCCTCTTTCCCCCTTCATAACGTATATACTCTGCCAGGCTATTTACGATATCCATTGAAATAAATTTATTCTTTCGGTTAAGAGCCATCCTGGGGCAAAAACTGCAGGAAGCATTACAGGCAGAAGTAATCTCCAGATCTATCAAGACATGGCTGTTGTCACCAACAGTTTGATAATTAAAATACCTTGTAGCACAAATAATATCACTGTCATTCTCGTCATTGTGATACGTTGTTGTCTGCCTGACAAAACCCTGATCGCTTTCAAAATGAAGGTCTGCTATTTTCCAATCATCCGGACAATGTCGCTGGTTTAATTCATAGACATGAGCACATGCCTCTTCAGGTCTGAATGACAGGATCTGGTTATACATACTAATCCTTCGAAAATATAATGGGCGATCGATTATATACGTCTTCAACCCGGTCTTATCAACCTTATGAAAGAAATCAGAATCTTCACCGGCGCCCCGAATTGAGTTGTCCCCTTCAAAACCACCAAGCAACTCGATCAGACTTCGAGCAATAACATACGGCTGATTTACCTCAAATATATCATTGGAAATTCCATTAATTATAATACGCCTGCGCGGACGAAGATACTGATCAACCAACCCGGTTAGCTGTGTGCCGCCTCTAAATATCTGTACTTCCGGATATTGCCTGATCGCACTGGCAAAAACCTCTAAGGTATCAGGAGCAAACATATCATCATCGTCAATAGATATAATATAATCTCCCTTTGCCAGTGAAGACAACCGCTGTCTGGTCGGACCGGTCCCTATGTTTTCCTGTTTATAATACCTGATTCTGTGATCTGATGCATGACCCTGCAACATGGCAAGCAGTCTCTCCTCGTCTTTCTCAGGAGGTCCGTCTATTACGACAACAAGTTCCCAATCATGCCATGTCTGCATCAAGACAGAATCCAGCATTTCTTTAAAGAACTCAGGTTTATATGCCGGACAGATTATGCTGAACAGTGGGCATCGCGAATTATTACCAGCATCCCTGGTGGGAGTTTTCGTTGGAATTGGAATATATTCCCCGGATAAAGCAATCTTGAATTGATCGGGAATATCGCTGTCCCCCTCATGCCCATACCTGTCACAATAAAGGGAATAATCTGAAGCCAAAAAAGAAGCGTTCTGTGAAATAATATCCCTTAACCAGAATATGGCATCCGGATCAAGGTTCATTTCATACAAGAGAGGCATGTCTATTCTATTTCTGTAAAAGCATTGGACAACACCAAAGAGAAAGAACTCCAGAGTATCATACTCTAAACCAAATAAGCCCTCTTCTTCCAGAAGATCTCTGTTAAGAACGCAAAACCAGGAGGGAATCCACGGAATCGGATATAGCGGTTGAAGGCCATTGTCACCTTTTGCATTTTCATCTTTAATTCCATATACCGTTCTTAAGGCTTTGCTATTAAAGGTAAGACCTGGAATAGTATTGTCCTGCGACAGACGCTGAGTCAACTCTCTTATGTTGCTTTGGGGTATATTGACCATATCATCAATAAACATGATAAAGGGTGCCTTGCCATTACGGATTTCAGGTAATATATCTTTGAACGTTCTATTCATAGGATATGTCCTTACATTAGCGCTTCCGTATAAATGCTTTATCTGGTCAGGTTTCTCATTGGAATCAGGATTATAAAATCCTTTGCGGACAAAGATATCAAAAGCGTTTTCAAATTGTTTCATATGGGACACTCTTTCCCGGCAAATTCCATACGCTTAAGTAAATTGTTATGTTCCGGAAGATGCTTCCAATGAGAACAGAAGATTTCATAGTTTTTCATTATAATGTTTACCTTCTCTTCCCCTGTTTTCTCTCGATAAGTACAATGTCCTTCGTGAAACACAAAGCAGTCTTCCCTTATCGCCAGTTTAAAACCCAGATCTCTGATCTGGCAGGACAGGTGAAGGTCTTCAAAAAATCCGTGTTCGTATGTGTCTTCGAAATATCCAACTCGCTTAAAGATCTCTCTATCAATGGCTAAACACATACCAGTCAAATATGGGGCAAAAGTGATATTTGAAATTGACTGCTTTTTGAAAATATGTGGGAATTGAGTAACCGTTGTGTAAAGCTCTTCGTCATTATTGTGTTTCATCTCTTTATAAATCTGCTTTCTGAATTGGTACAGATCGGTAGGATTGTTAGATACAGGTGCGACAGCCTTTATCTCATCATTTTTCCTCATAACATCTAACATCATAGTGGCAAAATCAGGAGGGACGACTGTATCATTATTAAGCAGAATCACGTATGGTAAATCACACTCACTTAAACCCGTCATTATGCTCTCTTTGAATCCTCTGTTTGATTTGTGTGATAACAGCTGGATATCTAAGTTTAGTCTAGAACAAAGCTCTTTCACCAGGATGAACTCGCGGTCATCTGATCCATCGTTGACCAGGATTATTCGGCCTTCGCTATAGCCGGATGCTTCCACAGATTTTAAACATCTGGTTACCAGCATGTATTGATTATAGAAAGGTATTATGATATCTATCAAGATCTTATCCTCTTTTTGAAATAACATTAATAATAGACACGATCAAATATTATCATCGCAGATGCTGAAATTCAATATGTTCTTCCATATCTTTCCTGATTCAACAGTGTTTATAAATCAGAATATAATACCAGGAAAGATTAAAAATGATTGCTTTTTCTATGCAAAAAGATTATATATTATGCGTGCAGAAATGGGATGTATGTAGTACACCTGCAGTCTTAAAAACCTGTTTTTAAAACAGCACAAACCGCATCAGACATGAAAAAAATTAGTTTTAAACCGAGTCTTACATAGGATGTGAAATGATATCGGACTATACTATCGTTACGGCTTCTGATAATACATACTTTCACTTTGCGAAGGGGTTAATCCTTTCCATTCGTGAGAAAAAAGAGGGGCGTGATGTTTCTCTTTCATTTCTGGATCTGGGTTGTAGCTCAGAACAGCTCCAGTGGCTTGAAAACATGTCGATTCACGTTAAGAAAGCCGACTGGAACATTCAATTTCCTACACAGGTTCCGAAACCAAATCACATTAAGGCCCAGGCGGCCAAGCCTTTTTTGAGAACCTATTTTCCAGGCCATGATGTGTATATCTGGATGGATGCGGATACATGGATTCAAGACTGGGAAGCAGTTGAACTCTATTTAAGAGGAGCGCAACAATCAGAAATTGCCATAACGCCGGAGATGCATCGGTCATTTAAAGGGTATTATGAATACGGTATTGGGTATCAATGGCTTTCCTGGAAGGTATATGAAGATTGTTTTGATAGCCGGGAGGCAGAAAAATACCAGAGATATCCTATTATAAATTCCGGTGTATTTGCTATGCGAAAGGATTCTAAGTTGTGGGACCTGTGGGCGGCACAACTTACCCTTTCATTGCAGAAAACCCAGCATCTATGCACGGAACAAACCACCTTGAATCATGTTATTTATGGATTTGACTATGACCAATTATTAGAAAATGTTGAATTCCTGCCAGTTACGTGTAATTGGCCCTGTCACCAGGGTCTGCCCTTATTTGACTCGGAGAGATGCCTTCTGGTCGAGCCGTTTCTTCCTTACGAAAGACTAAAGATTATTCATCGATCCGGTGACACTATAAAAGAGAAAGGGCAGGAAGACATATCTACCCTAAATGGAAAGACAATTAGGATGAACCTCAAATATAAAGAGGGTAAATATGATACAGAGTTGAGTACAGCGGTATGTGAAGTTAATCTCTGGCAGTGACAATAAAAGAAGTGAACTAGAATTATAAGATCAAGGAAGATATATTATTAAATGAAAGGAGGGTTTAAATAATGTCAAACGCTACATGGATGTCAGACATGGCCAGTGCGATTGGTGGCCGTAAACTTAAGGAAGTCGCATTACCAGGGACTCACGATTCAGGTACATACGCAATTTCGGCTGACTCTGATTTCTCTCCGGACAATCCAAATGACGCGAAGGACTTTATTAAAAAGTACCTTGAGAGTGTTCCTTATCTTGATATTCCCGCAAAGAAAATTTTTGCTGGCTGGGCAAAGTCACAAAGTAAAAATATAACAGATCAGTTGGAAGCTGGAATTCGTTATCTTGATCTCCGGGTTTGTCGGCGCAGTGGCAACGATATGTATATTGTTCATGGCATGTATGCCGAGAATGTTAATGTAGTAATTGATGCAGTACACACGTTTGTGACCAATAATGATAAAGAGATCATCATACTCGATTTTAACCATTTTTACGAGATGACTACAGGCTCACACAATGCTCTTGTTTCCAAACTCATTTCCACTTTTGGAAATGTTCTGGCGCCACGTTCATTCACTGTAGATGCAACCGTTAACGACCTGTGGGCAAAGAAGCAACGCGTCATCATCCTGTATGGCAACGGTGACGCAGTAACAGCCAATGCACAATTATGGTCACAAAGCTCGATCAGTTCACCCTGGCCTAATAAGACTGACACCGCCAGCCTTAAGAATGCGTTGGAGGGTGAGCTTCCAAACAAACGTGATACATTCTTTGTCCTACAGGGAGTGCTAACCCCAGACGGTGAAATGATAAAAAAGGGTTTCCTCCCGGATCATTGGCATTCTCTGGAGGATGTTGCAAAAGATACAACTCCAAAAGTAGTTGGCTGGATAAAGGATTTATGGGCTAATCAAAACTTGAACATCGTAATTGTTGATTGGTTTGAAGTATCTAATTATGTAGATGTTGTAAAATCTCTAAGTTAATATGTCAAGCCACCGGTTGTCCTGTGGCTTGAGCATTGTTTTGAGTGTGGAAGAGGATCGAGATTTCAGCCATAGCAACAATATTGTTTCCACGTGAAAATGAGAAGAATTCATCAATCATTTAATTTGTCAGGACTTTTTCGCAACACCAATATAATTAAAACCAGCAATTCTGGGGGTTTTGGACAAATATAGAGTTTTTATCGTTTTGATACGAAAGCCACCCTCGTGAAGATATTTTGATATTGGTTGGTTCAAGTGACATTCGCCACCTGTTATTTTACAGATAGGGTTGATTCTGCTCTGCCATTTAAGAACAGTTTTATGAGGTGCGGCACCATGCTCACAAAATAGCAGTTTACCAGATGCTTTTATTACGCGATGTACCTGTCATAATGCGCTATGCCAGGCAGAAATGGTACATAGTGTATAGGTCAGAAGCGCGGTATCAGTGCTGTTATTCTCCAATGGTATTTCTTCTCCGGGAAGGCCCAACCACCTGTACAACTTTTCTATCTCTTTTTTACAGAAAGTGAGGATGCGAAATGTTTGAAATTTTAAATATCGTGATTTCGATAGGAGTGATATTCTTAATTCTAAGTATGATTCATAAATATGTTATGAGCATGGTAAAAAGGATGTTTGGAATCAAGGCAAGGGTTATCGCCGCTGAATTGGAAAACATCCTCGATGGTCATTTACTAAATTATTTTAATACCTTTCTAATGCAAACAGATACAGCTGCGGTTGGTAGCAAACCAGGAAGTTTTAAAAAAAGTAAAACTTGTGTGAGAGTCTTTGAGAAAGAGCAGTTAGAAAAAATTATCGACCAATTTACAATTTTCATAGAGAGTAAAAGTGTCAAGCAGGTTGCAGAGGTATTGCACATAGAAGGTGTAGGTGATAAAGCGGAAAAGGAGATAGAAAAGATTAAAGAGAAGTTGGAGGAGATCAAAGAAAGTGGTTCTCTGATCTACGACAATACGATGGCTAAGATTAGCAAAGTCTATGAGGATAAAATGCGGAAATATACAATCGTCTCAGCTGCTATTCTTGCATTATGTATTAACGCTGATTTCTTCCAGATTTACCATTCCCTTTTCAAGCAACCGTTAATCAGCGAAAGCATTGCCGTAAATGCTACACAGTTGGAGAATCAGATTACGGCGCTGGTAAACGATCCGGCAAATCAAGGTAATATCGATAGTATAAGCAAGGAAGTTACTAATGCCTCAAATAATGTGGCTGAGATAAAGAGTATCATGAATAGTACCGGCTTAGAGTTTGGATGGACAGAGGAAGAGGTTAACCGGATTCTTTATAAAAGCGGGAAGGCTTCATCCGATTCATCGAAAGAGTACAGATCCGGAGTGTCTATTGCCTTAAACATTTTTTCAAAATTAGCAGGTATATTTACTGCGGCCCTGCTCATAAGTTTTGGGGCACCATTCTGGCACGATTGGTTATCATCATTTACCGGTATGAGAAAGGGGCTGTTAGCGATCCGCACAGCAAAAACAAATGATAGTACAACCGGTCAGGCAGGAGTGGTGAAGACAAGCCAGACAGAAAACAGTCCCAAATAGAGTGAGAAATAATCTACAGTTTTAACAGGACAGGTGCAGGTAAAGATAAAAACTATTAACAATAGCCATTTCTTTAGCAGCTGATGGAGCGGAGTGGCAACGTCATAACTCGAAGTCAGCAGTTCATGGCAAAAGTAGGCAAACGTTAAACAGTGATGTCGGTACGGACGTATGGCTTTTTGAGCGACTCTATCACTTCCAAACAGCGAATGTAACTTGTCGTATTTGCGCGCAATGCCTCTACCCATTGAGAACTTGCTTGAAACTAAAGTATATCAACCCCGGATGAAATAAGGAATAGTTTTGTGTCCTTAATTGATTTGTTACATTATAGTGTCAACCTTACATCTCTCTTTTAATATTCTGCTTCGTTATAAACTCCACTCTGCAGAGCGGTCCACTTTCATTATTCAACAATTAATTATTAAAAATAAAAGAGGGCTCATGGATCTTTTATAAAACCAATCACTTCTAATTATCTAAGTATTTTTTTTCTCTAGAAATTATTCTCTCAGATAGTAGAGTATATTTCTTACAGGAAAACATTAAGAGGGTTTATTTAGTGCTTAAAAAAAATATTATATCTGTTTTGTTTATTTTCGGAATTGGCGTTCAGGCAGGCTGTTGTTATCATCGTTCAAATCCTCCTATGCTACCCAAAGCCTGGTATGGCAAAGAATGTAACGTGAAAAGTCTGGAGGATGATCCTGAACAGTCAAAACTCCATGTATTGGTTATGTATCGTGGAACGTCTTGTGTGCATACTACCTTGCGGGTATATTGCCGGACTAATGGGCCTGTTTTCTGGGATCCGGCAGGTGGGTTTGCTGCTAAGCACCGTTATGCGGGCCAGGCGCGAAGGTATAGGCGTTATGATGCCCCTGTCAAGGATGGGACTGTGCGTGAGAATGATGTGCTTGTCGGAGAAGTGCCTGGTCTTAACCAATATCTGGATTGGCGGAAACGTATTGACACGGATGCTGTTGAGATTTTTGAGTTTAATATTCCGGATGAGCAAGCGGAAGAGATCTGGAATATTCTTCGGTATGGTACCAAGCGTTCGCATCCGAAAGGTCGTTTTAATACAAATGCTATGGGAGGGTTGTGTGGGTTCTCGGTTGCTAAATTTCTTCATCGTTTTGCTGAGGATATTGTTAAAGTGGATACGGTCTGGCATCCTCACAATCT
>Ga0233429_1002307_pt1 | contig 20103 bp, 36 predicted proteins | sample SI_118_April2016_3_FD_179879 | JGI IMG/M metagenome (GOLD analysis project Ga0233429, IMG submission 179879) | Seawater microbial communities from Saanich Inlet, British Columbia, Canada - SI_118_April2016_135_MG | ecosystem: Environmental > Aquatic > Marine > Inlet | place: Canada: British... | reverse complement strand
TCCGCAACCAGGGCAAATATTCCATTGCCTCTGCTCTACGTCGTGAGTCCATTGAGATTCTTCCCCAACGTAATCACAATTTTCGCAAGCGCAGATATCACTCATCATCCACCTCGCTAGTGTAAACTTTACGGTTTTCAACGAATACTCCAGATCTGTCGATCTCGTTGCTTTCCACCATGTCTTTATCTGTATTGGGATGGATCTCGACCACCCCTGGCTTTCTTATGATCTTGCAGATGATATCGTTGGAATCGCCCCAGACGAGCAGGCACGGGTTGCCTTCGTCTATTTCTATGCCGACCTCAAGTCTTATTCCGCAACCGGAAACATTAGCAACAAATTGATTCTTCGAAGTCTGCTCGAGTTTTAGGTTGAACTCCTGGTTTGGTTTATCTTCTTCGCCGGTCATCTCTTCGCCGGTGTCCCAGTTCTTTATCTTCGTCGTGTGCTTGAAAAAAGCCGGACGTTTTTCTTCCGACCCCATTAGAGACTCCACATGTCAAACGATCCTGGGATAAACACCTGGCTACTCGCCACAAGCAAGTGATCATATCTTTCTAATCTTTCGACGTAGCGTTGTTCGTGAACATCACTGCGTAGCAACCAACCACCGGGCACTCTGGCCCGGAAGGTGTGAACATGGTTCTGGTTGCTTAATATTTCTATCCATTGAAGATTTTTTTTACCCTCCATAAAACCTCCCGGTTTTTGATTCACAAATATATTGGTTTTTCACTTTTCCATTGGGTCACTCCGGACTCTTGGTTTTTCGCATTCGCTATGGTTTTCACGGACGCCTTAGTCGGTGTCGAGTTCTTTCCACCTACCATTTAGTAGATAGGATATGTTTTCGCCCAGGGTTTTCACCATAGCCTTAGCGCCCTGTTTAAAACAGTATTCCGCCATGCTGTGGAGGAAACAACCAGTGTAACCGGTGCCGTCGTTCTCATTCCAGCAGACGACATGAGCTTCTCCGCTGGCTGTGACATTAATCTCACTCACAGACGGAAAAAGTATACCTCGATGTACATTTTCTACTGTATGTGAAACATCAACCCACTCGCTGGCTTCAGACAGGTCCATAGCAAGTTGCTGACTGTATTCTTCATCATTTTCTGACGAGATCAAAAACGCCTCTGTCTGAAATCCGCATTGCAGCAGTCTATTTTCGCAAGCCACATCAGCATGGTCGCGAATGTTTATCAGCCTTGTTCCCAAAAGAGGGTACCCGATATGTGATGGAGCGTTGTTCTTGCTGTTGCCAATTTCAATTAAAATAAACACAAGGACCTCCTTTAGAAACACAAATGGTTTGGTTTTTCTCTATCTCAGTGGGTTTCACGTTCATCTTGGTTCTTCGCCGATATATCGGATTCGCGGGGGTTATGGTTTTTCACAACTGTTTTGGGTCGCCATTCAAACAAAAATGTTCTTTACAATCCCAGGGCCAACCTGACGTCCGCAATTGGGAACTTGTAGTTAGACCCGGTCTTCTTGTTTTTTGCGACTATCTGGAATTTCTTAGCCCTTGGCTTGTAGCCAAGCAGAATAAAAGTGTCGCCCATAATGGTAAACTCTTCACCAAGGAGCGACTCTGGGATTTCATGCTTAAACACCCAACCCTTAAAGTCTTCCCTGAGCTGGATATCTTTCGCGGAAGTCCCAGGTTCATCACCCTCACCTAGAATTGCCATTTTTAGGCTCCCACTAGCACTTCTTTCGCTATAGCTTATGTTTGCCATATTTATGGCAATTCCGTATTTGTTTCCGATTTCATCAAGTGCTTTTTTTACATCAACCCGCAACGGGTTAAAATCAAACTTAGAAAATGTCTCTGTTTTCATATTCCATCCTTTTCTGGTGGTAAGGTAGCTTAAGGTTCGACCCGTCCGGATCGCAGATTTTACAGCTATGCGGGGCGCACCATACGCCCCTGCATGTTTGACACTGGTATTTTAAAACCGGAACATGACGGCTGGTTGTTGCCTTGTCACATCGCTCGCAATAAGCTTTGAAAGCCATTACTCGTTCAGGATCCTTACAGCGAACTCGCGGGCGCTTCCCTTAGAGAAAACCAGCTTCAGCGTTTTTCCAGCCAGCTCTTTGATGTAGCATAGATCAGAATCTCTTATGACTGTGCTTACTTGTTCTTCAACCCCCTTGTATATTCTTGCCAGCTGGGCTCGGAATGTTGTTAACGCTTCGCTTCTACACTCTTCGTCGTAAAAGTCTCCGCTTTGTTCCGTTCGGTAGTCGCAGGCCTGGTCTAGAACGTACTCTTTACCAGTATCGTCTCGTTGAAGAAAAAACCCATTCGATTCGCAATACACAGACCGATCCAAGGTGTCGACATCTCCGCATGGCCCTTTGATGATAATCTCTTTGCAATAGGTCATGCTACTTGCACCGTCTACACCATAGGAATCACACTCAGCATCATCTATCACCACAACATCATCTTTCTTAGAAACAACATCTAGATCGTGCTTGTCCACGTCCATCATGTTTTTATAGACCCAATGTTCTGAATGAAAATGGCCGCAAATCTTAAACCCGCCGAGCAAGAATATGTACATTTCACCGAGAACATCCTCTTCGCGATGGCTGTCTAGAAAAAGCCGCACCTTTCCAGAATCTATATCTTCCCTGGGAATTACTTCATTGTTCGTGTCACCAACATAGCGCTCACTCTCGTGTTTGTTGGGGGCATCTACAATTTTATGAACCGTTCCTACCGGCAGGAAAGGTATGTCGTTGATGATGTCCAGACATCCATGTTTTTCAACTGTTTTATAGAATCGATTGAGAAATTCAAGCGGGTCCATCTCAGACTTTTTCTTTAGCAAAGCCTTTCTTTGAAGCGATATGCAGTATTCCTCAATTTTTTTGGTGTTTTCTCGGTGGTCAACCAAGACTTCCCGATCCGGCACCCTTCCAAAAAACATCTGAGGATCCAGGTGAACTATGTTTGCCTCTGGATTATCCTTAGCTCTTCTATATGAGTGTGGTTTGAACTCGATGAATTCATGCATTAAAAACCCCTGCAAAAACACGACGAAACCGATTACATCGAGGTCTATGAGAATATTCCCAATCTCACAATACTCAAACCTATCATCGACTGCGAACGGCCTTTCCTGTTCAATCCCATTAAAAAAAACTGGGAGTGGAAAGCCGATGGAGTAGTCTTTAACAACCCCTCCAATTTTATTAAAAACGGATGTCCCTTTGTCTGCGGCGAAGTCATGCAGCTTCACGATGGTGCCGCCCATATGGTCACAGCTTTCCAAGTTTATCTGTTCCATGGCGAACGCATCCGCTGTCGGTATGACGGCCTTTTTTCCGTGCGACAACACTTCGACCACTTCGGCCGAGAACAGGGCGCTAAGGAAACCGATCCCGTATGGTGAGTCGCTTTGCACGATGTCTGGTTCCCACCCGGTTTCTGCCAGGCTGACCAGGGCATCGAAATTTACCGGAACCTTGCCGTTGTCTTCCACGCACAGGGTTCCGTCTTCGTAGGTTATTTTTATGTGAGTCGACCCAGCCCGTCTGGAGTTCTGCATCAGCTCAGATATCGTTGTGTGCCAGTTTGAGAAACTGTTCTTTAACGCGAACAACAGGTTGCTCACGTTGGCTTTGATTTTAACTTTTTCCACTTTGTTCTCCCTTGGTAATATTAATATGTGGACTCTTCTATCAACATGTCCACTATCTCGATGGTGTCTTTCTGGTCGTGTTTAACACATATTCCCATGTACTCAACAAGACCAGCTACGTTGTTCATCTTCGCTTCAGTTAGAGCCTGGTCAACCTCGAAATAGCTTGCCGGATTGAAGTAGGGTAGCTCGCAGCACGGGCATACTTCCTGGTAATCGTGTGTCCACCCGGAAGAGGATCCGCACTCGTACTGCAGCCCGAAATCAACCCAGTTGGTTTTACCGACATAGCCGCAAGTGCAGACCATATGGTTCGTTTCCTGTTTGTGGTCGATGTTGAGGTCTGGTTCGTAATATTCAGAGCCCTTCCTCCACTTTTCAACCCCCATCAGGTAACTCCTTTAGTTTCACCATTTGTTCGAGAACCTTGTCTCGATACTCTATTTCCCTGGCTAGTTTTCTTTCCCAGTCTTCAACTTGTTCATCCAGCGACGAGTCGTCATTAGCATCAAGGAGCTCATTCAACACAAACTCGCTATCGAGAGCGTCCTTTCTAAAACCTTCTAGCATTATTTCCAGGGATCTGTAATCCATGACGAATAAGAATTCGTCGATGTGTTCAAAAGAATTTTTCCCCATGTTTTAACCTTCGTCGGAAGTGCCCCGATCTTCAATCAAGCCAGGATCCACCAGGCAAGCCCCAGAGTTCTTAGCGACCGATTCGAGCCCAACCCTGTCTACCGCTGAACAATGTGGCTCTATGCAGAGGCCGTTGTCTGTTGCGAAGTTCTGGATCATCTCCTCACCCTTTTCTGTTGCTTCATCAAGATTGACTGCTGATACATACGCACCCTTGTTCCCGGAGACAGGGAAGGACACGTAATAGCATTTTTCCATCATCTCCGGATCGACCAACTTATCCTCGTTGGCGGCCCAGATCAGCTCTTTACCAAACGCACTCACGCCCATGCAGCTGTCCCCGCCAATTTCTTGAAAACGTTCACAGCTGCGAATATACACAACCAAAGCCTCGAGATTTTCCAATGTTTTTATCTCGTCTTCAAGTTCTAGGCGTGTATCATAATTTTGAACCACCGCGCGGTAGTCGTCTTCTACAGTGATTAAAAACACTTCTTCTTTAGCCGGAACGACTTCTCCGCCTTGGTACACCAATTCTTTTGAGTAGTATGCTCTTATAAAAATTTTGTTAGACATTTCCCCTCCTTTTAAACAAAATCCAGGTCGATCGACATAGCTGCGTCGACTTTGCCGGTGTCAGGTCTTATGATGATGACATTGAACTCAGCGTCATCTAAAAAATCTGGTTGATGTACCGGGAATCTTTCCTCAGAGTGAAGATAGTCTCCACCCTCCAAAGGGATTCCCTGCCCCTTCAGATCTTTTCTCTTTCTAGCTATAGACATTGATCCATCTCCTTTTCCAAATTCTTGAAAAAAACCAATATGACTACTTCTTCTTCAGAAATATTGCCCATCTTCTCAATCCTTCTGACCTGCCAGGCCGCAGCCTCTTTTAATGAAGGAAACTGTCGCCACACGGCGTCAATATCAACAACTTCCTTAATCTTCTTTGTTTCCGGTGCGGAGTATTCCTTTGACAGCAAGTAGCTATGTGGGCCGGCTACCCGCCCTAAAAAAATAGATCTGCTTGGCCGGTATAGCGCCAGGTAACGCTCATCCTTTGCCATCTTCTCCCCCATCTTTTTCTCTGGGAACACTCCCCGACCCATCGCAGCCACCACACTTCACCGAGTTTGGACTCGGATCCGCACTGTGCTCCTTTCCTTTTGAAAAAAACCCTGCGTTTATCAGGTTTCCATCTTTGTCGGTGAGGTTTCCGTAGCTGTGAAGCTTATATCTTTCATACCAGGTGGCCCCGCATTCGAGGCACCTGGCCTTTGTTGAAGCGGCTTCTGCGATGATGTCGTCGAAAACCGCCGATACCACTTCATAATCGCCGCATCTTGGACATCTTTCGCCAAGTTCTTTGGCATATTCTTCAGGACTTAGCATCTTATCCCCTAGTATTCGCCTAGATCCTTGGCGATCTCATCACCTAGATAATCCAGCAAATTGATCAGACCAGTCAACTCGTCTCTGTGCTTTTTAACTTCTTCGGAATCAGATGATTCCAGTTTGATCAAAGCACCCTTTTGTTTGTACAAGGTCTTCCTGGCGATCCGCATAGTTAAGCAGATCTCGTGACCCTCTTCTTCCTCTTCTTCTTTTCTCATAAAAACTCCCGGAACTAAAAAAGGATACCCGAAGGTATCCTATATTCCCAAATCCATTAACGTAGTCTTATACGCTAATTTGCGGGCTTTTTAAGCACCAAAGTAAAGTGGTGCCCCGCCCTTTTGTTGTCTTGTCTTTTTCTTAGCCTCTTCAAAGGCGAGCTTGTTTTCCACGATGGCCCTGCAGCGGCTGCATTTATTTTTTACTCGGTGGTTGCGCATCTGGTAAATACCGACAAGAAACGACCCGCAAACCGGTTGATTTTTTCCGGGCGAGATTTCACAAAAGTAATGTGAATCCGGTTTGTCTAATACGTCCCTCCAACCTTCTCGATCAGCAGACATTTAGCCCCGTTGGAGTTGTTGTTTTTTCAACTCTCCTGTCTCCCATCAATCGCAGCATGTCTGTGGAATTATTAGTCTTGATGGATTCCAAGTGAACTTTTCTTATGATTTTCCCCAGAACGTTTCCTTCTATTTTCTTACTGTGAAGCAGCAGTAACCCAACCGTTATATCAACAAAGTTGTTGTTAGCTGGATTGCGTAAAAACAAATTTAGTAGCTTGGCGGCTATTTCTTCCGGTTTAGTATCAAACCACCAGCCGACCAGGTCGGTTTCCGATTCTTCTACTAGCCGCGTGTAAAGTTTTGTGATGAAATCATCAACGGCCACGTTCATTATTGGCCCCAGGTCAGGCAGCGCCGGATAGGTCGAGTTTGACTTTTTAGCGCATTCATAAACGGGGGCAGAAATCTCTTTCTCTACAAACGTAGGCTGTCTTGGATCAACGTCCTTCGCCATGTCCTCAAATTCTTTTTCTTCTTTTTCTCTTTGCGCAAACTCTCTCGCAGCTGCATTGTAAGCGCTTTGTGAAAGTTGATTCCCATATGTAGATTCTATATATAGGTTCGCAGCATCTGTAAAAATCTCGGCTTCTGATCTTGTATTAAAACCATCGCCTATTTGAGGGTTATAACCCATCGTCCCACTTAGAGTTTGGCTGTTTTCCTCAGAGATATAAAGAGCACCGTCGCAAGCATACGCTATGAATTGAATTGTCATCTTTACTCACTTTCTACCGATTCTAATTTTCTTAGAAGGTTCCGTCTGTCTGGTTTTTGAAACGCAGACAAAGCCACCATTCCAATAAAATCTTCTTCAGACATAAGTTCACACATTTTTATAAACGCAGGGAGCGTTACATCTCTCCTGGGTAGTGCAACATCGGTCGGGGCCGTCTCGTTTTGTCCAGACATATATGTGGTGCCTTTAAAAAACAAAGTTCCATCCGACTGCATCCCGTAAGAGCATTCATCTATCGCGATTACGTGTCCGCTGGTTAGCAACTTTAAAGCCAGAACCGAACGGTGTGCGACAACTTCCATCCTATCAGCATCTTCAAATTTTACCAAGTTGATATCTTCCATTTTATTTCTCCAGCAATGCTTTGTTTCTCCCGGCCCACCATTTTTGAAGAACATCATCTTCTTCTTTTTTAAGATTGATTGCGGCGATCATATCGTGAAAACTTAACAAAGAAGAACACTTAATCTCATTAGACTTAAAAGCGTCTTTCGCATACGAAAATCCGTAGTTGAAAATGGAAAATACTTTGTGAACAAACGCACCCTCTTCACGCAATGCGTGCACAGTTTCTATTAAGCTTCCGCCGGTAGTAATCAAGTCTTCCACAACGACCAAAATTTTTCCTTTTACATCGCCGCCCTCAACCCTGGATTTAGTACCATGCCCCTTGTTTTGAGACCTGACGTAAAACATAGGTGTCTGCAACGAATTCGCAACGTAAAAGCCAGGGATTATCCCAGCGGTTGCTGTTCCAGCCACCCACGGATCTCCGCCACATTGCTGGACCACCAGGTCCGTAAGGTAGTTGTAAAACACTGATCTAATCATTGGGTGAGAAGACAGAGCTCTCATGTCGCAATAGATAGGACTCTTGATTCCACTTGTGAAAGTAAAAGGCTTCTCCACATCTATTTTGATGGCCTCAATTCCAATCAGGTTGCGGGCCAGTATCGCCTTGCGGCCGGCAATCTCCTCTTGTGCCGTTAACTTAGTCCTATTCGCCTCTATTTTTTGCATCTGTCGTTCTGTGTAACTCATTTTCCCTCCACCAGCTAGAAATAAAAAATGGCGGCCTTTTGCTACGCTGGCGCCGCCGTTTTCCTCGGTAAGTCCCCGCAAGGGGATCCATCTTCTATTTTACAGGCAGGATACCATAAATACTACCATCCTTGGCGTTCATCTCCTGTGCCTTTTTCTCCGCCTCTGCCCTCTTCTTAAACTGCCATCCTTTTTTAGAGGAGACGGAAAGATTGTCCTTCTTCAAGTCAGATGCCGCAGCTACTTTTTGGCCGCCGTGTATCTTGTTAACTTCAAACATGATGACTCCTTTTCAAGATGACCACGCTTGTATTTTAACTTATTTATTGCGGCGATCCTCTTTGATGCTGCCGTCTTCAATGATGATACAGTCGTCTTCTTCCCCAACGCGCTCTATCCAAACTTGGAATCCGTGCTTCTTGGCGATGGCTTTAATTCGCTTCAAGTTGTCGTCATCCAACCTTTCCCCGGATCTGATTAAAAGGACTTTCATAATCGGGTTGGAGCTGATTGAAAGTTGGGTTGAAACCACCATCTTTTCAGTTGAAGAAAGTTCTTGGAAAGGAATTTCTTTAAACCAGACAGCCCCATCTCGGACACTAATACCCTTGGCGGCGATGTTTTTGGAAGCCAAGGCTACCGTTTCATCCCTTTCTTTACGTAAGCTTTTGATCATCCCAGTCTTTTTAGTATAATCAAGGGCCAACTCGTCTTTTTTATTCTTCTTCTCCATGGCCTCTTTATAGGCCTCGGCTTTTTTAATGGACGGCCCCAGATCGTCGAGTTGATTCTGGTATTCGGCGGTCTTGCTTGGCCCAACTTCCTTCAGTTGATCACGAAGGGTAGCCATCTTTTTTAGGTTGGATTCTCTTTCCTCTTTAAGCTCCTTGGCCTGCCTAATTAGTTCGGCCACATCCCTTTCAATTTTGTCGTTTCTTTCCTTTAACTCTGTACCTTCCTGGATAAGAACTCTGCGACTAGAATCCTTAGCGATAGAAGCATTGAAAAGTTCCATGATATCTTTGATGTCCACTGCTTCTACGGCCTCAGGCACTTCGACATCACCCATTTCCCCGGATTTCTGACCAACAAAGGTTCGCTGTTTTTCAAGCTGTAATATTTCCTCATCAAGAGCGAAAATAGCTTGATTGTCTTCGGCTGTGAAGAGGCTTTTTACAATCTTCACCTGTTCTTTGTCGTTGAGATCCGCGAAGGCTATCGGGTCGGCAAACAAAGAGTTGAACATTTTATCTAGATCCCCTTGCTTGTATGTCCCACCCTCTCTACGCTTTGCCTTCAAAATGGTAGTGTCGTCATCCTTAAAACTTCTGGTGATGATGAGCTCATCGGTTTCCAACAAGATGTCGCCGTCTGCTTCTCCGTCGCGAAGTGGTTTTTTACCATGAGCGGCCTTACCACCCATCGCCAAGATAATCGATTCTATGAGAGAGGATTTTCCCTGGTAGTTTTTCCCAGCAACCGTGACGCATTCGCCAGGGTCATTTATTTCAATGTTGCGCACACCTTTAATATGGCGCACAACAAGTCTTTTTACATGATTGTTACTACTCAAAATAACCTCAACTTTGGCATAATCAGGGTTTTCTCCTGGCCGCCCTTACTAAAGAAAAAGCAGGGATCAGATGCCGATAACAGACAATGTATCAACGGACCACCATGGGCCTTTACACATTCTTGTAGGTATTTCAGCGAGAGGATCACACGCAACCCATCCGCCCCAAGTCTTTTCGGGGCACAACCGATCGTCCATGTCTTTTCGTTGTGCTTTTCTTTGTCTAGCGCGGAGATGTGCATCTTCTTGTCAGTGTAGGTTAGCTTGACAGAATCCGGCCCCACATGTTTTTTAATTTCCTTCAAAGCGTCCAAAGCCTCTTCTCGCTTGATGATCAAATGCCAACCGTACTCCTCAAGTTTCTTGGGATACGGTATAAACTCATATGCATTTAACTGGTTTGTTGGCTTTTTAAGAGCGAAGTAAACAAACCTAAAAAAACCGTGGCCCTGTATCAGGACGATGAGGTATGTCAAACCGTTGTCCTCAACTATGTGAGTGACAACATGTTTGCCCTTGCCGGAATTTTTCAAAGCGTGGAGAAGCTGGTCTGTTCCTTCGTAAAGATGCAGGTCCCTGCAGAACTCTTCTGGTTTCTCATGGTTTAGCTGGAAACTAGACATCCTGTTGCTGTCTGTGGATGAAAACGACAGGATCCCGTTCTGGACATTCAGAACCACGCCGTTGGTATTACTCAGCGTTGCCGACTTGGTCTTGCGAGCGTGGTTAGCGAACAGAATGGCGGCGTATAAATCTTCTGTTTTGCATGCCTGTGTGAACGGCTTTCTTTTTCCGTTAATAATTTCTTGTATGACCCTGGTCATTCGTAGTGTAGTTGACTCGGAGGCCAGAGTCCTCACGGGAACAAACACTTTCTTCCCGTTGGTTACTTCCAGGCTCTCGTCCTGGTAAACCCACTTTGTTTCGTGACCGCCAAGGGCTGTCTTAAGGTCTTCGACTTTAACCTTAAACTTCGCTGTTTTATCTGGTTTTTCTCCACAAGCGAACAAAAATCCAGAGTCATCGTCTCCACCGCTGATAAAAATCGTACTCGGTGCAGCCACAACTCCTACGTCACTGATCGAAAAAACATACAGCAATCTAAAAAGATCATCAGATTGCTTTGCATTTAAACTAAAAATCATTTCGCCTCCCTTCAAGGAATTTGGCGAACTCCAAGTGGAGTTTTTTTACGTTGATGAAAATGTAATTTTCGCGGCTTTTCTTATCCACTATGCACCCGCCATTAGAAATGAATACAGCCTCTTCATTTATTAAAAAGCTGCACTGGTTGACAGGAATTTCTATGGTTTGTACAAAGAGCTTGAGTCGCTCAATGGTGCCGTCTATATTTTTACGACTAAACCCAGCCTCTTCTAAGCGAAGCAAAACCTTCACCCAAAGAATCTGATTAAAGTCGAAGTAGATAGCAGTGGTTCTCCTACTGCTTTTTTTGATTTTCCCAGCCTGGTACCAATGCCTGACTCTTCTCTCAGAGCAGTTGCAAAAAGACGCGGCGTCTCTGACGGTTAAAAGAGGGCGCCGTCTCCTGCTAGTTACTCCCTTTTGCGGCATCGGAAAACCCGGTTTTAGTGTCAAAAGTTACTAGCAATTTCTTTGGCGGGATGAAACCAGGGTCATTAGAAAACAAAGACCATATTCCCTTGGAACACATGAGGCCGATGTAACTATAATTGAAGATGTCGGAGAATGAGTCCACAAGCGGTTCACTGACTGCGGCCCGCTCGTACAGATTGAGATTTTGCAATCGTTGGTATTTATCGTTGGTCCTCAAGATAACACCACGCCACCCGGCGGTCTCAATGTTGTAAGGGCCGTAGTCCTTTTGTTTCTCATTAAACAGCTCCACGTTACGCATGAACATGATGGCCATTTTTCTTTTGATCAGTTCATGGCTGACTCTCGGTATCACCAGATTTTCCACGAGAGAAGCCTGGGCAGACCCGAACATCAATGCCGACGCCTTTTCACTCTCTTCCGGAAACGCGGTGAGGGCACCACCCAACAAACCAAGCGCTGCCAGGTAGGTCCAGTATCTGTCGGCAGGCGGCTTTGATCCGTTAAAAGCGCCCATCATAGGCCCCATGATAGAGCCGACGCAGTTCACGATGTGTCCAAGTTGGGCGTTGTATAATTGCTCAAAATGAAGTTCTTGGTCAGCGTCTACAAACGGAAGTTCGTGGTGCTCGATCGTCCCTACAAACCTCTTGGTTTGATATTCGGGAGATTTGACCACGTCTTCGGTCCACTTTCTTAACGCTTGCGGAGTAGATTTTGTAATTTCTTCGGACATATTAGGATTCCTCCCTGTTTCGAACAACCAGTAAAAACCTGGCCTTCTTGATAAATTTCTGCCGCTCTAGTTTTGGTAGCCGGTCCAGGAAGTAAAATACATCCTTTGCGGAAATGTGATCAGACTCAAAGTCTTGCAGTAGTGACGCGTGGGACAGGTACATTGAAATATTATATTGTTCCGCCGATTAAAATGGAATTTTTTTCTCGGACCCTTCTGGCATAAAAACGTATTCTATTGAGGAGTGGCGGATGTAGTAACAAACAAACCCAAAAATCTTGGAGCGATGGTAAGAGACCGCAAAGTCAGCGGCCATGGTGAGCCCTTGGGAAGGGTGTTTGTCATAACCAAGCATCAACTCTATCTCTCTCGTTGATTGTAACCCGACGTGCTTTAAAAAAGTCTTTCTGGTGATGTTTATGGCCGTATCCTGGGCCTCTATCAAAGCGTCGACATGGCCGGTTGGCCACCCTACGCAGCTACGGTAGTAGAAATAGTTCACCCTTTTTTCCTACCCTTTTTTCCGGCCTTCTTCTTACTTGTTTGGCCCCATTCTTCAATGAGATTTTTTATGACCGTTTTTTCATCTCGAGCCTTCTGATTGTTGTTGGCGTTCGATCTTTCTTCTAGCTCAATGAGCAAGTCATTCAAACCGTTTTTGATCCACGGGCCTCTTCGTATAGACCCCTCGGTCGTACCAATAGAAACAAACCCCTTCGAAGGGTCTCCACGATCAGCCTGAATTTCAACCTTAACGGCTTTGCTGCCGGTAAAAGATGACAGCCTAATGCCATTTTTCCAAACGCATCTTAACCCGTTTTTTTTCTCCGGAAGGATTGTGAAAACCCCCCGCTTCAAAAACACCTTGGCGTCTCCATCAGCCGTTCTTTCTTCTAAAAATGGTGATGAATTGTTGGGCAAATATCCCATTTCAACCTCGCTTTCCTTTTTTTCTACGTTCTTCTTTTTTTATCACAGCACTCATCCTTCTGGGAAGGTTTTCCAGCATGGTAATAATTGTTTTTTGTTGCGCGACGATCTTACTTAGAAGGGCCTCTGTGCTCGGAGGAGTGTGCGCTGCCTTCGGGCGGTTCAACTTCTTTCCCTTAAGCCCCCGGCATACTTTTTCTTCAAGATCTGTGCGGCTGATCTTTTCTGCCATCAATTAGTGGCCAAAATAATCTGAGACTTCACAACATGCAAGCCAGACTTCTTTTGTTTGGGTTTTGTGCCCGGTAAAGCTCCAGGGAAAGCATCGTTTACTGTTTCCAAACACTCTTCAAACCTTTCTAACGGAATGTTGAGTTCTTTGGACGAAAATTCTTGGTAAACCATTAATAGATGTGTGGACAGGAGTCGCATGGCGTTATTGGTCTCGCCGACCTCGGCCTGCTTACTCTTCCCTGGAAATTTTTTTACCTTGATGGCTTGAAAAACAAGGTCCTGGTCAGGCGAAACACATTCGTAGTCATCTTTTAAAAGAGGCATTTCTGGCCTATTATCTCTAAGGCGCCCACTCTTAATAGCTTCGGCAGCTTTGTCCACCGCTTGTTCTACCGTGTTAGCCTCTACTCCTACAACCGTTTCTAACTCCATAGGAGTTTTCAACCTGACCAGGAACTTTGTCATTGGGATTCCATTCGCCAATTAAAACTGTTCTGAGTTTACCACCTCTTCGACCAAAAATCGACCGTCTTCGTCGACAACTTCGGTATCAACTTTGTAGGACGAAACGGCATGCCTGGCTTCCACGGGGCCACCAATTTCGTCAACTTTGTAGACCCAGTCACAATTTCCCATTATTTCTTTAAAACTAAGGACAGCATCTAATGGGCTTTCTGCGTTGCAATCGATGACTAATTTAACTTGGTAGTGCTTTTTCATGATGTTTACTCCTGCGGTTTATAAAATTCAACCACCATCAGCAGAGCTGGCCGCTTCTTTTCCCTTTTCTTCTTCGTAGTACTCGTCCCTGAGCAACAACGCGACCATGTTGCAGGTGTCTTTATCTCCGAACCCGGTTCTGCCGCGTTTTAGCTCGCCCGTGTTTGATCCGCCGTCAAACAGAAGTAACCTCTGAGCAACGTCGCCTTCATGCCTGTGATCGGCCGCCTTGACCGGCCGACCGCCTTTGAGCATCTTAATATCTACGCACTCCATTCGCCCAGAAAGCTCTGAGTCGTAAGGCCCCTGATAAGGCAGAAAAGAAAAGAACACGGTTTTTCCGCACTGTGTTTTGCAGGAAATAGTTAACCCCTCCACCGGCACCTCTATTAAAGTGTGGGCGCAGTGATTCCACCTATAGTGGCCTTCTGGAAACTCATGGGGCCTCGCAGGGTTGGCTGTAGTTACAGAATACCCACCACGCATACTCTTGTCGTATATTTCCCATAGGTTTATAAAATGAGATACCTCTGATTTGATGGAGTCCCTGGCTCCGCCGAAAGAGTCCCCTTCCAGGACATCTTGCACTTCCTGCGACTGTATATCAATTCGACTTAATAGCCCGAGGTGTGAAAAATGTGAAGAAAAGTCGATCTCCTTCCAATTTTTAAGCACGTAACTCATTTCATTAAGGTCTTTGCCAACCGGCGATTCGTACCCATCTCTTTCAAAGGCATCTATACGGCCACCCATATACGAAATAAAATCAAACAGGGTCGGCATTACATTTCTCCTTGAAGCTTGTGAAGGCCCTCGCCGCTCACATCATAAAACGCAACCGCCCTGGGGCCTCTCATGTGAAAAGCTTTGAAGATAGGATAACCACCATCACTACGAGTGGTCACCGAATACTCGTTTTTCTTGAAAGTGCCGTCGTCATTCGTTTCATTACTGAGACTCACCACGGATATCTGCGCCGTATCTACTGGGATTTCCCCAACCTGTCTCCAAACTGAAAATAGGTTGAAATTTTTCATCTCGACTGGCAGGCCTAGATTCTTGGGAACCACCATGACCGTGTTCTTGGCCCTGAATATTTCCCATTCCCCATTGCCATCCAGATGATTAAAAAAGATAGCACTCAGGTTATGCTTGGCTGTGCAAGGATCCGCAACAGCGAAACCAAGGTCGGTCTTAAACTCTCCGACCAATTTAAAATCATCAAAAGTTATTTTTTTCATCCTATCCTCTCCTGTAAATTTGTTTGATTATTTCCTCAGGCTTTTTCGGCACCACGCCGTTACCCAAGAGATGTATTGCGTCTTTGCGGACGTTCGGAAGAATATAGTTGGTAGGGAACCCCATAGCCCTCTTATATTCATCTACCTGCAACATCCTCATTTTGTCTCCGCACACAAGCCCCCAGCGATCCCTGGTGGTTACGGTACCAAGAGGTCTACTCATTGGTTTCCCAAGCGCGGTTGTGCCGTAATAGGGAAACACGAATGTGTCGCCCAGTTCCTCACGGCTTTTTTCGACAATAGAAATCGTTTTGGGGCTTCTATCTGGTTTGTAAATGTCCGACATCGTGTGACCCCAGTTAATGATCGATGACGCTGGCTGATGCTTTCTTCTCGGCGGCCTAAACTTGAACGGATGCTCGCTTTTTGAGAAGATGACGAAAAGCCTGATTCTTTCCTGGGGGACTCCAAAATCAGCAGAGTTGAGAATAGATTCAGAGTGGGAATAGCCTAATGTTTTCATGGCGTAGAGCCACGGCTTGTAAAGCTCCCACTTTAAAAATTCCTGAACATTTTCAACAATGACAAAGTTCGGTCGGTGATATTCGGCGCAGCTCACCACGGCCCAGGCTGTGGATCTCGCTTCGTCGTGGTGTTTCTTTTCCTTGCCCCTGGCCTTTGTATGACCTATGCAAGATGGGCTCGCCCAGAGTAGATCGTGTGCGGGAACCTCAGCCCAGTTGAGCTGTTGCAGGTCCTGGCAAATATGTTCCACTTCCGGGTGGTTTTTACTGTGGTATTCAATAGCAAGCGGCCAGTGGTTGGCTGCAGCTAATACTCTGGCGCCGGCAAGCAGGGTACCTATCGTGGCACCGCCGACTCCGGCGAATAGATCAACTGAGTACATTTTTCATTGTCCTCACCAGATTGCCAAACGACATTACCAGGCAACACTGTTCCTCATCGAACAGCCCTATGTGGCAATCTTTTATTGTTAACCCCATGAATGAAGAAAGAAAAAGGTACATTTTCCTTCTTGGTATGAGGCGGTCTTTCCAAATCCAATCTATGTGATCGTGGGCTAACATTCTTTGTTGCCTTAAAAAAATGTCAGCCGGCTTTCCTTTAGGTGGGTGTCCCTCTGTATCGAAGGCTCCTACGGAAGTAGAGCACCCTTTGAAATAATCTTCGCAAACCCAGACGTGTGCGTTGATATCTTTTCTGTGCGGATACACCTCATCGGAATGCTTCAGGAGCATTGGTTTGCCACAATTGGGGCATTTATCCACATACTTTAACCAGTTTTCGCGCGCAAACCTAGCGTTGCGGTCGTAGGTTTTTTTCTTGATAAAACCTCAGGGCCACCGTTTATTGACCCATGTTAAAATTTCAGTGATAATTTTTTCTCCTTCTTCTAAAAAAGTGGCGGGATCCTTTAACCTGGCACTATCCTTCTTCTGAAGATTCAGCACTGGTAACTTAAAACGATCCGCCAATCGAATCGCCTGCCCGGTCCCACCAATGGCTTCACCATTCTGCGTCCAGCAAAGAACAAAGTTGGTTTGTATAGAACCCTCCTCATAACCCATTATTTGAGCGCTGTTGCGGATCATCATGGCCTTAGAACCTTTATCTAATCCATCCCAGGCGGGATGAGTGTCCATGGCCAGCCTGTGGTGAATTGGTTTGTACTTGTAAAGCTGTGATGGGTTGTGATTAAACCCCTGGCGCGGAAGAAATATCTCTATTTTATCCTGATCAGCACCCTTTTCGAATGCGGTGTCGGATCCGTCAGCGCCGCCGGATCTTAGAACCCATCCGCCATGACTCAGTAACATGGCGATCCACGTCATAAGCTTTTGGATATGCTCTGGCGTTTTCCTGGAACCTATTCCGGCGTAGTGCTTTAAGATCATCTCAACATAAGGTCCATTTTTAGTTCTTTGTAATTTTGAATGATAATGCCCAGGCCACTCTCACTACAAGCTTTTGGGTCTGTGTCGAAAGCTTTGCATGCTTCTTCCACAAATTCGACTTCTCTTTTCGTAGACTTTCCGTTTGTGTAACGGATAGCCAATGTTACGGCGGAGCGCAGCTCCGGCGATAAACCTGATGAATTGCCCATGCAATCCTCCTATTTTATAATGTGTAAGCGACCGTCTGGTGATCCGTGTAGAGAGAATCTCCCACGGCCATGGTCTAGAAAACTGTCTTTGTGCTGGCAACCGCTGGAGAAGACGAAGATAGCCAATAGTAAAAAACCACCGGAAAGAACGACCATCCATTTTGACATGTCTTCATGCTCTTTCATTAAGAACGAAGCGAAAGAAGACCAATTTTCCCGGGAGACTTGTATCCTCTTCATTTCTTCAACGAGCTCGGCGTTGAGGGCCGACTGCCGCTCCCAAGACAACTTCATGTTGATTCGAGACAACTGGTCGTTCTTCATCTGCCGCCAAGAGAAGTTGAGATTTTTCTCAGCCCTCTCGCGGATGGTTGATTCTTCTAACTGCTTTGGTCTGAAATGCATAGGCTCTACTAAAATTTTAGCAGAGCCATATTTTACTGGAAGAGCCGAATGCCCCCATCGCCGCTTTGTTATTTTTTTGAAAAAACGCAAGAAAGGGTACCGAAGTACCCCTTCAAAACACAAATGCTAGAGGAATGCAATCTCGTCAGAATCCTTTTCCAACGAAAGTGCAAACTGGTTTACGTGAAGTCGACCAAAGTTTAAAGATTCGGTCTCATCCACATCCACATGAATCTCTTTGCTTTCTGGTTCCTCAAGCGTTTCACTAAACATTTCATTAAAATCCAAAGCTTCGTCGTTTTCCCCAAAAAGGTCGCTAAAATCTTCGTTTTCCGAAAATGCATTTGTGGTTTGACGAACCTCTTGTTTAATAACCATTTTCCAGACCTGATCTGGTAATTTAAAAACGGTAAACCAACTATCGTTCTCTTTCTCAACAATCAGGAGGTCCTTTTCCGAAAGTTCCCTGATTGTCAGCGTCATAGTGCTAGATGAAAACCCAAAGAAGTCTCCCAGGTGACCTGGAATAACACGAATACTACCATAAGGCTTTAGGATGGTTAAAAACATTACCAGCCCGGCTTTTTCCCGATATGACATCTTCCCCCAGAGCCCACCTCTCACTAGATGGCGAAAAAGCTCTTGGTGGCCAACCCCACGGCTCTTGATAGCAGAATCGATGGTATCCATTGCTCTTTTTCTATGTCTTCTTGCCACTTCTCCCCTACTCGGCCTTGTAATTGGCATATCGTCGCCATCTTCTGAGTTTTTACTAACTTCTTTTAAAAACCCTTCTTCGTCCAAACCAACATCCAAGCAATTGATTCGGATCTTCGTGAAGAAGCGCTTTTTGTACTCAACAACCGCCCAGTGAGAGCCCATTAATTTTTCTATGAACTCCTTTATGTGCTTTCGAGCGACGCCAACAAATTCTTCGGCGTCTTGCATCTCCAAAAAGACCGACTCGGTACACGCGCCCTTCAGACAAAGATAGCAAAGTATTTTTCTTTCCCAGCTTTTAAGACCCTGCGTAAAACTAATAAAATCCTGATAGGGATTTTTCATGGTAGTCCTCCTTACATTTGATACTTCAATTGTAAAGTAGGCGTTCTATTCAGCGCTACAGGTTTTTTCTAGCAAATTACTCTGGGTTACTCAAGAGTCTGTGGAGTCTGTGGAATCTTGCTTTTTTTGGTGTGAAGGCGTGTGAAGGGTAGTGACGAGGAGTGAAACTTTTAAATCCCGTAGTATCCCGTATCTTCCTGTAGGCTTCTGGCGACAAGCAACTATAAATAACGACAATTAGCCACAAGACAGGAAAAATAATTTATGTGCGATCGCAAAAAACCGTTCCATTTTAGCGACAATTGGGCCACCGATTAATAGCCCGCAGGTGCAAGCACCAGTAAATAAAAGGCGGCCAAGACTGAACCTGCACCTACTGCGGCAGAAAACACCACGGCCAAAATGCGAAACTCTTTGCTGACTTCGCGCATAATTTCATGCGTAACAATTTTATGCGCAGCCATTGCTAAGTACCACCGCACCCTCTCTGTGTTTTTTTTGAGCCAGGCCTTCTCCTCCCATTCATAAGGAAGAATCGCAAAAATATGACCACACTCGCACTCCATTAAGTGAATTTTTGTTTCCACGCTCACTCTTACGCTTTTATAAAAACCTCTCAGCTCACAAACGCCGCAGGCCGGGCAAGTTGCTGACATAGCCAAACAACTTTCAAGGCAATTGTCATGTTTGTAGGTGTAATAGTAGGCCGGACAAGTGCTCAGAAAATCCGACATCCTAGCGTTTTCAAGCTCGACAACCTCTTGATCATGTTTGTTTTTCACGGCGCCTCCATTTGGTTAACATATTGGTCATTATGCGCAGTCATTCTTCCACGAGTCTTTCCTTACCGGCCGGAACTGAGGAAAAAGTAAAGCTTATGTTTTCATCCGTGACGTCAATAACCAGGCTGGCTCTCTCTTGATGAATTCTCGCTCGGAAAAACAAATTCGCCATTTGTTCTCGGATCTCGGGCAAGTCCATGCCGAAATCATCGCCGCCGAAAACCTCCCTGGTTCTTTCCCAGTAGTCTTCGTCTTTGTTGGGGTCCATTCCCTTAAAATATTTTATGACCTGGCCATCCCCTGGTGAAGTACAGACATACCCGCCATGGTCGTTGGCCAATGACAACCCTGATGTAGGAGATGCCAACAGATCACAAAGATCACTATGGTTTAGAAAAACCTCCACTATTTTACCGTTCCTTCCGATTTAATTCCAAAAGCATCTTTGAAGTGTTGCGGGGCGTCCGCGCCCTCTTTCCAGCAGACATCTAATTTCCCACCAAAACAATGGGTGAAGGTGGTGAAATTTTCTTCGTCAAAGTCTTCGCCCTGATTTTCGGCGTCCTTTGAATATTCAGACTCAACATATTCACCCCCGACACGAGAGTCCTCTGTATAATCTCGAGCCAACAAAGCCAGTGATATTGTCTGTTCTTCACTCAGGGAAACGATT
>Ga0233429_1002304_pt1 | contig 20115 bp, 22 predicted proteins | sample SI_118_April2016_3_FD_179879 | JGI IMG/M metagenome (GOLD analysis project Ga0233429, IMG submission 179879) | Seawater microbial communities from Saanich Inlet, British Columbia, Canada - SI_118_April2016_135_MG | ecosystem: Environmental > Aquatic > Marine > Inlet | place: Canada: British... | reverse complement strand
CATGACATAAGAAAAACTCACTTCCTAGTTGACCCAAAGTACGTGATACAATGGATTCGAGAGGCAATCAAACTAAAGGGAAATAAGATAACAGAAATCCATCTAGACTCAGTTGGAGAAACATTAAGCAATCCAGGCATAATTGAAATCATCAAAGGCATAAAGAAAATAAATAAAACATTCACAATCTCAATACAAACAAATGGATTATTACTTGATGAAGATAAAATAAGAGAATTAGAAAAAGCAGGTTTAACCAGACTTAATATTTCCTTACATTCTCTAGATTCTAAAAAAGCAAAAACATTAGCAGGGAAAGCAAGCTACTCATTAGAAAAAGTTTTAGAGAATATCCACCTAGTATCAAAATCACAAATAGAATTATTGATTGCTCCGGTTTGGTGTCCTAATGTAAATGATGAAGACATAGAAAAAATAATTAAACTATGTAAAGAATTAAAATGCCAATCGGGAATACAAAAATATGAAGAGTACAAATACTCAAAAAAACAACCAGAGGTTAAAAAAATAAACTGGTATAAATTTTACAATCACCTAAAGATCTGGGAAAAGAAATATGATTCTAATCTAACTTTATCTCCAAGAACTTTCAAAATAAAGAAAACAAAAAAGATCCCTCTAGCTTTTGAGAAGAAAGATAAGCTTCAAGCAGTAATTGTTTCTCCCGGCTGGATGGAAGATCAGAAAATAGCTGTTGTAAAGAACAGAGCAATCACAATAACTAACTGCACAAAGAAAATAGGTGACAGAGTAAACATAAGAATAACAGAAAACAAAAATTCTATCTACCTAGCTAAAGAAATATAATATATAATATCTATAATATAACTAACCACCTAAAAGTTCAACACAAACTTTAAATACCTAATTACCAGTTATCAACCAAAGGAGGTCGATTTATCAAGATGGCTAAGAAAAAATCAACAGGCTGGGGAATGATCGGCGCTTGGTCTTTCTACGTAGGAATTTTAGTTGCTTTCCTAGTGGGAATTTTCTCAAGTACACCAATCCCTGGAGAAGCTGCCGCTGTGGTATTGTTAATTCTAGGTTTAATAGTAGGATTACTAAACATTAGCGACAAAGAAATTACGCCGTTCTTGATTGCTTCTATTGCATTAATGATTGCAGCTACAATAGCTACTGTGGTTCCATACGCTTGGATCCCAAGAGTTCTAGCTAACATCGTAGTATTCGTACTACCTGCTGCTGTTATTGGTTCATTGAAAGCAATTTGGACATTAGCGAAAAATTAATTTTTTTTCTTTTTTTTAGTTAATATTATATACTCAAATTCTAGACCAATTCTATGACTTATCTAGCAAGAACCAGAGAGGGATCAGAAGAAATTAGTATTTCCTTTCTAAAGAAACATTCAGCAACAAAAATAAGTTCACCTCAACCAGGAGTAATTCTATTCACCAACAAAACAATCCCTGAACATTCCACATTTCAATATGTCTATGAATTCATAAAAGAAATAAAAACTTTAGAAGAAGCAAAGAAAATAGACTACTCAAAAATCAAAGCACCGTTCCGAGTTAAATGCAGAAAAAAGAAAGGGGGAGATTTATCCACTCTAGATATTGAAAGAGATCTCGGAGAACACATTCACGAAACCCATTCCAAGGAAGTTAACCTAACAAAACCTAAGACCACTGTAATTGTGGAAATGATTAAGGATAAAATCTATATCTGTCAAACAGCAGAAGATAAAAAGATATCACAAAAAGAATACAGGGTTAAAACCAATCCAAATTCTCTAACCGCAGACCTAGCAAATACATTATTAATTGCCATAGACTACAAACCAAGTCAGGCAATACTTGATCCCTTCTGTGGCACCGGAGAAATATTAATCGAAGCATCTCTACAAAAAGGAAAGAAGATTTACGGATTAGACTCAAATGAATTCAACATTAAAAAAGCAAAATTCAATGCCAAAGTTGCAGGAGTTAAACTAGATCTCTCCAAAGCAGATGTAGATTGGCTAGACACAAAATTCAAAGAGGGAGAAATAAACCACATTGTAACCTCTCTGCCAACCCCAAATAAATTCCTAAAATCCCGAGACATTCTAACTAACTATAAGGATCTATTCAACCAAGCAAAGTTCATTCTTAAAAAAACAGGAACATTAACATTAATCACAACCAAACCCCAACTTCTAGAAGAAATACCTTTAGAAGGATTCAAGGAAGATAAAAAATACATTATCTCGTCTGGAGATGTTAAACACACTCTAATAATTTACAAAAAATAATTAATAACTCTTATCGTGATGATCTAAAGAAATTATTTTAATCACGGTTCCTTCAATTTTATAAATCAAAACAAAACTTCCAAACTGAATTCTCCAATATCCTGCAAGAACATTTCTCAAAGGTTTATACTCTTCTGGTTTTTTTATTAACTCTTCAAGTTTTTTTCTTATTCTTAGAAACATAGTTTTATCTTTTTTCTTTAACTTCTTCATAGACTTAATAAATTCTTCACTAAAATCAAAAACAAAATCACCCATTTTTATAATTCTTTAATATATTTCAGAGCCTCCTTTTGGTTCAACCTCTTTCCTTCTCCTTTTTCCATTCTTTCTTCAATTTCTCTATATCTTTCGACATTTTCCATTACAACCTTCTTTCTCAGCATATCAAGAATCAACTCTTGGACATTACGATAACCATACTCTTCAGAATATTCTTTAGTTACATCAAAAAGTAAATCTGGCATAGTTACACTTATTTGTTTCACACCCATGTTATAAACCTCTTTTTCATCATACCATTTATACGTACTTTAAAGTATTTAAAAGTATCTATCTTTTATCTCTAAATGCCCCCTAATTAAAAACCCCTCAAAAAATAACCACTTCTCAGAAGCACACATAGCTTTAAATACCCCTTAGGCCCCCAAATTTGTAAGAATCACGCTTATATGGAGGTATAACGAAATGATAGTAGTAAAAAGTAAAGTTAAAGACGTAGCAAAAGGATGCAACGTGGCAAGCGATTTCGCTGAAGCTCTAAGTGCAGAACTAGAGGGATACCTAAAAGACGCTGAACAAAGAACAACAAACAACAAAAGAAGTACAGTTATGGCTAAAGACCTTCCATTCTTCTACCTAGCTCCTAAAAAAGCTAAAGAAACCATTGTTGTTAAATCTAAGATTAAAGAAGCAATCAAAAATTGTAACTGTTCAAGCGAACTTGGTGAAGCACTAAACTTAGTTGCAACACATCTAGTAAACAAAGCTTGTGAAAGATGTAGAGCTAACAAAAGAAGTACAATTCAACCTAGAGATCTTTAGATCTTTATTTTTTCTTTTTTAATTCATATTCTACAACATATATCTTCTAGTATTCAATGCACACGACAACCACCTGCGAACTATTTATAAATTAACAAAAGAATTTAGATAAATGGTCAAGACCAAAAACAAAGGAACCACTGCAGAAAGAGAACTTCTCCACAAATTCTGGCAAAACAATTGGGGTTGCATTCGAATCTCAGGAAGTGGTTCAGTACCTTTACCTGTACCCGACCTTCTAGCTGGAAATAAAAAAAGATGGCTAGCAATAGAATGTAAATCAATCGCAGGCAAATCTAAATTCCTCTACCCCGATGACATTGATCAAATAACCAAATTCTCAAATGTATTCGGAGCAGAACCTTGGCTAGGAATGAGATTCGATAGAAAAGGTTGGTTCTTCCTAAGAGCAGATAAACTAAGCCAAACCAAATCAGGAAACTATAACGTAACATGGAACATCTGCCAAGAAAAAGGGATTTCTTTTGATCAATTAGTAACACTTAAATAAATAATGAATAATGAAAGATAATGCAAAAAAAAGATTTCATTTATTTAGGAATAATTTTAATCCTTATAATCTTCTCTAGCTTTAGTTATTTTTTATATGACCGTTCTCAAAATTACTCTAACAATCTACAAAATGAAATATGGTTAAAAGATCGTATTAATCAAAATGAATTAGAATTTGCTACTAACAAAATCTTAATCTATCAAAATGCATATATCAATCCAAAAATAATAGGTATTGAAGAAGTAAGTACAAAACTTTATATAAAAAATAAATTAAATTCCAATAAAGAATTTTTTATTAAGATATATCCCCATCAAAATATAAATAAAAACTATTCTAAAATAGACTTACATTTTATTGGATTAAATGCCGAAATGTTTATTGAAATGAATAAAACCTATCCCCTTGGAATTATAGCACCTCAAACTAAAACCAGGTCTACTTTAATAATTCAAAGTGAAATCTTGAAAACAACATTTGCAGAAAAAGATGAGGCTGAAGGATTGCCAAAATATTTTATAGAAATCTTAGCGGACAATGAAAGGTATGCCTTACTAAATTTCACAGTAGATATCCTAAATCTTCCGAAATAAATACATAAACCAATATTAAACCTTAAAACTAAAGACATATATGCTCAAATATATACTTTTAATCATACTTCTAGCCTCTCCAGCCCTAGCCACAAACATTATAAATGGAGACCTGGTCTATCAATCAAGCGGTGAGAAGTCATTGGACTTCATAATACCTGGAATCGCAATGGCATTCCTGGCTGCAATATATACATATGGATTTCACAACAAGATCAATCATAGAAATGATGGGGTATCCAGAAGCCCACGTAAAAAAGGTAATGGAGACTATCGTAGAAAGACTTGGAAAAAATGAAAATGTAGAAATAGTAAAACAAGAAACTTCTGAACCAGAGTTAGTTAAAGAAAAAATGTTCTCTACTTTTGTAGAACTAGAAATTAAATTCAAAAACATTCAAAGCCTTTATTTATACTGTACTGAATTCTTACCAACTTCAATTGAGATATTAGACACTACCGAAGTTAAAATGAAAACCATAGACTTCACAAGTTCATTAAACGAAGTAATAGCCTACCTACACAGATACAATTTAGCTTTACACAACGCACACTCAAGAATAGGACAACTAGAAAAACAACTAGGAATTGAACCTAAAAAGAAATAATTATTTTCTCTTATTTATCTTGTCAACAAATTTCTCAAAACCATCTTGCTTTTTACGACCTTTAAGATAAAGAGTCAAAGCAACACCCAATAGAACTAAAATAACCGCGATAATAACTATCCAGCCAGTATAATTAGCTTCACTAGCAGAATCCATAGCATTATTAAAAACCTCATCAGCAGGAGCATCAGAAGGATCTTCAAACCCATACTCCTCTTCAACCACTTCATCAGTCTCAAATCGTAAATCAAAACTTAACTTATCAGAAACACCAGAATTAGTACCAATCACAACATCACCTAAATATCTATCAACAGTAGACTGATTAGGCACAATTGTAATTGTAGTTGCATCTGAACCTCCAACCTCAAGAGAAGAAGGTAATTCGCCTAAAGAAAGAACCTCTTCCAATCCCCCAGTAAGCTCAAACCTTAAACCATTAAGATCTGAATCTCCATCGTTTCTAAACATAACAGTAAGCTCCAAAGGTTCATCCGAAACAACAACCCTAGCTAACTCATCCTCAAATGGATAAGTAATAACAAGGGAAGCACCCTGAGAAGCATTAATTGGTTCAACAACCACCAAGGTCTCATTAAACGTTTGATTAATCTCTGTGATCTCTATCTCTTCAACCTCTCCACCCATATCCCCTAAATAGGGACCAGTATAAAATTTCTTTTTCAAAATTATCGGCAACTCATAACTGTTATTTCCACTTTCAAATATAACATAGGTTTCATGGAATGGCAAACTTGGATCTGCCACCACAGTTCTAAGACTAACCCATGCAAGATTTCCATTATTAAGCTTAAACGAAGAAGGAGAAATCATAGAAATTAAAGTACCCTCATCATAAACATTTATCGAAGCTGTTTCAGCCTCATAATTAGTAATCTCAATATTTTTCTGAGGCACATTAACCTGATCATATTCATCTATCCAAATAGGTGGCCACAAACTAATTGTTTCTTGTCCATCACCAATATTAAACGGCACATCAAAAGAAACAAAATTAAGTACATTATCTTTAACAAACCTAATGTCTTCAATTTCAATTGTATACTCTCCTGCCGTAACAGAAGGCACCACAAAAGAGAAATAATAATTATAATCATCCAACTTAAATAAAGACTTAGTAATTGATACTAATGTCCCATTATCATAAAGAGAAATTTTAGAAGCAGTTAAATCTTCAGTTAAATCAACCTCAAAATTTAATCTAACCCATGCCCCTTCCTTAGAGGTATAATTTTCTTTTCCAACCTCATAATTAAAATCTGCAGCAAAAGCACTGCCTGAGATTAAAATAATCACTAAAGAGAATAAAAATAAGGTTTTGCTAAAGCTTTTCTGAAAAGGTTTCATTTTTTACCTAACAATTCCTCAGCCTTCTTCAAAGACTTTTCCAATTCATCATCTTTCTCATAGGCAGCAATTGGAACTCTTGAAGCCGGAGTTGCTCTTGCAGGTCCAGCTGGAGCCCTTACAGGAGGAACCACTGGTTTACCTGGCAACGGCCTTCTTGATTTATAATTAGCAAAAGACATTCCTGGTTTTGACGCAGGTTTCTTTTTACCCAAACTAAATCCTTTACCTTTAAAGAACTTAAAGTAAGCAAACGCACCCCCTCCACCAACTAAAATAAGTATAATAATTAAAATCCAAACCCATAATCCGCTTGAACTTTCATCCTCTTTAACACAAAGTTCATCTTCACAGATCTTACCAATTGAACAATCATCGTCTGAAGTACAACCACCAAAACCATCATCTGAAGCACAATCAGCAGCACAATCATTATCTTCACAATCAACCAATCCATCTCCATCATTATCTAAATTATCACTACAGTCAAGATATCCACTCTCAACAGCATAGGGGTCATCTGTTCCTGCTCCACCACAAAGTATAGGACTACAAATTCCTCCACAATCTACATCCTCTTCACCCTCATTAAAAATACCATTAGTACAATATACACAATAATCTGTATCTACACAATCTGAATCATAACAATCTATTAATCCATCTGCATCATCATCAATATTATTGTAACAAACAGTCTCAACTGATCCACCTGCAGCATTCTGTAAATATTCTTCACCAAGAGGCACATTACTTCTTCCAATGTCTCCCTTAAGCGCTACCAATGCCCAAGCAGTAGTTTCAACATCTGATTCCCAGTGTCCTGCTTCATTCCATTGATCTTTAATATATTCTTTACCTGCCGTAGCCTCATCCCTACTTGCAGCAGTCAAAGCAAGTGTAGCCATCGCAGTTGTTCTAACTGAACTTTGCCACGCCTTATTATGCTGAGCATCCACAAGGACATTAACATAATAATTAGAAACAACATTTGATCCTCCCGCAGCCGCCTTCAGCAACATCCTTGTAAGTAAAGAAAGATCCTCGGCTTTATTCTCAACCAATTTAGATTCTAAGAAAACATAAGAACCATAATCATCTAAATCTTGACCCAACTCCATTAGCACCCAAGTAGCAACCAATGAAGAACCGTAATCACATCCTCCGCCTTTAGCAAACGGAAAACAACCATTGGGAACTAAAATCTTCCCATCAACAGTTGAAGAACTATCCACAATATAAATATTATTTGGTCCATTCTGATAATTTAAACTAGTTACAATATTTGCGCCTGAAGGAAACTCCAAACAGGTAACAGAAATTTCCGGAAGTACTTTACCACCAAAACCACCAAGATCATTCTCAGTTAAGGCATAGCCCAAGTTACTTGTTCCAGCATAAATTTTATTATCTTTAAGTTCATAATCCTTTATTGTCCCATTCACAAGACCAATAGTGCAGATTCCATTTTGATTAGCATCAATAACCAACTGCCACCCTGGAGAATCACCAGGAGCCTCTCTCAAAGTAGATTGCATCCATTCTAATCCCTTAGCCACAACCTCATCCTGACCAGTAGAATACATTGCAAGTAAAGCATAGGAAGTAGTTTTCAAATCACAAGCCCCCGCAGGCCAACAATATGAATTTTGATTTGCCTGAGAAAGTAACTTCTCAACATGTTCTGAAACTGGCTGTCCCTCTCCACTAAGTGCCACAATTGACATGGCCAAACCAGAAACAGTTCCCGAAGTTAAAGATTTATTTAGTAACCATTCTTGTGTCGTTACTGTATTAAACGACCCATCATCCACGGCCGTATCAAGATAAGAATTTACATCTGCCTCTTCTGCTGTTTCATCTATAGTCTCCGGAAGATCTCCAACTTGAGCATCATCAATGGGGTCATCGAACCCATCATCTGTAAGTAGATCTTCTTCTGCAAAAGCAAAAGCTCCAGAAATTGAAAAAAACAAAAGCATAACAGCAAATATTGCCAAAATTCTAATAGATAAATCACCCTCTTTCATATTCATTTTATTGCAGGCCTGCTTTAAAAAGGTTTCGTCTAAAAGGACCTTGTGTATTAAGTCTTGAAAGAGTATTACTTTTTACACAGAATTACATTGGTTGTCTTAGAATTACTTTTAATTTTAATAAAACCCAGCCAAACTAGTTGTTCGCAATGTTTTTTAAGAGAAGCAGGATTTGTGCCAATCATTCTTTCTAATTTTGAGAGAGTTACTTCAGAATGCTTCCTAATTGCTTTAAGAATCTCTTTCTGTACTTCTAAGGTCTCTCTTTTCATACTACAAATATGTAGAAACATTTATATAATTCTCTGCTACATTAATGTAGTACATTTGGAGGTTTAAACACATGACAAAATCAAAAGAAAGCTGGATAGAACGGAATAAAGTACCTTATTTTATCCTTGTAGTTATTTTAACTCTAGCTATCTTCTTTGCTGTTGTCTGGGCAGTTAATATATCTAGTAGGGCGGATGATTGTGCTAGGGATTGGCAATTAGAAGAAATAAATAGAGAGCTCGCAGATATCAAAGAAGAAATTGGAGAGATTGAAGAAGAACAAAGAGACATCTGGAGAGAAGTAAAACCAGGAAGTGTTAGAGTGTCTGTAGATCCAATCTAATCTTTTCTATATCTCAAACCTATTCCTTTTTTTGTTATTTTTACTATCCCAAGCTTTTTTAGGTGTAAACAATGCTTTTTTATTGTATTCCAAGAGATCTTAGTCTTATCTGATAGTTCATTAATTGAGAAGAATTTATCTCTATTTATTTTTTTCAATAAAAATCCAAAAATCTTATGGTCGTAGAAGTCTATCTGTTCTGTTATCTCTTTTTTTATCATAGGAGTAATTATTATTAAATCATTAAAAATATTTTGTGTAACTTGAGGATTACAGCCTTACTATTATGATTATAATGGTAAGCGATACTTATTTCACAATCTCCTTCAACTTATCAACAATCCAAACCATTCCTTCAGTATCTAAACAACAATACTTCAGTAAATCTTCTCTAATGTCTTTGTCAATGTCCTTTACAATGTGAGTATAGAAGTATAATGCGGAAGCATCAGCACCGTTTCCAATCTCTAAATCCGAATAGCCTTTGCCTGTTAAAGCAGGTAAAACTTTCTTAATTGAATAGCTCCCTTTTTGAGAAGGGTCATAATAATCAAAGTTTTGGAAAGGTGTGGCTAAATCAATGATCCTTTCAATAACTTCTCTAATCCACTCTGCATGTTCTGGAAAGTCTTCTGATAACTTAGTTAATACTGAGATTTCGAATGATTTATTAAAAACAATTACATCCCCTTTACCTTGAATCTGTTCTCTTAAGGTTTCTAATAATTTAATTCTAGGATCTTCTTCTCCTGTAGCCAAGTACTCAAAATGTTCTAGTTTTCCATCTTCATGTTGAATATGTAAAGAATACTGAAAAGGAATTTTCTGATAAGGTTTAGATTTATCATAAATTGGAACTGCTGTATCAAAGGTTTCAAAATCAAAATGATAAAGTGGGAAGTTAAGAGAGTCTAGGAATTGACTTATTACTTCTTTATTTATTTGAGATTTATTTTCTATTGCCCCATTTCTGATTACTTCATCTTTAGGGCTTAGTTTCAGACCTTCTGGAATATCTTTCATATCTACTATATCTTGATTAAACAGATCCCAGTAAACCCTCCAATTCTTTAATTGTAAGACATTATTTTCTGGTAGAATGCTCCAACAGGTCTTTTTCAATGGACACTCGTATGGGTTTCTACAGCCCTTTGAGATAACTATTTCTGGGGCTTCTTCTAGACTCATTACTTTGAAAGCTTTTTGTGCGTGAGATTCTACATCCTTTAGATAATTTACTTCTTCAGTTACCTCTTCAACTGTACATAATTCCTTAGGATTTAAATCTCCGTTTTTTTGATATTCTTTGTTTAAGTGAATTATAAAACATCTATCTATCTTTACGCCTTCTTTCTCTAGAACAAACTTTTGAAAGGCTAAATCTGGAATGTGGTGTTTTTTAGATTGGGTTGTGGATTTAATTTCGTATAGGTTATTATTCTTAACATCTAGAACATCTGCTCGAATGTAGTAATTCTCATGGAAGATTCCTGCTTCAAAGATTATCTGTTTATTCTTTATTGCTTCTCTAGTTTTTATTATATTATCCTTAAACTCTAATCCTTGGAGGTTCGTTGCTTCTGGGAATAGTTTATATGCTTGTTGCTCAAATAATGAACCTTGATTAAATTTATGTTGATCTGAGATGGTTATTCCTGGTAGTTCTTTCTTATTCGTAAACCATAGAAGTCTTGGACATTGTAATCCTGCCATGAACTTAGATTTAGTTAGTAAAGTCATCTAGAAAGGTTGTACGTTAAAATTATAAGGGTTTCGGAAGGTTTACGATTTTTCTTACAGAGTTAATATTAAGAAAGCAAACAGATAATCCTAATGGAAAAAATAAAACTTCAGATTATTAAAAAAATATATAATAAATTGGGAGTTAATGATGGAAAAGTTTTTTTGGTTGTTAATCCTCAATTTCAAATACTTAGTTATCATAAAAATCTAAAATTAGCTAATAATTATTTAAATAAATTGTCATTATCTTAAATATTTATTGAGAATATTTTCTTTTAATTTTGGAACCTCATTTATCTCTTTCTTTAGTTTTGATATCTCTGACTCGATTTTTTCAATTTCTTTAACTATTTTATTTTGTTCTGAGATTGAAGGTAAGGGAATTTTTATATTTTTAATTGTGGTTTGGGAGAGTTCTATTTGTCCACTTTGTCCCATAGCCATGGCCTCAATAGTCTTAAATCCAATATTTGCTAAAGAATATAAAATATAATCTGGATTTGCTTTATTTTTATCTATCCTTAAAATAGAAATATGGCTATCTACTACAAACTCTCCATCTAAATTAAATAATGTTACTCTTCCAGCAGTTCCAACACCCGAGGAATTTATTAAAATATCTCCTTTCTCTAACTTTCTTTCATCAAGAATAAAATTTTCATCCACATAATATTTTTCTGCAAAATTAAACTCCTTGTAACCTCTTGCTTGACCTGATTTTATTATTTGAATATTTGAAGTCCCATATTTTGGGGATTTCCCCCGAGATAACATTAATTTTATATTATCCAGTTTTTCAGATTCTGAATTATTTGAAACTATTTGTTTAATATTCTTATCTAGTTGGTTTATTTTATTTTTTGATTGCTCTTCTCTTTTTTTTAAAACCTCTAATTCTTCAACTATTTTTTCTTGGATCTTTTTTGGAGGAATTGGTATTTGGATTTTAGATAGATCTTCACCATAAACATGAGGTTGTGCCTGCCCTTTTTGTAAGGTATATATTTCTTTTTGAATATATTTTAAGAAATAATAAATAAGTTTTGTGGATATCTTTCCCTCATTTTTTGATTTAATTGTATTTGAATCAGAAGCAAAGATAGGTTTATCAAAATAATTAATAAATCCTGCATAGGCCCCCGAAGCACTACAAGTTATTATATTCCCTTTACGATTAGATTTATTATGATAATATGCTGGATTTTGTCCTCCTGCAACTACTGGGATATTTCCATTAACTACTGTTTCCTTTGTTATGGACCTTCCTTTTTCGATATCAGAAACTTCTGAGAGTGGAACTAACTCTTTATAACCCCAGATCTGATTAAAGTTTACTTTTTTTTTAACATTTAAGTTAATATTTTTTTCAAAGGTATTCCTATCAAAAGTTAATAAGTCATTTAGATCAATTATTGAAATGTGATCTTTTAATTCTTCATCAATATCTTTTATGAGATTATTATTAAAAGAATTTAAAATATAGGTACTTGCTTTCTTTGGATTATCAAGTAATGCTGGATCGAATAATTTTGTACATTCATCAATTGATTTTCCTCTTTGTATTGGATGTATTCCTTCACTACCCCTTCTATTACTAAATTCATAACCTAAAAAGGACTTTTCAATATTTTTCTCTTTAGATTTTACTAGAACTATCTTTTTAGAGTAAGTTAAAATGAAATAGAGCAATTTATCCATTTCTAGTCTAATTACTCTTTCAATTAATTTTTCATTTTTACTCAATTTTATTTTTTGATACTCCTTGTAGATTTCGTGATCTAAAATTGCCTGATTTGGACTTTTTTTGAAAATTGAGGCATAATCATTAAATGTAATATCCACCCAAACAGAATTGACATATTTTGAGAAAACCTTCTCTATTTGATTAACTGATATGTCTTTAAAATCATTAGAGAACTTTTCAATAGACTTTCGAATATTTAACCACTCATAATTATTCCTTCTTCTTAAGAATAATGTGACTGTGTTTGTGCCTGTGGCCATAAATGTATTTGAACCCAGTTCAGTTATTGCAACAATCTCAAAGTATTTTAATAAGATTTCCCTAGCTTTCGTGTATATTCCAGTGTTGCTCAATATGCTAGATGGAAGAATTATTCCAGCTATTCCTCCCTCCTTTAATAATTGTTTTGTCCTTTCAATAAATAGACATTCTATTTCCGAACTTTGATCGGTTAGATATTTATATAATTCAAAATCTTTCTCAGCTAATTCTCTCTTAAGATTAGTTTTAAATGCGGAAACAGAGTATGGTGGATTAGAAATTACAATATCAAACTGACCGTTATCTTGTATAAATTCATTATCCCATTTATTTAATTTATTTCTATACTCCTTTGTGTGTATAAAATTACCTAGGCCATCTCCATGAATTACTTGAGAAATCCCATCACCATGCAAATAACAACCGACTTTTGCGGTTTTTACTAACCTATAATCCTTCTCTATACCATAAATATAATTATATGCCCATGAGAAAGGATCGACTTTCCAAGTGCTCACCGTTTTTTTCACTTTGGATTTTAAATCTGGATCTTTTAGGTCTTGGATTATTCTTTGAACTTCTCCCATGGCTTCAGTCAAAAAATGCCCACTACCAGCTGCATAATCTATGATGTTTGGCAATAAGTCATCAGAATTACCATTCTGAATTTTTAATTTAACAATATCATCTAAAGGAATAGATCTACAAATAAATCTAGCTATTGGAACAGGTGTGAAGAACTGACCTGATTCTTGTTTTAATCCAGTAGTTAATAATAATTCAAAAAAATCTCCGAGATATTGTTGTTTTTCTGCATAACGTATCTTATATCCTTGTAAAAGTTGAACAACTTCCTTTAAGACCCTTCCATTTTCTTCAAAACTGATTTCATCAAAAACCTCTTTAATAGCAAATTCATTATTCTTTTGTAATCTTATTTTTGTAATCTCATCTAGTATCTTTTCTCTAACTTTATCATCTAAAGAAGCATATTTATTATTAAATTCTTTATCGCTAATGTCTGTAACTTCCTTAGAAAGTAATTCTTTCATCCCTCTCCGATACAAGTCTGTTAGTCTTTTTTGAAAAGAAATATTATTATCGATGCCTTCGATCCATTGGAAAGCCAATTGTTCTTTTGAAGCCCTATCCTCATCTATTATTTTACATAAAAATAATGTAAATATTTTATTAAATGCATTCGGTTTATCTGACACAACATTATGCCGAAGGATTTCTAAAAATCTATTAAAGATAAAACCACTATCTTCTTGAGAGATAGATTTAAGGTCTCCCAAGGTTAAGGCCTTATTTTTAAATTCATAAGCAAGAGTCCAAGATTCAAAAATACCATTTTTAGAAGAGATCTTGCTCCACCTCTCATAAAGGTCTTTTACATTTCCAGTCTCTCTGTATTCTTCTTCTATTTTTACAATTTCATTAACATAAATTATCTTTCGTCCTTCTTGGCAAGATGAATAAAGAACTAAATTTTCAACATCCCTATCCTGTTGAAAATAAGTAAAGAGTTGACCCCCATTTTTATGGAGATTTTTCAATTCTTTTTGAAATTCATTCCCAAATGTTTTACACTCTATCATTAAATATGCTCTTTTATTTCTCATTACAAGAATATCCAATCTTCCACTTGTCCCATGGCCTGTTGGATAAACCTTTTCTAAGATTAAGTCTTCTGGAGAATATCCTTTTTCTAATAATCTATCTACACATTCTAAAACTACCCAATTTTCCTCTTGAGATAGGTTTTGGGTAGTTTTACTTTCAAATCTTATTTTTGGACCATAATTAATTAATTTCTTTTTAAAATCTACATCAATTAAATAATCTCTATTTTTTTGGTATTTCTTTTGATAAGTTTCCTCAGAATTGTTTTTTGGAGAGAAACCCAATAACTTTAAAAATTTTTTACGCCCATCCATTTATCTTATTCTCCACATTATCATTTATATACCTGTCGCGCACCCATTTGTCGCGTGCATCTAATGTTATAACATATATTTTCCATTACTTACTTTTCCTCTTCTTTTTCTAGTGATTTTAAAACAGCTACATTAATGAATTGTTTGGCATTTGCATATTTTATTTTTTTATCTTTGAGTCTAATAAGTTTCCTAACTCTTTTTAATAAGTCCGAATCTATTTTTACTGTATTAGTCACTCAAAGTCACCCAGAGTAACTAAAAGTAACCAGATATATAAACTTAACGTTTTAATCCAAGAATTCTCCACTAATTCCTAATTCGTTCATTTCCTGTATAACTACGCAGATATTATGGCAAAGAACCTTTAATAATATTTCATTGATTTGTGCTTCTTTTGTTTTACTCCGTAAATTCTCAGAATACTTTGCCTTAACCATATAGAAAGTTACCTCAACGTTACTTCTTTTGTGATAATGAGACATGAAGTGTTCATTACGATATTTGAAATAATGATGCATTTTAAACCAAATATTTCCACTGCCAGGTCTTTCAACAACATTTTTCTTAAATGGAATGTAAGGGATTGCACCAAGCGAGTGAATGTCTTTAAGATTCTTTTTAGAGCTATAGGCCTTATCTGCAGAAACTTCTTTAATTGAAAATCTTGGATCCATTTGATTAAGTAATGGAGTAAGGTGGATACTATCATTTGAATTTGAATCAGTTACATTACAACTAGTAATTATGTTTGTTTTTACTCCTGTGACTATATGTGCTTTTAACCATATTCTTTTCTTAGTATCTTTTCCATGTCTTGTGTGATTCCAATCAGTATAACCAGAAGTAGCAAAACCAGAACTATCAACTGCAAAATCTTCTTCTACTGAAATAAGTGGGGTAGAAGTGATTCTAATGAGTTCCTTCAATATTGGGGTTAATTCTTCTTTTTGCATAAAATGGCCTATAGAAGAATAACAAGGTATTTTATCCAAATAACCATAATCTTTAGCTATTTTAAGATCGGACATAAATCTTCTTAAGGATAGAGTTGAATAAACCTTTAAACTAATGCAGAATAGAATATCTCTTAAAGATATTTTTGGTCTTCCAAAGGAATATTCTTTTTCTTTGACATTCTTAACTAAATCTGATAGAAGCTTCATAAAACTAAATTTTTCATTTGTTTGGGTTTTGTCATAAGCTTTCCAATTTTGGGAATAAGTAACTTTTAGCTCTTTTGTCTCTTTTATTTCTCCAGAAGGATCTCTTTCTTTTTTGATATATAGCTCAACAGCATGAATATGTTTACATTTATAGTTAGAAGCTTGACAATCCTCACAATTACATTCTGGTTTGTCTCCAATTATCTTTACAATATACTTTTTACTTGTATGGGTTTCAGAGCCCACACTCCATCCAGAGTGCATTTTCTTTACTTTATCTGATCTAACTAGATTTCTTCCTTTCTGCTTCCTATCATCAAAATCCCAAAATGCTTTGCCCATAATAGTATTACGTAATACCATAATACTTATAAGTCTTATTAGAAATGTAATAACAAAATCCTTATAAACCACTAAAATACTATAATACTATGAAAAAAGAAACTACAAGTATCAAAATAGACCCGAAATTGTGGAAAAAGGTGAAAATTCACTGTATAACTCAGGAAACCCAGATCTCTGAATTTCTTGAAGGATTAATTAAAAAGAAGTTGAAAGTTAGTTAAACAACTTCTATAAGACTTTTTACACAGAAATTACTTAATACACAAGGTCGTCTAAAAGCAAGAATTAAATACCTAAGCATCTTAAAAAGATCATAGCAATCCACTCAAAATTCCAATCAACCCATTAACTATAAACTGTACTCCCATTACTAATACTATAAGTCCCATTATCTTATCTATCACCTTAACCCCTATCTTTCCAATATACCTATCTACTGAATGAGCTTTCAAAAGCAAGAAATAAGTAATTAAACAAACAGAAACAATTGCAAAAACAATTCCAACTATATTAAAAATATCTGAATTAGAATTCTCCATCAACACCAAAGCAGTAGCCATTGCTCCCGGACCAGAAATCATAGGAATTGCCAGAGGAATAATTGAAATATCATCTTTACGCATTGCATGTTTTTTGTCTTCTTCATTAATATGACTTCTATCTCCTTTGATCATCTTATAACCAACAAGAAAGACTAAAATTCCACTCGCAATAATAAATGAATCTATGGAAATATTAAATAACCTCAAAACATAATCTCCAAAAAAAACAAAGAAAATTAAAACACAAATTGAAATAACAATCGCAATTTGAGCAATCTTTCTATTCTTTTTCTTAGAATCTTTTCTAGTTATTGCATGAAAAACTGAAACCGTGCTAAATGGATTTATAATTGCAAATAAGGAAATAAATGCCCCAATAAAAAATGCTATTGACTCTTGCATAATCGAAAAATACTTTGCTAACTTAAATAGTTTATCATTCTTTTCTAATTAAAGTAACTATTAAATACCTAAAAATCTCAGGAAATTCATGATACCTAAGAAATATCAAAAATACAAACCAGAATTTTTAGCCCAAGGTAAAAGGGGGGTGGTCTATAAATTTACCAAAGATAAAAAAGATTATGTAATCAAAGTTAAAAAACCATCTTCCGAAGCAGAAGGAAGAATAGAGAACGAAGCCAAGTTCCAAAAGATCCTAAATAAACATAAAATTGGAATGCCTTTAATAGATTCATCAAAAACATACCTGGTAAGAGAATTTGCAAAAGGGGCCATGATCAAAGACTACCAGGGAAAGCTAGAACCAATCTTCAAACAAATTCTAAAACAGTGTTTCATTCTAGATCAACTAAAAATAAACAAATTAGAGATGCACAAACCTCTGAAACACATAATAATCCATAGAAACAAAGCAGTAATGATTGACTTTGAAAGATGCTACTACACTGAAAGACCAAAAAACGTTACTCAATTTTGTGAATACATTAATAGAATAAAAAAAAGAATACCTAAGAAACAGATTCAGGAATATAAGGCTTCTCCGTCGACAAAGGCTCTTTCTTCTCTTCTTTCTTATCTTTCTTAGCAACCTTTTTAGTCTTCTTCTCAACAACCTTCTTAACTCTCTTCTTCTTCTGTCTAGACTGAGCATTCAATCTCTTAAGCATATAATTCACAGGATTTTTAACATACTGACAAAGGCCATCCGGACAACAAATACCCATCCCCTTATAGTAGGCCTCATTATCACAATTAGGTGGAAGTAAACTTTTATTTTGTTTCTTAGCCCAACTTATCTGAGATCTAATATATCCTTCCCGAAGAGATTCATAATTTGCCTCATTCCATTTTTCCAAAGCTTCAGTAACCTTTTCCCAATCCCATCCTGCACTTCTCAAAAAATTAATCAACATAAACACTGCCCTTTTTCTACCATCCTCTGGACAACCCAATAATAATTTATTAATGCATGGAGGAAAGAACTCTTCTTTAATTGCCACAGTGGGCATTGAAAACTCTCGTTTAGCATCAGAAGTATATTCAGCCACCTTACTTTCCTTAATCAAAGTTTCACGACTTCTATTATTCATGTCCCAATCAAAAGCCTCAACCAATAATCCTCCGGCACTACCCTTTTTCTTAACCTCTCTATCAAGAAAACCAAAATCAACCATTATGCCATCCTGCCTAGCCATATCTTTAGTAAATGATTTAACATCCTTAACCATCACACTAACCAATCCACTTTTCTCATTAAACACATAGGGTGCCCTAAACAAATGACGAGAACTAATCAAAATACTATCAATATCAACCAGAGTAAAAACATCAAACTTTCCCTTCTTAGTTAATTTAGTATCATCACCATCAAAATATTCTTTAGCCAAAACCTCGCGATCTTTCCACTCTAAAACTCGCTCAGTCAAAAAAGGTTTAAGCTTCTCAGCCAAAAACTCTGCAATAACTCGTAAACCATCAGGAAAATAATCCTTAATATTAATGCCATTTACCTCATCAGGAAAACACTCAAAAGGAACTCCAATGTGAAACCCTTTATTCCCTGAAAACTTAACAGTGTAATCTTCAATGTCATAGAACTTCAAAGCCTCCACCAACAACTCAGCCACCATTCGACTAAACTCAAAATCTTTACCATCAATATCCAACAACATATCCCATCCAATACGCAGATCATCAAGATCCTTCTTCTTCATACCCGGAAGTAATTGTAACTCATCTCTCCATCTCTCCACAGAAATATGCATTGAGGTCATCCCTCTTTTGATCGCCTCTTTAACATCTCCTTTAAACTGAACAGAATCAGGCCGTTTTCCCATCTTTTCTCGACCAAACCAAAATTGAACCTCTCGATTCTCAGCAATTCTAACTAGCTCTTTTTGAACATCCTCTCTTGAGTAGAAAGCCATGGGATTCATAAAATAAAGAACACTCTAGATAATATAAATCATTTGTATCCTAGAAACTATGTTTTTGGTTAAGCTTTTCCCAAAAGATCAGATATATTCAGCCACACCTTCAGCAAAATTCTCTTCAAAAAACTTGATCATCTCTTCATTCCCAGAAAGTTTAAAACATGAATATGCATCCTTCAATCTACCTTCCCCCAAGAAAGCATTGCCCACATCAATAAGACCTTTAGTATCCTTGGCATATCTAAAAGCAGCCGCAGCAGCCTCAAACTTAAAAGCCCTCAGAGCAGTAAGACCCACTTGTTTTAATTTAAGAATATTACCAGATAAATAATATGTTCCAGCTGCCTCAGCGTATGAACCTATAATTAGAAACTTATCTCCCACCACATCAAACTCTTTTCTAAGGCCATCAGTTAAATGAGAAGAGTCTACATTCTCAACCCCTTTTTCCAAAAGAGAACGCACCATAAGTACAAATGTGTCTTCTTGTCCTTCCATAAAGAAATCAGCCCATTTACACTTAATAAAGATTTATATATTCCAACCAGGAGAATTCACAAAATTAGTTATTCTCCCCCAATCATTGAGGAAATCTTGTTTCATAGTTCTCGCAACATGAATATTTGAAGAAGCTTTATCTTCTAAAATCAAAGTATTTTCATTAAGATTGTAGTAATTGTGGATTAGTGTGTTTTTTATTCTTTTTAAAGCCTTATTCAAATCAGCAATGGATTTTCCATGAATGATTTGGAATTCCCCCCATTCATTCATTCCCAAACTTGAAATATATCTCTCAATCTCTTCAGTAATCAAATCAACAGTTTTTTTTCCTTTATCACTTAATTCTCTTCTAGTGCAATCCTCATAAAGTTGATTATATTCATTAAGTTCACCATAAAGAACATTTAATAATCTCTT